>Ga0209945_1000121_pt1 | contig 26254 bp, 20 predicted proteins | sample SalPonR2_A_D2_MG_FD_185703 | JGI IMG/M metagenome (GOLD analysis project Ga0209945, IMG submission 185703) | Salt pond soil microbial communities from South San Francisco under conditions of wetland restoration - Salt Pond MetaG R2_A_D2_MG... ...
GTGGAAGCCGGTTCGCCGTCCGGTGGGGCCGGAGCAGTGAATAACAACAATAATTTTGTTATCCATCGCGATACGTACGCCCGGCGTTCGAAGGCGCCTGAAGCTGTTGGTCGACGGCGTTCCGCCCGAAGTATACGCTACAATGTATTATAAAATATCATACAATATACCGTCAAGCAGGGTGGGGACGAACTGGTCAGATCGGACGGCGAAACCGCGTTCTAACGCGTTTTAAAAGTGTTTTTCCACAAATACATCTTCGAGTCGGTTGGCTCCGCGTCGATCGGCAGCGACCACTCTAAGGCGCTGAAACGGCCGATATCCTCCACGCGAACCAATATGTTAGACAAAGTTACTTTCGTCGAAAAATAAAACGTTCCTGTTACATACGCCGTTTGTGAAGATAGTTGATATTTTATCGGCAGTCGGGTAGGGACCGAGGCTCAGTACCACGACTCGTAGTAGTCGTTGACGGCCCGCCACCGTTCGGCGAAGGACTCCCGGTCGTCCGCGTATCGCTCGCGGAGGCTCGGGTCGGAGTCGAGCACCCCGTGAGAGCGGAGGAGGGCGTCGCTGGCCTCGTTCACGTCGTCGAAGAGGCCCGCGGCGAGCGTCGCCGGAATCAGCGATCCGACCGTGGTTCGGGGCTCCATCTGCACCGTCTCGCGGTTCCAGACGGACGCCCGGAGTTCGTTCCACCAGCTCACCGGGTCGTCGCCACCCGCCCGCCCGCCGCTGACGAGGTGGACGCGGTCGATGTCCGTGTCGAACTGCGATTCGAGGAGCGGAAGGTACGTGTACTCCGCGAGGGCGACACCGGTGGCGATGCCGCGGAGGAACCGGCCGCGAACCGTCTCGGTCGAGAGGTCGCCGTCCGGCCAGATGCCGAAAAAGGAGTTCCCCATCGTCGGATCGAAGAAGGGGCTCCGGTCGGCCTGGAGGATCATCTCGTACTCGTCGCCGGGGGCGACGCGCTGGGCGAGTTCCAGTCCGCGCGTCTCGCTGACATCGAAGACGGTGCGACAGAACCACCGGAGGACGGTACCGGTCTGGGCGGCGGCGCCCGCGAAGTACCCCTCGATCGGGTGGCGGTGATAGTAGAGCGCGTCGTGGGGCTTGATCGACTCCGAGACGTACTTGACGACGCTCGTCGACCCGCAGGTGATGTTGTAGTCGCCGGGTTCCAGCCCGCCGGCCGCGAGCGCCGACGCGTTGCCGTCGGTCATGCCCTGATACAACTCCGCGCCCCCGAGGCCGATGTCCTCCGCGAACTCGCTCGCCGCGACGCCGATGTACGTCCCCGGCGGCTCGATTTCGGGGAGGAGATGCGTCGGGAGGTCGACCCGGTCGAACAGCGGCTCGAACCACGTCGGCGGATCCCGGGTGATGTCGGCGCCGAACTTGAGCGCGTTCGTCCAGTCGGTGCGCACGTCCGTCCATCGCTCCCCGGCCTCGTGTTTGAGCCGGTTGAGCAGCCACGTCGTCGGGCTGAGCAGCCACTCGACCGACTCGAAGCGGTCGGGGTGGCGCTCCCGGAGTTGGAGGATCTTCGAGAGCGGACTCGTCGCCGAGAGCGAGAGCCCCCGCGCCGCCAACTCCTGGGCCGCACCGAGCGAGCGGAGCCGCTCCGCCTGGTCGGGCGCTGACTCGTAGTACATACACGGCTCGAACACCGGATCGCCGGTCGCGTCGACGGCGACGACGGTCCCCGAGGTGCTGTCGACCGAACAGATCGTCCGCTTCGAAGGAAGATACAGCGCGGCCGATCGGAGGGCGCGCTCCCACTCCTCGATCGTATGGTGGTCGATCTCCGACCGACCGCTCAAGACGACTTCGCCCGACGCAGTGTAGGCGGTCGTCCGCGCGCCCGCCGTCCCCAGATCGATGCCGACGAGTTGGGGATCGTCCATGCGCGCCGTTACTACCCGGGCCGGTTGTGTCTTCCGGTCGGGTGGGTCAGTGCTGGCCGTAGCTCTCGAACACCGAGCGCAGGCGGTCGACCTCCTCGTCGGGCAGGATGACCGGGTCGCCGACGCTGATCGCCTGGTAGTGGATGCGCGCGCAGTATTCGACCATCATCGACACCTCGAAGGCCTCCTCGGCCGTCTCGCCGACGGCGAGGGTGCCGTGGTTCTGGAGGAGGCAGGCGTCGTAGTCGGTGCCCATCGTCTCCGCGGCGAGTTCGCCGAGGTCCTCGCTGCCGGGCTTCTCGTAGCCCGCGACGGGAACCTGATCCCCGGCGAAGGCGATCAGGTAGTGTGACGCCGGGATGGGTTCGGCGAGCGAGGCGAAGGTGCTCGCGTACGGGGAGTGCGTGTGGACGACGCCGCCGATGTCGTCGCGGCGCCGGAGGATCATCGTATGCATCGGCGTCTCGCTGGAGGCGTCCAGGTCGCCGGCCACCTGTTCGCCGTCGAGCGTGACGAGGGGGACGCGCTCCGGCGTCACGTCCTCGTAGGGGACGCCGGACGGGTTGATCGCGACCGTCTCGCCGTCGGCGCACAGTTGGCTCACGTTACCGCCGGTTCCTTTCGTCAGTCCCTGGGCGAGCATCTCGCGCCCCAGGTCGCTGACTGTCGTCCGTTCCGCGCTGTACTGTAGGTTTTCTGCCATTGTGTGTGGTGTGTACTGATCGTCCGCGGGTCGCTGTTCGTGGCTCGGTTCGACTCGGCGGAGGAGGATTAGTGACTCGGCGACACCCTCCCGTGGAACGATTTCGCCTCGGTCCCCCGCGATTTGATCGTCGTCCCGTCGTCGTCGAACAGGTTGAGCGCGTGGTAGTCGAAGGTTACCTGGATCGACGTTCGCTCCTCGGGAGCGTAGGAGGGGTCGACGCGGGCGACCCACTCGTCGTCGAGGCCGACGTCGAGCGACAGGAAGTTGTCGCTCCCCATCGGTTCGACCACCTGCACCGCCGCGTCGAGGCGGCGCCCCTCGCCGTTCGACTCGGCGCTGTCGGCGATCCGGAGGTCCTCCGGTCGGACCCCGAGGGTCACGCTGTCACCCGGTTCGACGGGGAGACCCGACGCCGCGTCGTCGAGCCGGTAGGTGAGCGATTCGTCGTGCTCGGCGACGAGCGCCGTCGTCCCGCCGCGACGGGCGACCGACATCGACATGAAGTTCATGCTCGGCGAGCCGATGAAGCCCGCGACGAACTCGTTGGCCGGGTGGTTGTACACCTCGTTCGGCGTGCCGACCTGCTGGAGTTCGCCGCCGTCGAGGACCGCGATGCGGTCGCCCATCGTCATCGCCTCGGCCTGGTCGTGGGTGACGTACACCGTCGTCACGTCCAGGTCGCTCTGGAGCTTCGTGATTTCGGTCCGCATGTGCGTTCGCAACTTGGCGTCCAAGTTCGACAGCGGCTCGTCGAAGAGGAACGCCGCCGGGTCGCGGACGATGGCGCGGCCGAGCGCCACGCGCTGTCGCTGCCCGCCCGAGAGCTGCGAGGGTTTCTCGTCGAGGAGTTCCTCGATACCCATCATCTCGGCCGTCTCCTCGACGCGTTCGCGCATCTCCGCCTTGGAGAGGTTGCTCGAGTATTTGAGGCCGAATGACATGTTCTCCCGCACCGTCTTGTGCGGGTAGAGCGCGTAGTTCTGGAACACCATCGCGATGTCCCGATCCTTCGGCTCCTTCTCGTTTACCACCTCGTTGCCGATGGTGATGGTGCCCTCGGTGATCGTTTCGAGGCCGGCGATCATGCGGAGCGTCGTCGACTTCCCGCAGCCGGACGGCCCCACGAGGACGAGGAACTCGCCGTCCTCGATGTCGAGGTCGAGATCCGACACCGCGACCACCTGCTCCTCGGCCGAGTCGTACACCTTACCGACGCCGTCGAGGGTGACGTTGCCCATGTTATCCTCCGGTCGTAACGGGTTCGAGCGTTTCGGGGTTCGATACGTGATCGGGCGTCTCGCCGGCGAGCACCGCCGCGATGTCGTCGACGACCATTCGCGAGTGACGGGTGACGACTTCCTCGGCAGCGCCGCCGAGGTGGGGCGTCGTCACCACGTTGTCGAGCGCCAACAGCGGATGGTCGTCCGGTAACGGCTCCTCGTCGTAGACGTCGAGGGCCGCGCCGCGGAGCCCACCGGACTGCAGTTCGTCGACGAGGGCGTCCTGATCGATGAGCGCGCCCCGCGCCGTGTTGATGAAGTAGGCGTCGTCGCGCATCCGGCCGAACTCGTCGGCGCCGATCAGGCCGCGCGTCGAGTCGGTCACCGGCACGTGGAGCGTGACGACGGCCGCCCGGTCGAGCAGGGCGTCCAGGTCGTCGACTTTCTCCACGCCGTAGTCGGCCATCTCGTCGGCGTCGATGTACGGATCGTAACCGACGAGGTCCATGTCGAAGCCGGCGGCGCGGGCCGCCACCTTGCGTCCGATGGCGCCCATGCCGACGATGCCGAGCGTCTTGGCCTCGAGTTCGGGACCCTTGAGTTCGACGTACGGCGAGCCCTCGGCGATACCCCAGGTCACGTCCTCGCGTTCGCCGCCTTCGGCCGAGTCGGCGCTCGGCTGGCCGGTGTAGGTCCCGGTGTGAAGGAGGTGGTGACTGTGGGCGATGTGGCGCGTGACGCTCAGGATCAGGCCGAGCGTGAAGTCCGCGACGCTGACCGCGTTTCGGCCAGGGGCGTAGAGAACGGGAATCCCGCGCTCGGTGGCGGCTTCGATGTCCACGTTCGCGTCCGGGCCGCCGCGTGGACACGCGATGAGTTCGAGGTCGGGCGCGGCGTCCAGCACCTCGGCGGAGACGCCCTCGTAGCCGACGATCAGCAGTTCGACGCCGTCGAGCAACTCGACGAACTCGTCGGTCGAGAAGCGTTCCGTGCGCGATTCGATCGGATGGTACGCAACCTCGCAGCCGAGGTCGCTTCGTAGTCGTTCCCTGGCGTCGTCGTCGATGTTCGCCGTGATTAGCGCCTTCATGCGTGAGTCTCCGTAGTGAGCGTCATTCTTTGACCGCCCCCATCGTCAATCCTTCCACCAGGTAGTTGCGGATGGCGAGGCTGATGAGGACGACGGGGAGCACCGTCACGGTGCCCGCGGCGCCGAGCATCCCCCAGTCGATGGAGAGATACCCCATCGAGGCCTGGATCTGCAGCGGCGCTGTCTTGGTGTTCCCGCCGGTCAGCACGAGCGCCAGCAGGAAGTTGTTCCACGAGAAGATGAAGCTGATAAACGCCGCGGCGGCGATGCCGGGTTTGACCAGCGGAACCACCACCTCGCGGAACGCCTGAATCCGGTTGCAGCCGTCTATCATCGCCGACTCCTCCATCGATTCGGGGAGTTCGTCGATGAATCCCTTCACGATCCAGATGATCATCGGGAGCGTGATCAGGAAATGCGTGATCGTCAGCCCCACCAGACTCCGGGTCAACCCCGCGCCCGACAGGAAGACGTACAGCGGCACCAGAATCGACAGCGGCGGCACCATCCGCGTCGAGAGAATCCAGAAGCTGATGTGGTGGCCGCCCGGGATATCCATCCGCGAGAGGCTGTACGCCGCCGGGACGCCGATGATGACGCTGATCGTCACGGCCGCCGCCGCCACGATGAAACTGTTCGTCAGGTACGTCAGGAACTCGTTCTCGACGAAGACCGTGACGTAGTTCGACAGCGTCGGATCGAACGGCAGGAACGTCGGCGTCGAATCCAGGATGGTCGACCGCGACTGCAGGCTGGTGAGGACCATCCAGTAGATCGGAAAGAGCATCCAGAGGCTCACCAGGGCGCCGAAGCCGTACTTCACCGCGACGGCGACGGCGTGTTTCGGATCGTCCGTGAGGGCGGCGAGTCGGTCGCCAACCCCGGCGGTTCGACTGCTCATTGTGCCCCCGCGGACCGCAGGATGCCCATCGTCGTTCCGATCGTGATCACCAGCAAGATCAGGCCGAGCGCGGCCGCTTTCCCGCCGGCCAGGTTGACGAACGCGACCCGGTACAGGTAGATGTTGAGGATCTCGGTCGACGTGCCGGGGCCACCGCCGGTCACGAGCCAGATGATGTCGAAACTCCGGAAGCTCCGCATCAGCCGGAACACGACCGCGATGGCGATCATATACTTGATGTGTGGCAGCGTGATGTGTCGGAAGACGGCCCAGCGCGGCGCGCCGTCGACGCGCGCGGCCTCGTAGAGCGTTTCGGGGACCGACAGCAGGCCCGCGAAGACGATCATGATGATCAGCGGCGTCCACTGCCAGACGTCGATCATGATGAGCGTCGCCATCGCCATCGTCGCCGACGACGTCCACTCGGGTGCGGTCACGCCGAGGAACGTCTCGATCATCCAGTTGACCACGCCAATCTGGCTGTTGAGCAGGAGTCGCCACATCAGCCCGGTGGCGATGGGCGTCATCACCATCGGGAGGATGAAGATGGTCCGGAAGACCGGGCGCCACGTCTTCGTCACCGATCGCAGGTAGAGCGCGAGGCCCACCCCGAGGAGCAGTTCGACGGTCACCGAGACGCCGGTGAAGATGGCGGTTTTCTCCAGCGAGTTCTGGAACCGACCCTCGGCGAGCAGCGACGTGTAGTTCTCCAGCCCGATCCACGTCTGGGTCTGGCCGGCCAGCGACCACTCGTGGAAGCTCATCCAGATCCCCATGAAGAACGGATACAACGCCAGGAAAGCGAGGATGGCGACCGAGGGGAGGAGGAACAGCCACTTCAGCGTCCGGTCGGAGATGTCGAGCCGGTTGAGCAACGGCTCCCGGGTCCGCAGCCGACCGACTTTCGCCTGTATCTCTCCAATTCCGATCACGAACACCCCTCCATCACGACAGGTATTCGCTCGGGATCTCCTTTGCGAACTCCGTGATCGGTGGGGCGGCGTCGGAGAGTGCCTGCTGGGCCGATTTGTTGTCCGTGACGGCGCTGTTCATCGCCACCGCCGCCTCGGTCATTATGTCCATGTTCTGTGGCGTGTGCAGCGGAACCGGCGGCGGGGACGAGGGCACCATCTCCATTCCCTGGCGATGGGCCTCCCGCCACGACTCCTTGGGACCGTTCTCGAGGTACTCGTCCTGTTCGAACAGCCAGTTGCTGCGGGCCGGGCCGTACACCGGCTGTCCCTCCCACTGCTGGACGTTGTTCAGAAGGATCATCGGCCGGCAGGTCGCCCACTGCAGGAACAGCCACATCGCACCGGGGTTGTCGGTGTACTGGCTGATCCCCATCGCCCACTCCCAGGTGCTCGCCGACTGGCCGCCGTCCGGACCGGGCACGGGCGGAATCCACTCCGTCCGCTCGAGCTGTTCGGTGGACCACGGACCGATGGCGGAGGGCGTGTGCAGGACCATGCCGACCCGCCCGTTGCCCATCGCCTGGTTGGAGCGGTACCAGTCGAACGACCCGATGTCCTGCGGGCCGTAGTCACCCATCATCTCGGCGAACATTTCGAGCGACGCGACGCCCTGACTGGAGTCGAGGGTCGCCTGTCGGTTCCCGTAGTCGAGCCACTCCGCACCGTAGGATTTGAACACCGTCGCCCAGTTGGCCGACGAGAGCGTCGTCGAACTCGCGCGGGAACAGATGCCCGCGCGGTCAACCTCGTCGGACTCGTGGATGGCCTTGGCCACGTCACGCATCGACGGGTAGTCGGTTGGCACGTCCATCCCGACGGTCTCCAGCGTGGGCACGTCGTAGCCCAGACAGCCGTAGGCCTCGATGCCGAACGGCATGGCGATGAAGTCGTCGTCGCCGTACGTGAACGCGTCGAGCGCCGCCTGCGGGTAGTCGTCGAGGGCGAGCCAGTCCGTATCGGTCAGGCTCGAATCGTCGATGTACTGGTTGAGGTCTTTCACCCAGCCGGCGTTGTGGTACCGGGCGCTCGGCCAGAGGCCGAGGAAGAAGCCGTCGAAGACCCCCGTTCCGGAGTTGAGGTCGAGCGTTAGCTTCTGCCAGAGTTGGTCCTCCGGGAACGTGTTGTACTGGACGCTGATACCAGTGAGTTCTTGAAAGTGGTCGAGAAGCGGTTCGGTGACGGAGGTGAACGGGTGGACGTTCATCCCGAGGATGAGCGACGTCCCCTCGAACTGCTTCCAGTCGATGCCCGCCTGCTGGCAGTGCTGGTTGATCCGTTCGCCCCACTCCTGCACGGCGGCGGACCGGGAAGGAAGGCCGGAACTCCCGCCGCCACCGCCGCCGTCACCGCCGTCGCCACCACCGCCGTCGCCACCGTCGCCACTGGAGCCGCCGTCGTTGCTCGAACAGCCGGCCAGTCCGACGACTGAGGCGCCGCCGATCGTCTGCAGCACTCGTCGCCGGTCCACCAGAGACCGCCTCGATGAACGCTCCCGTTCGATCGTAGAGTCGTTGTGGTCTGTCATTGTCACTGCGACTGTGGTGCGTCAGCGCCGGCGGGGATCGGCCACCCACGAGAGAGGCGCACGCCCGGCCGGATTACCCGCAGGCTGCTACCTAACACTGCGGGTGCCTATGCGTGCCACAGGCACGAACTCACCGTTTAACACAAACGTTAATAAATTTTTCCACGCCGCCGGGAACGGCCCGTCGTCGGCCGGCGTGTCACGAAGGATTATAACGATTGCTAGTCCGGGTTGACGCATGGCAGGGGTACTGATCGGCGTCGACGCGGGAACGACGAACATCAAGACCGTGGCGTTCTCCGACGAGGGGGACGAACTCGCCCGGGCGAGTCGGAAAAACGAGGTCCTGACCGAGGACGGTCGGACCGAACAGGACATGGAGACGACGTGGGAGCGGACGGCCGCGACTATCTCCGACGTGAGCGCGTCGCTATCGGCCGACGACCGCGTCGTCGGCGTCGGCGTCACGGGCCAAGGCGACGGCTGTTGGCTCGTCGACGGTGACGGACGGCCGGCGCGGAACGCCATCCTCTGGAACGACAGCCGCGCCGCAGGTATCGTCGAGGAGTGGAGCGAGACGGGAGTCAGCGACCGTATCTTCGACATCTGTGGCAACGGACTGTTCGCGGGGGCGAGCCTCCCGATTGTGCGCTGGCTCCACGACAACGAACCGGCGGCGCTCGACCGCGCCGAGACGGTGTTGTTCTGCAAGGATTGGATCAAATACCGACTGACCGGGGAGCTGACTACCGACCTCTCCGACGCCTCGTTGCCGTATCTCGATATCCGCACGCGCGAGTACACGGACGAACTGTCCGACCTCGCCGGAGTTCCGGGCGTCGAAGAGCTATTTCCCCGACTCGAACCGGCGACGACGGTCGTCGGAACGGTCACCGAGGCGGCGTCGGCACGGACCGGCCTCCCCGCCGGCACGCCGGTCATCTCCGGCGTCATCGACATCGTCGCCTCCGCGGTGGGGAGCGGCGCCGCACGGCCCGGTGACAGTTCCTCCGTCGTGGGGACCACCGCGCTCAACCAGACGATTCTCGAGTCGGTGCCGGATCTGGACGACCCGGTCGGCTTCACGCTGGCGATCACCGAGGATCGATACACGCGGGCGATGGCGTCGATGGCCGGGACGCCGAACCTCGACTGGGCGCGGGCGGAGATAGCCGAGACGGACGACTTCGACGCCGTCGAGGACGCGGCGCGGTCGGTCCCCGCCGGCGCCGACGGCCTGCTCTATCACCCCTACCTCAGTTCCTCCGGCGAGCGGTCGCCATTTATCGACTCGGCGGCGCGCGCACAGTTCAGCGGCCTCGATCCCTCCCACACCCGTGCCCACCTCCTTCGGGCCGTCTACGAGGGCGTCGCCCTCGCCATGCGTGATTGCTACGAACACCTGCCGACCGAGGCCGACCGCGTCGTCGTCAGTGGCGGTGGTGCTAGCTCGGCGTTCTGGTGTCAACTGTTCGCGGACTGTCTCGACACGACCGTGGCAGTCCCCGAAGGGAGCGAACTCGGCGCGCGCGGCATCGCCCTCCTCGCGGGCGTCGCGCTGGATGCGTACCCCGACATCGAGGCGGGGCTCGACGCGATGACCGGGATCGACCGGTCGTACGACCCCCGACCGGGGTACGCCGAGCGGTACGACGAGTGGTACGAAGTGTACCGGACGACCTACGAGGCGATGTTCGACGCCTGGGAGACGCGGGCGGCCGTCCGCGACGAGTTGCGCGGTGACGGCCGATGACGCGGTGTCTGCTCGGCGTCGACGCGGGCACGACGACGATTACGGCCGTCGCGTTCGCGGCCGACGGGGCCGAACGCGCCCGCGCCGCCCGCGACAACCGCGTTCACCACCCCCGCGACGAGTGGGCGGAGCAGGACATGGCGACGACGTGGGAACGGACGGCCAGGGCGATCAGGGACGTGGTGACGGCGCTGCCGGCCGGCGACGAGGTGGTCGGTGTCGGCGTCACGGGCCAGGGGGGCGGGTGCTGGCTACTCGACGCGGACGGGGCGCCGGTCAGAAACGCGATTCTCTGGACGGACGCCCGCGCGTCGGCTATCGTGGAGGCGTGGCGCGACGACGGGACGAGCGAGGCCCTGTTCGACTGCTGTGGCTACGGCGCCTTTCCGGGGATGGCGCTGCCAATCGTCCGCTGGCTTCGCGAACACGAACCGATCGCCCTCGACCGTGCAGCGACGGTCGTCGGCTGCAAGGACTGGATTCGCACCCGCCTGACGGGGACGGTCGGGAGCGATCCGACCGACACGTCCCTGATCCATCGCGACATCCGGGGCGACGGCTACCGCGCCGACGCCCTCGAACTCGCGGGCGTCCCGGCGGTCGGTGACCTCGAACCGCAACTCGACGCGCCGACGAGCGTCGTCGGCGAGGTGACGGGCGACGCCGCCGCGGCTACCGGACTTCCCGCGGGAACGCCAGTCGTCGCGGGGACGATGGACGTGGCCGCCTCTGCGTACGGCAGCGGGGTGTACGAACCGGGCGAAGGGTCGACCGTCGTCGGGACGACGCTCCAGAATCAAGTGCTTCTGGAGCGGCCGCGGATCGTCGGGCCGCCGACGGGGTACACACTCGATCTCGGAATCGACGGCCTGGGCCTCCGTGCGATGGGCACGATGGCCGGGACGCCGAACCTCGACTGGGCGCGGGCGGAGATAGCCGAGACGGACGACTTCGACGCCGTCGAGGACGCGGCGCAGTCGGCGCCGGTCGGCGCCGACGGCCTCGTCTACCACCCCTACCTCAGTAGCGCCGGCGAGAAGGCACCGTTCGTCGACCCGGCGGCACGCGCGGGGTTCAGCGGTCTCGACCCCTCCCACACCCGTGCCCACCTCCTCCGGGCCGTCTACGAGGGCGTCGCCCTCGCCGCCCGCGACTGCTACGAGTCGTTGCCGATCGACCCCTCGACGGTCACCGTCAGCGGCGGCGGCACGCGGTCGGCGTTCTGGTGTCGGCTGTTCGCCGACTGCCTCGATACGCCGGTGACGGTGCCAGCGTACGGCGAACTGGGTGCGAAAGGTGCCGCGATTCTGGCAGCGATCGGGGTGGATCGATACCCCAACCTCGGTGCAGCGGTCGAGGCGATGAGCGGCGCGGCGACGACGCACACACCCCGGCCGGAGCCCGCGTCGGTGTACGACGCCCTGTTCGAGTATTACGACGCCGTCGCCGCGTCGATGGCTGACGCGTGGGCGCTTCGCCGGTCCGTCGCCGAGTCGTTCGACGCGGCCGACGAGTGACGCCGCCGCCGACCGGCAAACCGTGTCATTCTGGAAGGCAGAAACGGGTTGTCGACAGCCACGAACGGAGCTATAATCGGAGCAACGTACCTCTATACGCGTCATCGCCACTCCAAGCACCGAACGAAGCGGCGAATCCCGGTCGTTCGACCGCAACATTTCAGTACACTGTTCTAAATGAAAGAACATTAGGCCTCTCGGTGGTATGGAGTCACATGGGCCGAGACCCCGCAAACGTCCCGGTGAAATCGGTCGAAACGACGCTCGCCATCGTCGAGGCGCTCCAAGAGACGAACGGCGGCGAGCTCACGGCACTCGCCGAGCGGGTTGGCCGGTCGAAGAGCACGGTACACAACCACCTACAGACCCTGAAACGCCACGGCTACGTGGTCAGGGACGGGGACCTGTACCGACTCGGGCTCCGATTTCTCGACCACGGTGGACACGCGAGGGCACAGACACCGAGCGTCCACCTGATCCGGCCGAAGATCAGCGAAATCGCCGACTCGACCGAGGAGATCTGTCAGTTCGTCGTAGAGGAGCAAGGGAAGGGCATCGTCCTCTTTCAGGAACGGGGCGACGACGCCGTGGAGACACAGACCCGGATCGGCACGTCGGTCGCGCTCAACGGTATTGCGGGCGGGAAGGCACTGCTCGCGCATCTCCCTGACGACCGGGTCGACGAGATACTCGCCGAGCGGGGACTGCCGGCGCTCACCGATCAGACCATCACCGATCGGGAGACCCTGCTCGACCGTCTCGACACCGTCCGTGACCGCGGATACGCCATCAACGCCGGGGAGCACATCCGCGGGATGCGAGCGATCAGCGTCCCGATCAAAACGACCGAGGGCGACCTCCTCGGAGCGGTCAGCGTCGCCGGGCCCTCCTATCGACTCGAAGAATCCACCCACGAGCGATCCATCGTCGACAGCCTCCTCGGCGTCGCGAACGAACTGGAACTCAACGTGACGTATTCGCGGTTCTGAGCGCGCCAATTGTTCTGCTACACAGAACAGTTACGTCGACTACTGGCTCGGCGGGGACCGGCCGAGCACCCACGAACTCGCCGCGTGGTTCCATCGGGAACGTCGCGGGTGGCCATCCGAGGACCGATACGAGCGTTCGGGCGGACGACGCGGGGAACCGCCGTCGACTACGCATCGACGACGACGTGAGTCGGCGGAACCGGACGACCTGCCCGTGCACGAATCTGGGGCTCACCGGACGCCTGCGGAGTGTAACTGCGCGGCTTCGTGAGCCGACTCCTCCGCTTGCGTTTCGTATCAATTTCTATAATTGTGTACGTAGACATCATATCGAGTACGGTGGCGGCACCGAGGAGCACACGACCCGGCTGTCGTGTCGGTCGCGTGCCCGACGGCATCGCCGGAATCACACGCGTTGGAACGAGGCGCATTCGTACTCCAGGCCCGTTTCGGCGGGACTGACGCCGACCGGTGGAGCTTCGGCGGCACTCCGTATCGTCTCGAGTCGGTGAAGCGACCGGAGCCTGCACACCGTTCCGAGTCGACAGTTCGTATGATAGAATTCGGATACGACAAATTTCGTTTAACTATAGTGGTACGTCGCCGTAGTGCCCGGGAACCGGCCCCGGACTCCGAACGGGTCGGATACGCCCGGACGGAGTCGAGGATCAAAGTTGTATCGCGGCTGTCGTCGGAGGGTGGGCTCTGGGCACGACGCTTCTATCGGAAGCCCGTCGTCCCCGGCAGAGTACCGACGAACGGATGTCCGGTATCGAGAATACGCGAAATGGAAACGACCGTCGCCGGTAGCACGACGACGGTCGTGCCGCCGATAGTCGATCACCTGACTCGCTCCCGTGAGCCGGGCGGCAGCCGACGGGCGGAGGCCGAGTCACGGACCCGAAAGAACTAACAGACATATTTTTGTTATACTATCGCCACCGTGCGTCGGTCACGATGCACTCGTTTGTAGCGTACGCTCTGCCGAGCCGATGTTCGAGGCCAATCGACGTGAAATATCGGGAGTACACCTGTTATACCGGCCCCGGGACGGCCGCACGTACTCGGCTCGCTGCTAGTCTCCCCCGTACCGGGGCACCCGAACAGCCGTTTGAATCATACAAACGACGCTACCGAGTGTCTTCGGCGGTACGGCGTCGACTCGACGACCGTTCGAATCGAATCGACTCCGGGCCGTGTGTGGAGAGGGGGCGTCGCAGACGTGTGATTACGGCGCTGTCGAGGCGACGGAACGACATGTGTTTACATCTCACAAACACTCCCCCGGCGGTTCGTAGCCGGGGGGAGCTCCTCGCAGCCACGGTCCGTCGTCGGGCGCGTCCTCGCTATCACGGCCGTGAAGGACGAACACGAACCTCTAAATGGCTGCCGGGCGACCGACTGGACATGTTGCAAGCCAGCGACGACGCACCCGAAGTGACGGCGACCGACCACGACGGTGAACCGGTGGCGCTCTCGTTCGCCGAGCCGACGGTACTCTACTTCTATCCGCGAGACGACACGCCGGGTTGTACGGTCGAGGCCGAAGGGTTCGACGCGGAACTGGCGGCGTATCGCGACGCCGGGGTCGCCGTCTACGGCGTCTCGACCGACGACGCCGAGAGCCACGCCGACTTCCGTGCGAAACACGACCTCGATATCGACCTCCTCGCCGACCCCGACGGCGCGATTGCGGCCGCCTTCGGCGTCGCGGTCGAGGGTGGGACGGCCGACCGCGTCACCTACGTTCTCGACGAGGGCGAGGTAAAACGCGTCTACCGCGGTGTCCACCCCGAGGGCCACGCCCGCGACGTACTGGGGGACCTCGTCGACGACGGCATCGCCGTCGACGGGTGATGCGGTCGGCCCGCTCGAAGGAACGAGTGACAGGGCAGCGAGCCGTTTAGCTGCCGCGATACGTCGTGTAGCCGCCGGGGGAGAGGAGGAGGGGGACGTGGTAGTGTTCGGTGGGGTCGTCGATCAGGAATCGTACGGGCACCTCGTCGAGGAACGTCGACTCGGCGTCCCCTTCGCGGTAGTAGGCCCCCACGTGGAAGACGAGTTCGAAGGTTCCGGCCTCGATTTCGTCGGCGTCGAGCAACGGGTCGTCGACGCGCCCGTCGTGGTTCGTCGTCGCCGCGGTGAGCTGCTCGCGGTCGCCGTCCTCGAGTCGATAGAGCGTTACGCCGACGCCCTCGGCCGGTCCTTCGCGGCTCGTGTCGAGGACGTGGGTCGTCAGGCCGGCGGTCATTCCGATTCAGCCTCCAGGTCGCCGTGGTCCATCGAGAACTGCTGGAACCCCGTCGGTCGCGGCGGTTCCCGCAGCACTTTCGCGTCGCCCTCTAGGTCGTCCGTCCGCACTCCCAGCCACGTCTGGTTGTTCGCCTCGAACTCGACTTCCGACAGTTGCGGGTAGCGTTCGAGCACCCGCAGACCGATCCGGTAGATCAGATCCTGAATCGAGTTCACGTCCTTCTCGTGGAACACCACCTGCGCGATGTCCCGGACCTGCTCTGCTGGCACGTACTCTTCGGGATTCTCGCCGAGTGCCGTCTCGGGATCGTCGTACGTCCAGAAGATGTCCAACCCGATGTACAGCGTTCGGTTCTCCCGCTCCGGCAGCGTCGTATATTCGTCGTGGACGTAGCCCACGAAGGAGTTGTCCTTGACTTTCACCAGTTCGATTCCCGTGACCCCGCTTCGCTGATCCTCGATGACCACCTCGCCGTCCTCGCGGGTGAGGTAGTACTCGCCGTGCGCCGACTCGTCGTCGGTGACGCGGTAGACCAGGTCGCTCGGCTCGAACCCGCCCTCGCCATCCGGCACCGGCCGCTCGTCGAAGGGCAGTTCGTCGGCCGACATCCGTACGGCTTCCATCTGGTCGTACGTGTCGAGGAACGCCGAACCGACGTAGTGCAGGAACCCCTCGACGGTCGCACCCTCGTACTCGCCAGCGTGGTGTAAGATGAAGTTCTTCATCGAGTCCGTCGCGACGACCTTGCTGTTGTCGCCGTCCCGGAACGAGGGCAGGAACTCCTCGCCCTCGACCTGCGCGCGGACCTCCATCCCGAGCAGTGTGTTTGGCTTTCCCGTAAATTCGGATTCGGGAATCTCCCGAACCCCCGTCAGCGGCGTCGCGTACGTCCGGTAGACGTTGACGTGTTCTTTCCCGTAGTTCATCGTCCGGTCGTCGGGGGACTGGTCCTCGGCCATGTTACTGGCCCTCCCCCGAGCGGGCGGTGCGTCCCGGGCGTTCCCGGGCCCATCGACTCACGGTTCGCGTGCTGCGTGCTGTCATCGTCGGTTGGTACGTCTCGGGCCCCGGGTAAAATAGTTTGGCCCCGATGGAGTGCCGAATCGCCTCAGACGGTTACGGCCGACAGTATCATTCGATCTCGGCCCGCCGAACGACGTCGGCGGCGGTGCGTTCCGCCGTCGAGAGGAGGTCCGGAAGGGGCTCGTTCAACGTGACTAGCTCGCGGTCTTGCATGAGGACGGCGCCAGCACAGAGCACCGTCTCGACCTCGTTCCCTTGGAAACCGTAGACGAGGGCGTGTACCGGATCGGGCGCGGGTGTGAGATGTGGGTGGTCGAGGTCGACCACCGCGAGGTCGGCTTGCTTACCGGGTTCCAGCGAACCGAGGTCGGCGGCGGTGTCCGCCGATGGAAAATTTTAAGTCCTATTCGGCAGTCGTTTTTCATGCGAGGAACTAACATGCCGGGCACTGGAACATCGACAGTCCGCTCTGACCCCGACTCGCGGACAGCGGCGACACGGAATTCCGCCCGGCACACGTGGGCCGACATCACGATCACCGATCAACGGAGATACGTATGGAAATAGAGCTTACGCTGAACGACGACGACGTAACGTTCGAAGCCGCGCGTTCGGACACGCTGCTCGATGTCCTCCGGGATAACGGGTATACGGGCGCGAAGCGTGGCTGTGACACCGGCGACTGCGGGTTCTGTACCGTCATCGTCGACGACGAGCCGGTCAAGTCCTGTATCCGGCCGATCAGCCAACTCGACGGCGCCGAGGTCGAGACGATCGAGAACCTGGGGACACAGGACGATCTGGACCCGGTGCAGTCGGCGTTCGTCGACAACGCCGCCCTCCAGTGTGGTTTCTGTATCCCGGGTATGATCATGCGCTCGAAGGTGTTGCTGGAGGAGAACCCGGCTCCCGACGAAGCCGAGATTCGCGACGCCCTCTCTGAGAATCTGTGTCGGTGTACGGGCTACGAGAAGATCATCGACGCCGTGCAGGACGCCTCGACTCGAATGGGGGGCGAGGCGGACGTGGCGGCCGACGGCGGGCGGCTCCCCGACGACACCTGTGGTGGCTGTGACTGTCTCGACGGAGGGGTCGACGGATGAGCAAGACCGACGAGCCGAAGCCGGAGGCGGAAGCCGACGACACCTCGTCGGTCGAGGACGCCAACCCGGTCGAGTGGGACGAGGCGCCGAACAACCGGAAGGCTCCGGACGAGCGCCGGACCGTCTCGCACCGCGAGGAGAAGAGCGACGCGAAAAAGATCGTCACCGGCGAGGCGAAGTACGCGGCCGACTACGCCCGGGAGTTCCCGGATCTCGCCGAGGCGAAGATCGTCCGCTCGGACATCGCCCACGGCGTCGTGACGGATATCGACACGAGCGCGGCCGAGGCGATGGACGACGTCTACGCCGTCCTCACGCCGGACTCCCCCGAGGTGCCGAACAAACCCTACACCTCCGCTGGGCAGTCCTACCCCGAGCCCTCCCCGTGGGACCTCCGGGTGCTCCGCCGGAAGGTGCGCTTCGTCGGCGACCCCATCGCCGCCGTCGTCGCCGAGGACAAGGACACCGCGAGCAAGGCCGCACGCAAGCTCGACGTGACCTACGAGGAGTACGACGCCGTCTTCGACACGGCCGAGGCGATGGCACCCGGTGCGCCCCAGATCCACGACGCCGACGACGTGGAGAACCACCAGCCCGGCGCGGAGTACGAGCGGAACGTCGAGGCCAACATGGCCGGCGAAATCGGGGACGTGGACGCCGCCTTCGCCGAGGCCGAGGAGCGCGACGATCTGACGGTGATCGAGACGGAGTGGGAGACGCCGTATCAGTCCCACTGCGTGCCCGAACCGCACACGACCATCGCCCACCGCGACGAGGACAACCGGTATCATCTCATCTCCAGTACGCAGGTGCCGTACCACACGCGCCGACAGCTCTCGCATCTCTTCGACGTGCCGATCCGGGACATCCAGGTGTCGAAACCGCGTATCGGCGCCGGCTTCGGCTCGAAACAGGGGATGATCACCGAGCCGATCACGATGGCGCTCGCGGAGGCCGCCGACCGCCCGGTGATGGTCGAGACGACGCGCCGCGAGCAGTTCCACGCGGTGCGTAACCGCCGGCCCGCCCGCGTCACGCTCCGGAGCGTCGTGACCGAGGACGGGGACCTCCGGGCGCTAGATATGGATGCCGTCACGAACTCGGGCGCCTACGGTCCCCACGGGATGACCGTCGCCAGCGCCGTCGGCAAGAAACCGCTGCCGCTGTATACGCACACGCCGAACATCCGTTTCGAGATGACCGCCGTCCACACCAACCTGCCCATCGCGGGTGCCTACCGCGGCTACGGCGCGCCGCAGGGCCACCTCGCCGTCGAGGGTCATATGGACGAAATCGCCCACGAACTCGATCTCGACCCGATCGAACTCCGCTCACGGAACGTGGTCTCGGAGGGTGATCTCGACGTCGCCTCCGGCATCCTCAAGGACAAGGAGTACGGCCGACGCATCCGCTCGTGTGGCCTCGAAGAGTGTATCGCCGAGGGGCGGGCGGCGATCGGCTGGGACGACGTCGAACAGCCCGACGCGGACCACCTCCATCGGGCCTGTGGCATGGCGCTGACCATCCAGAGCAGCGGCGTCCCCGGCGACGAACTCGGCGCGGCCCACATCAAAATGAACGAGGACGGCTCCTTCATCCTCCAGACCGGCGCCGTCGACATCGGGCCCGGCGCCGACACCGTGATGGCCCAGATCGCGGCCGAGGTGCTCGGCGTCTCCCCGGAGGACGTGCTCGTCCAGCCGTCGGACACCGACATCTCGCCGTTCGACCACGGTGCGTACGCCTCCTCGACGACGTACATCACCGGGCAGGCGGTCAAGAAGGCGGCCGAGGACGCCCGCGAGATGCTGTTCGAGTTCGCGTCGCGGATGCTCGACGAACCCGAGTCGGCGTTCACCGTCGACGACGAGGCGATCGTCTCTGAGGCCACGGGTCAGTCGGTCTCGCTCGAAGATATCGGCTACGAATCCATGTACGGCGACGAGGTGCGCGCCCACGTGATGGGCGAGGCGAGCCACTGTACGGAGGAGTCGCCGCCGCCGTTCGGCGCCCAGTTCGTCGACGTGACCGTGAACGAAGCGACCGGCGAGTTCGAGATGCACGACATGGTGTACGCCGTCGACTGCGGGGTCGCGCTCAATCCCGACCTCGTCGAGGGGCAGATCGAGGGCGCGATGCACATGAGTTACGAACTGGCGACCGGCGACGGCATCACCTTCGACGCGGACGGCCGGCCGGAGACGCTCGGGTTCCGTGACTACGATATGCCCACCACGGCCGACCAGCCCCCGATGACCTCCATCATCGTCGAGACACACGAACCGACCGGCCCGTTCGGCGCGAAGTCGGTGGCCGAGATTCCGGTCAACGGCATCCCGCCGGCGCTGAGCAACGCCGTCCGCCGCGCCGTCGGCGTCCGCATCGGCGACCTGCCGATCACCCCGGAGAAGATCAAGAGCGCTCTCGACGACGACTGACCCCGTCGTCGATTATCGCACCGCCGGTTGCACGACGCCGACAGGTGCGATCAGGGACGAACCACGTCGACGTGTTCACCCGCCTCGACGTCGACCAACCCCCGATTCGTCAGGCGATAGGTCGGGATAACCTCCAGTGCGAGAAAAGAGAGTTCCATCAGCCCCCCCTCGACCAGGCCGAGGTCGGTCGCGAGCGCCTCGACGTCCTCGTACCCCTCGTACACCGTCTCGATCGGTTTCGCCGACATGAGCCCCGCGACCGGGAGCGGGAGCGACACCAGCTTGCCGGAGGCCGGATCGAAGGCGGCGATGCCGCCGCCGACCTCGCGGAGGTGATTGGCGACGCGGGCCATGGCGTCGGGGTCCGCGCCGGCGACTACGCAGTTGTGGGCGTCGTGGGCGACGGTGGAGCCGATGGCGCCGCGGTGCAGGCCGAGTCCGTGGACGAATCCCCGCCCGATGCCGCCGTCCCGGCCGTGGCGCTCGATGACGGCCAGCGAGCAGATGTCCTCCTCGACCGGTGGCACCAGCGCGCCCGCGTCGACCGGGGCGTCGGCCGTCATCGGGTCGGTCTGTAGCCCACCGACGGCGTCGATGACGCGAACCCGAGCCGTAGCCCCGGCGTCGGCGGGCGCTTCGATGGCGAGGTCCCCGCCCGAGACCGGGTCGAACTGGACGGTGTCCGTCGGCAGGTTCGTGCGCTCGGTCCGCTCCGGGGCCGTGGGATCCAAGTTGCCGTCGACCATCACGCCCGCAACCGTCCACGACTCCAGGTCGTCGAGCAACACGAGGTCGGCCGGTGCGCCGGGTTCGATCCGCCCGAACGGCAGGTCGTAGGTCTCGGCCGTGTTGAGCGTCGCCATCTGGACGACGTCGACGGGGTCCGCCCCCTCGTCGATCGCCTTCCGGACCGCGAAGTCGACGCCGCCGTGGTCGACGATGTCGACCACCTCCCTGTCGTCGGTACAGAGCGAGAGCCGTCGGGTGTCGACCGCGTCAACCAGCGGCAGGAGGTCGGCGAGATTCTTGCTCGAGGAGCCCTCGCGCAGATAGACCCGAATTCCGAGGTCTGCTCGCGCTCGCGCTTCGGCGAGCGTGATGCTCTCGTGGTCGGTGTCGAGATACCGGGCGGCCTCGTGGAGGGCCGCCCCCTCGACCCCGGGCATGTGGCCGTCGACCGTGAGACCACGCTCCCGGGCGGCCGCTATCTTCGCGTGTACCTCGTCGTCGCCGGCGATCAGCCCCGGGACGTTCATGACCTCGCCCAGCGCGACGACGGGGGCGAGGTCGAGCAGCGACGCTACGGCCTCGGCGTCTATCGCTGCACCGGCGTCCTGCAGCGAGGACGCCGGGACGCTGGACGGGGCGGTGAACCGGGCCTTCAGCGGCGTGTTCGCCGCGTCCTCGACGAGGGCGCGAACGCCGGCCTCCCCGAGGACGTTCGCGATCTCGTGGGGGTCGTGCACGACGCTGGTCACCCCCCGGGGCAGGACTGCGCGACCGTACTCCGGCAGCGTCACCATGCTCGACTCGACGTGCATGTGCGCGTCGATGAGTCCGGGTGTGACGTAGCCGGTCTCGATCTCGTGCTCGGCCGGACGCTCCGCGAGCGCGACGACCTCGCCGTCGTCGATGGCGACGGCGCCGTCCTCGAGATTCCCCGTGTGGACGTTGACGAGCGTGCCGCGGACGAGCGTGTCGACTACGTCAGTCATGGGTGTCGACCGTGTCAGCAGCGATGGCGAGCCCACAGTTCGGCCACGGTCGATCGCACGCGCCGACCGCCGGTTCGGATCGTGTACGAAGATACCACATAACGGATGCGAGTCACCCCGGGTAGAAAGTAGTTTGGCCCGCCGAGAACGGGACCGTTCGGAGTAGCGTCCGCTCGCTGGCGACATCCCGAACCCCCTCGACGCGCGGCGACGGCGGCGGCCGCACGGACGCAGGCGTGAGCACCGACGAAACGGCCCGACGTGTCGCTTACGACGCCTCGGAGTGCGCGGTCGGCGTCCCGGTTCGGAACGCCAGATAGGCGAAGACGCCGACGCCGGCGAGTGCCGCACCGACGCCGCAGAACAGCAGTAGAAACCGGTAGCCAGCGACGGGCCTGTCGAACGCGTTCTGGGCGACGCCGGTAAACACGACCGGGCCGACGGTCTGGCCCAGCCAGAGCATGCTCGTCAGCACGCCGAGCATGCTCGCCCGAAGCTGGCCGGAGACGAGGCCCGCAGTCGTCGTATCGAGCGAGGGCATCACGACGCCGAACCCGAGCCCGAAACAGACGAGCATGGCGCCGATTCCGACCGGCGTCGCGGCGATTCGGACGCCGAGCAGGCTGACGCCGAAGCCGACGAATCCGAGCGCGACGAGCTGTTTCGCGGGGAGGAACTGCGACACCCGGCCGTACTGTGAAGCCATGGTAGCGTTCGCCAGCGAAACCACGCTGAACAGCACCCCGATCTCTCCGGCGCCGAGCCCGTGGACGTCGCTCAGGAGTAGCGAGAGCGTCGTGAGGACGCCGCCGTAAAACAGAAAGAAGGTCAGGAAGGCCGCGAGCCAGAGCCCGAGCGCCTGTGGCACGAGCACCGCCGACGCGAGCCGCTCCGCGTACTCGCGGAACGACGGCGGGTCGTCGATCGACGGCTCCGACAGGGTAAACAGGGCGACGACGCCCACGGCGAGGCTGACGCCGAAGAACGCGAAGGGGACGTTCCAGCCGATCGATGCGAGGGCGCCGCCGATCAACGGGTACGTCGCCGCGCCGATACCGATCGCGCTTCCGTTGACCCCGATGACCGCGTGGCGCTGTGCGCCGTCGTAGAAGTCGCCGATGAGGGTTATCGCCAGCACCATCAGGCCGCTCGCGCCGACTCCCTGCAGGAGTCGGAGGAGCAACACGACCTCGAAAGCCGGCGCGAAGCCGATCGCTGCGCCGGCCGACCCGAACAGGAAGAGCAGCGGTAAGACGACGGGCCGCCGGCCGAAGTGATCAGAGAGGAGCCCGACGAACGGCGTGAGAAACACGCCCGGGAGCGTGTAGGCCGTGATGATGAGTCCAGCCTGCGTATCGGAGATGCCGAAGACGGTCCGAAGCGCCGGCAGGATTGGGCTGATGAGCGGGACGCCCATGACGCCGATGAGCGAGCAGGCGAGCACCGTCTGCAGTGTGGTCGAGGACCAGGGAATCCCTACACGCTCGTCCGTGGACATGGGCTCTCCTTTCGGGAATCCGTCGCAGTTGGTGAGACGTCTCGTATCACGAACATCACGCATCTGGAGCGGTTCGCCGGACCGTCACGGTACCCACCGGCAGTGACGCACGCCGGTCATCCGCCCATCACCCCACCGGCAGTGACGTAGAAGTAGAGCACGAAAGACACCGCCAGAACCCACTGCGCAGCGTGGACCGACCCGTGTTCGCCCTGTGCCGTCTTGACCAGAGGGTAACTGATGATCCCCGCCGCGATACCGTTGGCGATGGAGGCCGTGAGAGGCATCATGACGATGGTGAGGCCACCCGGGATGAGCCACTCGGAGTTCGCCCACTCGATGTCGGTAACGCCCTGAAGCATGATGAGGCCGACGAGAACGAGCCCGAGATAGGAGGCGTACGTCGGGATGGCCGCGACGACGGGGACGACGACCAGTGAGGCGAGAAACAGCAGCGCGACCACGAGCGCGGTCAGGCCCGTCCGGCCGCCCTCCTCGACGCCGGTCGAACTCTCGACGTAGGTGGTCACCGTGGTCGTCCCGACGACTGCGCCGAAGGTGGTGGCGATGGCGTCGGCCATCAGTGGCTTCTCCATCTCCGGGAGATTCCCGTCCTCGTCGAGGAAGTCGCCGAACTGCGAGACGCCGATGAGCGTGCCGGCGGTGTCGAAGAAGTCGACGAAGAAGAACGTGAGCACGACGATGGCGAACGAGACGGGTTCGATGTTCTGGAAGCCGCCGACGAACGCGCCGAGCAACGGCGTGATGTCGTAGTTGATCGGCGGGAGACCGTCGGGCGTCAGCACGCCGCCGCCGACGACGCCGGCGAGCGTCAAGCCCCATCCGGCGGCCGCCGTCGCGACGATGCCGGTGATGATGGAGCCGGTAACCCCCTTGGCGTAGAGGACGATGGTGAACGCGAGGCCGGCGAGCGCCAGCAGGGCAACCGGGTCCGAAGCGACGTTGCCGAGCGAGACCAGGGTCGCCTCGTCCGCGACGGCGACGTTGATTTCGATGAGGCCGAGGAGGAGCAAGAACAGGCCGATACCGGCCCCGACGGCGAACTTGACGGGTTCCGGGAAGAACTCGATGATGTACCGTCGCGCACCGACACTCGACATCGCGATGAAGATGATTCCCTCGACGAACACCGCCGCGAGCGCCGTCTGCCACGGGATGCCGAGGGTGATCACCACGGTGAACGCGAAGTAGGCGTTCAACCCCATCCCGGGCGCGAGGCCGAACGGCCGGTTCGCGTACAGCGCCATCACGGCCGAGCCGACGGCGGCGGCCAGAATCGTCGCGATGGCGAGCATCTGGAACACCTGTCCGTCGGAGTATCCATCGATTGATATCGCCGCCGACAGGATCGCGGGATTCACCACGATGATGTACGACATCGTGAGGAACGTCGTGACGCCGGCGACGACTTCCGTTTTCGCGTCCGTGCCGTGCTTCTCGAACTCGAAGAACGACGCTACGCGTGACTGCCTCTCGCTAGGGTCTGTCATCCATGGTACCGTCTCACACCATTATAAAAAAGGTTGTGATCCACAGCCCGCGGTCGCTCGAACGGCATGGCGACGGCGGGAGTGCAGTCCGGCGGGCGACCCGGAGGCCACGGGTCGCCCCCTCGCCGCACTCAGGGTTTTCGCTGCTGAGCGGCCCGTCGCTCCTCGTCAAGATCCATCTCGAGGCCGATCGCCGACGCTTCCTGTCGGATCGCCTCGGCGTCGATGGCGGTTACCTCGCCCCGCTCCTGGAGGACGGTCCCGTCGACCATCGTAAACCGCACGTCGTCGCCGTGGGCGGCGAACACGAGATGAGAGAGCACGTCGTGGATCGGTGTCGCACGCGTGAGATCCGTGCTGAGCCCCACGATGTCGGCGCGCCAGCCCTCCCGAATCGCGCCGAGTTCGTCGAACCCGGCGGCTTTGGCCCCGTTGCGCGTCGCCATCTCGAAAATTTTGCTGGCCGGCGTCGCCGTCGGGTCCAACTGGTCGACCTTCTGGAGGAGGCTGGCCTGACGCATCTCCGTGAACGGATCGAGCGTGTTGTTACACGGCGGGCCGTCGTTGCCGAGGGCGACGTTGATACCCCGGTCGAGGTAGTCCCAGATCGGGGCGATGCCGCTCGCGAGTTTCATATTCGAGGACGGGCAGTGCGTGACGTGCGTGCCCGTCTCGGCGAGGACCTCGCGCTCGCTTTCGTCGGTCCACACGCAGTGTGCGAGCACGACGTCCTCGCCAGTGAGACCGACCTCGTCGAGCCAGTGGATGTTCCGCATCCCGGTGTCGTCTTTCACGGTCTCGATCTCGCTTTGGTTCTCGCTGGCGTGAGTGTGGATGCGAACCCCATCGTACGCGTCGGCCAGTTCGCGGGCGCCGCGGAGACACTCCTCGGAACAGGAGACGGCGAATCGCGGCGTCACGGCGTACCGGATGCGGTCGTCGAACGAGCCGTGGTACCGTTGGATGAGCCGTTCGGACTCGTCGAGGGCTACCTGCGTGTCTTCGAGGAGCCCGTCGGGCGAGCGCTGGTCCATCATGACCTTGCCGAGGACGCCACGGATACCGATCTCGCCCGCGGCCTCGAAGGCTACGTCGGCGTGGGCGACCGAGAGATGATCGACGCAGGTCGTCGTCCCGCTCTCGATCATCTCCAGATAGCCCAGTTTCGCCGCAATCTCCATCTCGTGGGCCGAGAGCGACGCCTCCATCGGGAGGACGTAGTCGAACAGCCAGTCCAGCAGTTCGGTGTCGTCGGCGATCCCGCGTCCGAGACTCTGGACCGAGTGGATGTGTCCGCCGACGAGCCCCGGCAACAGGACGTCGTAGGCTTGGTGCTCGTGGTTGGGGTACTCCGGCGCGACCACGGACCGCTCGCCCACCGCCTCGATGCGTGCTCCCGAGACGACGACCGCTCCGTCATCGAGAACCGTATTCGAGTCCGCGACGACGGTTCCAGTTAATAACATACACGGTTCGAAGACGGTCGCGGAACAAAAACGTTCCCCTGCCGGACGGTGTCGCTGGGCCGGCAGCCGACGAAACCGGCCGACCACGGGCGACACACCGTCGGCACGACGGCACGGCGACCGGCCGCGCCCGAACTCCCGGGCGCCGGCCACGGCCCGAACGGGAATACGGGACACCCGGTGGTCGAAACTCAGTCGTCGTCCACCGGTTCGGAGATGGGCGGGACGGATTCGGTTTTGTCGAACAGCGGGCTGGATTCGCCGGGGACGAACGTGTTCAACCCGAGCGCCAGGAGGCCGGTGACGATGACGGGTTCGCCGAAGAACGTCTGTGCGCCGGCCGGCAGTCCCGAGAGCGCGTTGGGCACCGTCGCGACGCCGAGTCCGAGTCCGAGCGACGTGGCGATGATGACCATATTCCGACGGTTCATGTCGATGTTCAAGAACAGGAGCCGCATCCCGCTGGCGGCGACCATCCCGACCATGATGAGCACGGCGCCGCCGAAGACGGCGGAGGGGATCGTCGTCACGATCGCCCCGATCTTCGGGACCAACCCGAGGACGATCAGGATACCGCCGCCGATCCCGACGATGTGGCGACTCATCACGCCCGTGAAGTTGATGATGCCGACGTTCTGGGAGAACGAGGTCTGCGGGAACG
>Ga0209945_1000127_pt1 | contig 25665 bp, 34 predicted proteins | sample SalPonR2_A_D2_MG_FD_185703 | JGI IMG/M metagenome (GOLD analysis project Ga0209945, IMG submission 185703) | Salt pond soil microbial communities from South San Francisco under conditions of wetland restoration - Salt Pond MetaG R2_A_D2_MG... ...
AAATAGAGCAAAATGTCCTTGAGAATGATTCAATACAGATAGTAGGGGGCAACGGTCTCAAGAATGGAAGTACAGCAGCCCTTGGAGGATCATTCTCACTTGATGTAGAGCCAGCAGATTTCATTGGAACGTACATATCTGAGTCATCTGATCTTATTAGCGTAAACATAGACAGAGGGCTTGAAGGAGATGGGTCCGACAATATAATAGTTGATGAGGGCACAGACTTTACATTCACTTCTACAGCTATTGACTTTATAAATGGTTTTGACACAGCAGGGGATATAACTGATGGAGCACAAACTATATGGGATACTGGCACTGGTGAAATACCAGATAGTGCACTAGGGTTAATAGATAACGATACCATACGTAATTCTAATATAACAGTCTCTCCAGGAAATGCATTAACAGGAGGAGGTCAGGTTGATCTTGGAAGCTCTATAACATTAGGAATTGCGACTGATGCTATTCAGGTTCCAGAACTAGATCAGTCAATAGTCCCCACGTGGACTGGTACGCATGTTTTCGATTCTGGACTTGATGTTGGATCTAGAATTAACATGCAGAGTACAAACAGGGTAATAAACCTCCCTGACCCCAGTGATCCATTTGATTCAGCAAATAAAAGTTATGTAGATTCTGTCGCAGAGGGTCTTACAGTCAAGGGGTCATGTGTGGCAGCCACTGATGGGACAAATATTGATTTAAGTACATCAACGTCTGTTAGTACTGTCGATGGGATCAGTATCAGTAATGGAGATAGATTACTGCTGAAAGACCAAACGGATAAAACAGAAAATGGAATCTATGATGCAGTAGATACTACTGATACAAGTACATGGGTAAGATCGTCTGACTTTAATGAAGATAGTGAAGTTGTCAGTGGTGCATTCACATTTGTTGCTAATGGTGATGTAAACGGATCAGTGAGTTTCACTGTTACAGACCAAGATCCGATAACTCTTGGAACTGATGAGATAAACTTCTCTCAGTTTGCTACAGCTGGTGAGATTGTAGGTGCAAACGGAATAATAAAAGATGGCCTTGAACTGAGTATTGATGTTCCTATATTAAGTGGGTTTGGAATTGAAGGAGCAAACTCAGATAGTGAATTTAGAGTTTCGTCTGAAATCATTGGAGATGGACTATCTGGAGCAAGTGGATCAGTCATTGATATTGTAGCTTCAGAAATAGCAGGATCTGGAATAAGCCCAGATGGTTCTAATAATTTAGAGCTAACAGAAAACTCAGTTATTGTTAATGCATCTGATGGCCTTTCAGATGGTGGATCTGTGAGTCTTGGTTCATCAATCGATCTAAACATAAATCCAGGAGACTTTGCTGGGACATTTATATCAACTGAAACTGGTGGAGATAGTTTATCTGATTTAACTCTTAATATTGGGAGAGGGATAGAAGGAGATGGATCAGGGAATATATCGGTAGATGAAGACGTTGGATACTCATTCACTTCTCTCATAGATTTCCAGTCAGGTCTTGACACACGTGGTGATATTGTAGATAACACTACAACAGTTTGGGATTCAGGTATTGGTGAAGTTCCTGATGCAGCCCTTGGAACTATATCCAATACAATACTTGATGAGAACCAAGTGACAGTTACAGCCGGAAACGGACTAACCACTGGTGGAACAGTTCAACTTGGTAGTAGTATTACTATTGATGTAGATGTTATCGCAAACTCGGACTTACAAAACAGCTCACTCACTATATCACCTGGTAATGGTTTGACTGGTGGAGGTGCAACTGCTCTAGGGTCTTCGTCAACACTTAGTGTAGCAGCTGCTGACTTTGCAGGAACATTCATCAGCACTGATGTAGACGGAGACTTAACCCTAGATCTTGGAACTGGTCTTGAAGACAGTGGAACCGGACTGTTGCAGTTTGATGAAGATGTCGCTTACTCATTTACATCTGCAATAGACTTTGCAAGTGGATTTGATACTACGGGTGACATAGAAGACTCAGGTAATGCAGTTACAATATGGGACTCAGCAAACGGCGAGATACCAGATGCAGCATTAGGATCTATAGCTAATGCAACGCTTGAAAACTCAAGCATAACAATCAATGCTGGAAATGGGCTCATTGGAACTGCAATTCCTTCGCTAGGTGAGTCTGTAACGCTAAACATTGCAGACTCGGGTGTAGATGTTGCTGAACTAAATATACCATTTACTGACCTAAGTAGTCTATTTGGCACTCCAATCAGCGTGGGTGGACAGTTGAATCTTGCAGCTGACATAATTTCATCTGCAAGCGAGGTTATATGGGATGACAGTAACTCCTATATCCCACAGGGGAGACTTCAGAATGACTCAATAGATATTAGTGCAGGTGGAGGTATAACTGGAGGAGGATCAACTCCACTTGGTAACGTAGCATCTATAGCTGTAGATGCTTCATCAGTAGCCGGTAACGGGCTTGCAGTAGGTGATAATCCATTCGAGATTGAAATAGGAGGCTCTTCCATTGGTACTGGCGAACTTGATTTGCCTTTCACCCAGCTATCAGATCTTTTCGCTGGACCTATATCACTTGGAGATAACTTAGCAGCTCCAATAGGATTCCAAACTGTTGAAGAAAGCAAGATAGATCTGTACGGTGGGGACTACGGATTTGGTGTAAACACCTCTGAGTTAACCATATTCAGTAATGGAAGCGTAAACATACGTGATTCTGGATTCTCCGGAACAAGTGTTATAGAATTTGATGCTTCAACTGGTAACGCTATTTTCAATGGTTCTGGAGAATTTGGCGGAGTGTTGAATATGAGTGCTTCATCAAGCATACAAGATGCTGGAGTAGATGTTTTATCGTTTGATGGAGCCCAGAACGTAAGTATACCAAATGGCGACCTCGATGTAGGAAATATAAATATATCTCAAATAATTCCTTTCGATGGTTCAACTCCAATATCACTACCTGATGCTGGGTTTGAACTTGGAGATAATGTTAAAAATTACTTCGGAAGTAACCAAGACTTTGCATTTGAGTTCGATGCTGTAACCGATGAGTTAGTGTTGACTGATCTTAATGGAGTAGAGCTCATAAGACAGGCTAAAAGTGGAGTAACACAGTTCCTACAAGGCATAGACGCAGGGCCAATATCTGCACCTGAAGACTCATTCACTCAGATATTAAATGCTCCAGTTACTGGTGCATTAGGTTCAGGAACCAGAGTCGGATACACCTTCAGCCTAGATAATCAATCTTTCATAGAAATAGATGCAGAGTCGGATGGTTCAGGAGGGATACAGAACACCAAAATATCACTTAATGCCCAAGATCTGGACTTCAGTGCTGCAGGCATAAGAAGAGCAAACTTAGACTTGAATGGAAACCTTAGCATTGATGGGGAATTAACTGAAGGAGCTGCTCTTTAAATACACTTTTTAAAGAAAACGCCCGTACTTGATAAATACCAGCGCACTATTTACCAATACTCTTTGTATTAGAGAAATTGTTTGTACCTCTAACACAGAACACTTTTCATACTATGAAGCCGTAATAACTATTGAGTGATAAAGAATGATACAAATGCAAGTAGGAAGTGGTCAGTTTGCAATGGAGATATCTTTGATAATTTTAGGAGCACTTGTGACATTTTTAGTAGGATATATAGCAGTAAGGATACGGAAAATAAATAAGCTATCAGTTACTGTTTTTGGATTAAAAACTGTAGAAGGAATGCAGGGATTAGTTGATATTGTTTCACAGCATGAAGAAGATATTAGTGAGCTTCAGGAAAATCAGGAAGATATGATGGAGAAACAAGGAGATATTGTATCTGAGCAAGAAATAATGATGAAAGATATAGAAAATATAGATGAAACTATAAGCAGACTAAAAGAAGAACAAAACGAAAGAGTCGTATCAAGGGACAAAAGAATAAATGGCAAACATGGAAAATGGAGAGATAATGAAGATAGCAATGGAGAAAAATAAACAAAAAACGTTTGCCCCACATGGGTCATGTGTGGGAACAGTTCTGTCGGTTATTGGGCTACTTTGACAGCATATTATTAAAGGTTATCACGCCGCCTTCATGCGGTTTTGTGTTATGTTATTTTTACATTAGCCACCAAAGTAACTCCAGAATATGGGGTTTCAATTTTCCAAACACGGTTCACAGATTCTCATCAATCAACTCCATCAGTTTTTCCTTCGATAAATCATTGATTTCCGTAGCTTCTGCTTCAGTACCTTTGTGTATGATAACACTGTAAGAATCATCCTTTACTTCTATGTTTACAATTCCCTTTGTTTGCTCATCAGATCTAACTATTTGGTTTATAAATCTCGATGCTTCATTTTTGATGAAGTCGTAATGTTCTTTTTCGCTCATAGGTATGAATCTAAGTCAGGATTTGAGTCATCGTCATCTTCTTTGGTCATTGTAGCTACAACTTCTGTTTCATCGCTACCATTGTTCTCAAACGAACCAAGAACATTTTGCATCTCATTTAGTTCTCTGACTGGTTTGTCTACATCATCGATACTATCTACTTCAAAGTCATCTTCATATTCATCTGGTTCCTCACTGAAGGTAACTTCATTAGCATCATCAACTCTTTGAGCATCAAATTCGCCTATCCCGCGCTGTCGAACTCCAGTTTTCACTTCAGCCCATGACCACGGTGTCCCTTGAAGTAGACGCTGAATAGGACCTTTTATCTGCTTATCAATCAACTGATCCCAGTCCATGACAATCTCATCGGGAACCATCTTTGGATTCATCCAGCATATAAATGGAGTCTTATTATTCCACTCACGAGGCCACGGAGGTGAATCTCCTTCACCATTACTCATAATCTTATCAACGTACATCCCCTTCGGCCTGCTTCCAATGGTTATTTCTTCATCTAGATGTTGATTAGTGTAGTGAGAGCCCCGTGAGTGAATGGTAGGAGCATCGTAATCATCTGGAGGACCACTATACTTCCCCGGTATACCAACATTATCTAAGTTATACTCTCCGCTTTTGATTTTATCGATCTCAGTATTAACGTATTCGCTAAGTTCTTCAAGAGTTCCTTCGTTCAGAATAATGTCGAATACACTTTTTTGTATTTCCTTAGCGACTTCACAGTAGTCCGAACGCTGGTATTCGAATCCTGTTATATCGATATACTCAGTATCTTTACCTTCCTTCCATGTTATTTTACCAGCATATCGTTTCTTTTTGCCTGCTTGAAGGAACTTTTCGTATAGCTTTTCGAACTCAACTTGAAACCAGTGTTCATCGGCGTTAAGTTCTTCTTTGGCAAATTCACTGTACGCCTCATTTATTATTACTTCTAGTTCATTCCCTATTTCAAGACATTCATTCCGTGTGTATTCATCTCCAAGCTCTATCATTACGGAGTCAGTATCTCCGTATATTACATCGAAACCTTGTTCTTCAGCTGTTTCTTTAGTATGCGCTATCACACCACGGGCTGCAGCAGTTACTGCAGCTCCAGTATCTTTGTCTCCAACCCTAGATGTATCGCTCCCCATAACGCCGTATATAGTATTCATCACTATCTTGACTGCCGTCTGCTGACGGTCAAGGACTTCATACTTTTTACTATCAGCGGGGTAGCTATCACGCTCTGCTTTTTTCTGCTCTCGTCGCTCTAAGAGCTCATCAATCATTTCAGCCACTATCGAACGTGGCTCTTTTTGGAACCTCACTCCATTTGGAGCTCTAAAGTGTCCATCTTCTTTTTTGGTCTCTGGACCTGCATTGATTGTCTTAATAGTCATGGGATACAGAGACTTAAGGTCCAGTACAATCACATTAGACTTAAGACCGGATGATGGATCAAATACAGTTGCACCTTCAAACGCTTCAGACTTTGAACTAGCTTTTGAAGGTAGAACGTATTTACCATGTGACTTACGAAGAATATAACAATCTACAGATGAAGCTGATCTTGTTACATTTGATGCTGTCCAACCTACAAAGTCAGACATCTCCTCGTAAAACTTAATGATACCTTCAGCTTGTTCAAGTCTTACGAGGAGTTCAACGTCCCTTATATTGTAGTCTATCAGCTGCTGAGGATCGTTCATCCACTGCTCGTGGAATGTTCTTTCATCTTTTATTTTACCCTCGCCAAGTTCTTCTTGGGTAACATCTTCTAAGGAGTACGAATCAAGTTCGCTAAACTTCATCCGTTTGTAGGCTTCAAGCATATCAAATACCTCAAGCCCTTTGTAATCAACTCCCCAGCCGCTTGCCCTCACGTTGCCGAGTGGCGATAGATCATTACCTTCTGGTTCATCATCCCCACCGAAAAGCGTCTCTAGTCTGTTGTATAAGTATCTTGCATCGAAGTGTTCAAAGTTCCATCCCGTGAGAAAGTCCGGCTTAGTTGTATTAAGATACTCAATGAAAGCCTTCATCATCTCACGCTCATCGTCCCATACTCTAATCCGAGCCTCATCGGACTCAATTATGGGCAGTTCTGGATGATACAGAAACACTTCATATCGCTCAAGATAGTTATCATATACAGTTATGGAGATAATTTCCTTTTCACCATCTTCTGGATCTGGGAAACCACCTTTATCATCAACCTCAATATCACAAAAGCAGACACGGCTTTCTATATTGACAGTAGATGGTTCACATAGATCCATCGGAAGTGAACCAGTTTTTCCATCAATATAAGACTCAGGTATCATCATCCCATCTGTAATTCCATTATCTATCATAAACCGGAGAGGGAATGGAATGTCTGCTTCATAGTGCTCATAATCATCTCGCAGACGTGGCACTTCAGGAGGTATTCGGGTGTAAACTTTTACTAAGGTATCACCGTATATAGATTCATACCCTCGTTCAACGCGCAGTACTTCATCTTGATTCTCCATTTCATTTTCAAACTCATCTGATGGTACATAGAAGTATGAACGTTGTTTATCGTAAGTGAGTTCTACTCTAGTACCACCCCGCGTTCTTCCAATGATGTGAACTATTGGTATTGGTTGTCTGTTATCGAAACCAATAGTATACTCCACATGCTTTATATCCACTGGAGCTTTGGAGTTTTGTAGTGATTGGCTCATAGTATTATGGTGAAAATGGTTGTTATGGTTGTTAGGTATGTTGTATGAATGTAAAATGTTTTCGATTTTCCAAGATACTACGGACAGACGTTGTTTTTACCTACAGTTTCTCACCTTGATGTGTACCATCGTATGATTCTTCTAATTCTTCAGTTCTGCACATTACCATTTGACCTATTCTCATTCCATCTTCGATACCCATCTTTCTATCTATTACAAGGCCACCCTCGCCTTTACCTTTGTAACCGGAGTCCCACACGGCAGTTCGTAAATCACCTCCGGATCTCATCAAGCGACTCCGTGGGTAAACAAACCCTATGTGATTTTCAGGTATCTCTATTATTTCATTATATATGACTCGATAAAACCCGTCATCTAGTACATATATGCCATCTTCATTTGGAATTTCCTGAATATATTGACCTTTATCGTATTCATCATCTTCTATCAGGGCTTCACCGGAAGCTCTTTTGATAGAACCAATTTTCAGGTCCACACCATTCGGTTGTATTTGTTCATTATCCAGTTCTTCATTACCTTTTGCGGTTATGTACTGGGATATGAATTCTCCTGATCTGAACATTGCTATTTATCAGCAGTAGGATGCCAGCCAAGCCTGTACCCGGAATCGAACCGGGCCTAGACCACTACAGGTTTACTGGATCTAGACCAGTATCGTGGTCACACTCATTTTTCAAGTGCTTAACCACTATATCAGCACTTGGTACATCATATTCACTAGCAAGCTCATCAAGAGTCATTCCATGTCTATACTTATGCTTCATGAACCCACATTCTGTATAACTTACATCACCAAGGTCACTATGTCTACATTCATGCTTTACATGCTTCTCTATTTGACTCACCGAGTATGTATCTAAAAAGTCATATATTTCTACAACACTCATGCCTTTTTGATGCACATCTCTCAGTAGCTCACACAATTTTACGTTTATCTTTTGTGCATCTCCTAGTATAACTTCAGATGCTATGTCATTCGCTATTTTTATTCTATCAGATCTATTTTTATAATATGGCTTGAGAGGATCAAGTGACATATTAAATTCTTGCTTACTCATGTGTGTTTTATGTCTCGATTCTTGGAGCTATAATATATATAATCTGTGCGTTGCCTTCATCATCTAGATTCACATCTAACCTTAGCGGGTTATCTTGCTTAATGTGAATCGTAACATTATCACTTCTACCTAATGAACCCTTAATATCATCTAAGAAGCCAAATCCTATTTCAGTATCTTTTTCACCAAGTTCACCATCTGCTGGACCTGATTGATGGAACTCTTTTCTGAAGCTGCCTTCAACATGATCACTACTCTCAACATAGAACGTTTCATCTTCAGTTCCAAAAATCACTGAACCAGCTTCTTTATCAATAGTCTTCTCAGCGTGCTTTATTGATTTCTTTAGGTCAGAACCAGATACCACTACACGTGTTGAATGTGAAAGTGGATCGTTCTCTGGAACTTTTGGCACTGTATCTGGATTAAGTGCAGGTTTTTGAAACTGAAGATCATCATCCAAGATATTTAGTTGGATGTTTTCAGTACCATTATCCATCACCGGGAAGTTCAACTGAAGTTCACTATTCTTAGATGTTCCACTGAGTAGACCATATACTGAACCAAACTCAGTTCCTATAGTGACTTGATCTGTATTTGAGAGATCAATTCCATTTAGTGCTCTGCCTTTTATCCGGCATATGCACATCATAACATTACTTGGATCTACAACTTTACTGTAGATTCCATCATCTTTGATGATTAACTTACCTTCATCCCGAACTGAATCGAGTGCATCAAGAACAGTCCGGAAGTATCCAACTTCAGTACTAATACTAACCGATTCTTCTTTTGTCTTAGCCATATTGTCAGTCTTGCTCATTTTCATCTTCTACTTCATGTGTCTTTATGACTGTACGTCCAGCATCTTTGTATGTTCTACCACACTCTAAGCACATACCAGACTGTCGGAATATGAAGTCGTTTCCACACACGCAACTGACTTCATTCACTTTTTCATATGACCATCTTTCATCAATCTGGTATTCTGGATAGTAATCTTCTATGAAGTTTTCTCTTACGTGTTTCACCCTCTTATCTTTGGACATTGAGTTCCACTGACTACCTGAGATACCGAATACTGTATTATCGGTATTGTCATCTACAGTATCGTCAGTGTATGTGTCTTCATTCTCAAGTCTTTCAAATAAACTTGTAGACTCTTCTTCATTATCACTACCATCATCTGATTTTTCATCAGATTCATCTGGTTCTTCGGTATCGTTATTCTGTTTGAAATCGTCTAGGCCCATTCTGGATGGTCGTAAACGTGGGCATCATCATCTCCTTCCCAGTTCTCATGTGGCTCTACACCTTCCATGCCCGGACAGTCGCCGTTTTTGTACCACTTACAGAATTTTCGGCACATGTACTCACCGTCAGGGTCACGTGTGGCAGGCTCACCAGAGTTTACCGAGTCTAGAACATTCCCAATATTGCGCTGTGCTTTTTGGAACAGTTCATCATCGTATTCTACCCAGTATTCTTCTAGGTGATCATTACGTTTGGAGTAGTACAGTAAGCATCCGTACTTTGCTCCAAGGATACCCATGTAGCCGTTAAGCTGCATGACATTCTTTTCACTTGGAACAGTTCTTGCATGACCACTTTTTCCGTAATTGTAATAGGTGAACTCACTTTTGGTCTTAATGTCTATTACAAACGGACTCGGAAAACCACTGAATGATTCAGGAAGAATATCTTTGTATCCCTCCAGTATATCTTCAACTGGTTCTGCTGAGTCTAACCCACGGACCACAATGTCAGCGTGTCCGTAGATCTCATACTCAGGATTTAGTTCATACTCGACAGTTTCCTCGATTGTAACATACTCTCTACCTATTTCATGTAGAAGCATGTCTTGTATCATTTCATGGACTGCATCTCCATGACTAAAGGTCCAATTGGTATTATCATCGTTCGGAGGTACATCTAAGTCATCATCTAACTTATGAACGTAGTTCAGATATGACTTTCTTTTGCACCCATCCGAAGTAGATAAGTGACCCGTTTTAGGATCTTGATTATGATATGAACTGCCTTTTTCTTTACGCATTAAGCCGTTCAGGGTTTTTACAACTGGACCTTCGCGTTCCCTGTTAGGCTTATGGATACCACTCATATCATCAAGTGGATCCTCTACTATGTCCTTATCAAAGATTACCATGAGTACACTATGTGTTCAACATATATCAATGTTTATACTGACCACTCATCTTCAGCTTCTTCATCAAATCGATCTATAACTTCGACTCCTTCGTCAGATACTTCAACAGTGAATATCTCTTTACCCTTTCCGGCTTGGCGTGAACGGAAAGTCTCGATGCCACAAGTCGTTTTAATCTCATTCGTACTCTTTTTTATGGTTTTCCACACCTCTTTGAACCCGAATATACTTTTATCTCCGAATGGATCAGGATCATCGCTACCAGACAAGTCTGACTTTGGTTGATTGGTAACTACAACTAGTGAATCATTATGCTGAGCATACTTTTTCAATTCACCAGTTATAACCTGAAGTTCATTGAACACTTTGAACTGGTCTGAGTCATCAGCGACTCTGTATTTTCCATACTGTATTAGAGCAGGAAAACCAATCGAATCTAGGACGACCATATCGTAACCTTGCTTTAGTGTTCTTTGCCCAGTGGTGTTAGTTCCAAATGGATCTTCACTGAGTCCACCTTCATTCCCGACTATATAAGCATAGAGATCATGCCAATCAGGAATGTATATGTAATCTGCTCCCTCTAATTCATCAACTTCACCGATATTGCGCTCAGTATCAATGAATAATGCTCTCTTATCAGTCTTGTTCGAGAGAGAACGCATTATTTCTCTCGAAAACACACTTTTTCCACTTCCGCTAGGACCGAATACTTCTATGAGATCCGGTCCTTGACAGAAGTCTATCACGTCCTTTATCAGGACGGATTGCTGTTCTTCTTCATCAATGCCGCCAAGGTCAATACCGCTCATTTCAAGCCTGCTTTGGGGCTCGACTCCCAATAATACCTATAGCAGGTGTGTTGTTTAGCTAGCTGTTCAGAACCAGTCGTCTACACTATCATCGTCAGAATCAGATGAACTTTCTTCGGGTTCAGGTTCATCATCTGGTTCAGGCTCTGGTTCATCTTCATCTTCTTCATCATCAAGACCACCGAGGTCTAAGCCATCATCGTCGTCGTTATCTTCTTCCCCACGTCCGTCGATCTCCTCAACTTCATCCTCAAATATATCGAGGATTCGCTCCTCATCCGCATGTGAGTCTAAGTTGTTATTGGTGACAGTAACTAGCTTATCGATAGCATCGGAATCACCACTAACAGTTTTCTTTAGGATTTCAGGCTTCTGATCCCCAATTGCACCGAACACCTGAACTATTTTGGACTTATCGATCTCATCGTCGTCTGCACCTCCGAGATCAATATCATCATCTTCTTCTTCAAGTTGCTGCTTCTGTTTTTGTGCCTGTTCCTGCTTTGATGTACCTTGCATCTCGTCACGGTACTTGTCAGCGTACTGCTTTACCTTTGCAACAGGAAGGATCCCTCGAACTGGAGATATGTTTTGGTAGACTGTTTCATCGGCAGTACCTTTGTCTTTCACATTCTCTTGGTATCTGCCAACGACGAGATACAGTTCATCGGTCTGGATCCTATCAACGAGTGGCATAGTTTCCTCATTGAAGATACAAGACCACAGATCTCCAACGTGGAACATACCAAGACTGATATTCCCTGTATCATCGAACTTGTATTTGAACTTGTTAATGTCGTTCTTTGGTGACTCCATCAGAACAACATCGTGCTCAACTTCTCCAGCATCGAACGTGAACCGAGGTTCTTCGCCGTCAAAGCCACCTCCGTGTACGGCTTGATAGCAGATCTCTAACAGGGTCTTTTTATCAACCTTCTTTTGCTGTTCCATTCTCCGCTCGGCTTTGTCATTGTACTTTTCTTCAAATTCGTCTCCGAATATGTCGCCTAGTTTTCCCATTGTTGTAGTTTTGTATTGTATTCAGTTGAGTTACTGCTCAATGCCTTCGCTCTTTTTGAACTCTTTGATTGCCTTTTCAACTATCTCTTTCTTTGATGGACTCCATTTACTTTCTTCGATGATGAGTTCAATGTCTTCCATCACGTCTTCAGATACATTTACAGCGGCCATTTCATCTCCGGGTGTATATTTGGTTTACGTTGTTATAAATGTTACGTCATGCGTTTGTCTTTCAACAGTATAACTATCATAATGAACCTAATTGCTAGTGGTGGAGGTTTACCCTTGTGCATATTTTACCCGAAAAAAATATCAGCTATTCAAACTCTCGTATGTAATCAATGCATTCTAAACATATGTATTGTTCTCGAACATCTCTTATTGTGTTTGGAGACTCTATATTTTTGAGTTCTACGTTATCACTCAGATTATCTCTATGACATATTGAGCATGTTTTAGACTCAATGCCGTATATTAGAGATAACTTATTTACACAGTTTTTACACATCCTATTACTTGATTTGTTTGCTTCTTCGATTGTAATAAGTTCAGTCTTTGTAGGGTGAGATTTTACTTTGAATGTATCACATATTGTATCGTATCTTTCTTTTTCTGTAACTTCTTTACTAAACAATATGTGATACTTATCGGAGTTTTTTGCGTGTACTACGTCTGTGGGTAGTGAATCAGGAAGCTTGTCTCTATCCATTTTTACATGAAGGTATCCAGACCTTGATTGTTAGCACCTATACGCTCCTCAATCATGGTTCTAAAGCTACCAGTATCTTCACTTTCAGCGTCGAAGTTTTCATACCCTATAGCTCTCCGGTCAGTTTCTTGAGCTGCACGGTGAGTTGTAGCAGAACCAAGGAATGGATCTCCGACAATCTCCCGTGGGAGAGAGTATAGTTCAATTGCTGTTTTTGGTAGCTCAATAGGGAACGGTGCAGGATGATCAGACTGAGTTTCAGGACTTATTTCCCACACGTCCTGAATGTACTCACGGTATCTTTCTGGATCAACACTAGCCCACTCCTCGAATGCTTCATATGTGGGCATATCAATGTCTGAATACACTTCACTATTGCGCTTTTCGCGCCATATCTTCTTGTAGTCGATCTTTCCTTTCCGGAACACAAGTATTCGTTCAGTCACTTGCTCCGGTCTGTACTTTAACGGATTACCTGAAGATACAAATGTTCCGGCTCTTTGTGATGTGGAACCTGCTTTCTTCCACGTGATTGTATCTTCATATATTAGTTCATGGTGCTCTGCTTCATGTTTGTTTAGCTTATAGAGCAAGTACGAGAAGTGTGACGGACAATCGTACTTTTCCCCAAGCTTGAAGTCAGTTCCTTTGATTACTTCTTTATCGAGTTCGGACGATATCTGATAATCTGATATATTGATTATCATGCACCTTCCGGGCTTCAAAGTTCTATACATTTCTTTCAAGATACCATACATCGTCTCTAGATATTCTACATATGAAGGGTACGCCATAGTTCCCCTCATTGTAGCATACGGAGGCGATGTGAACCATAGATGAATATTGTTATCCGGTATTTCAGGCATTCCTTCACATGATTGGAAGAATACCTTATAATCGTCTCTATCTATGGATTCAGTTAGGTATTCTCTGTTCTTATCAGGTTGTATGTCGTTAAAGTTTGCTTCCATATTTTATAGGTTTGGTGTACTCCTCATTGAACTATACATCTGTTTTATGGTTTGGAGTATTTCTTCTTCTGAACGTGAATCGTATATCGCTATCTCACCACATTCAGGAGTATTAGTTACTACTGTAAACTCTTTGTCGCACATAGCAAACAATTCATTAGGCATGTCTTCAGCTATTACTACTTTCATGTAATCTATTTAAACTACCAAGGATGGCGTCCTTTTTCTTCAGCTCTTTTCTTAATTCTTCTTCCGGTATTATTCCACTTAATATTACCGAAGTACTTGTACTTTGGCCTTACTCCATTTGTAAAGCAGTCAGCACATATCCACAAAGTTTCACCGTGATCTGATGAAGGTATCCCAGCATTGACTCCAAATTTGTCACCATATGGAGTCTCATCAAGGATCTTCAAATATGCAGCTGCTGCATGTGGAGCTTTTTGAGTGCAACAAGTGCACTTAATATCAGCATCCATTAACTCATACTTTAAGTTTGGATTTGGAGAGTTCCGTTTGAGGTAATCTTTGTACTCTTCAACTGTTTTATACGATGGTTCTTGGACTACTTTTATGAAGTTTCCCATATTTCGTTATGTTGTTTACGCGCGTGTGGTTTCAATATTTCCACCCATTTTGAAACACCCGATAACGGACGTTTCAGGGCCTGTGACGCCGGTTCTGGATTCAGAATTGTTGTTTTCACGTAACCCCTTGTGTTCGGTATTTTGAAACATAGTGCTACGAATTCTTTACCATTCTTCATCCATCCAGCTGTCATCTTCCGCTATATCTATGTCCACATCATCATTCTTCTCAACTTTTCTCTTTAACAGAGGCATCCAGTCAGCATTGTTGTTGAACCACTTTCTATCTTCATCAGACACATCAGTTTCTTCGATCAACTGTATAAAGTCAACCGAATCATCTTCGTATCTATTTTCCCACTCCAGAACAGCTTCATCTGGATCTTCGCCTTCCATTATAGCTTCCCAGCGTATAACTTCAGGTACGTATTTTTCAACTAAATGCTGTCTAGTTTTCGTAGGATCTTTGTCCCACGGTCTGAGAGGCCAGTGCCAGGTTCTGAGATCATTGAAGGTTATCTTCATCAACTCACTGATGTTCTCAGTATCTTCGATGTTCCAGAATTGAGCAATTTTATGTGCCCATTCTTTATCTTCAATTATCTCCATTCTTGCGGCTAACAGTTCGCTAACTGCTATTATAGGGAAGTCGTTAGGAGTCCCCTCGCCATAGAATCTGGTGTCTGTGTCATGCCAGAATACCTTTGACTGAGACTTTGGCTTTTGACTGTCAATATTGTCACTGGACACTTTATCATTGCAACTGTCACGTACTGTATCGTCAGTAGTTGCAAAAGTATCCAGTGACATTGACTTATGTTCTCTTGTACTCAGCAGAAACAGATTCAATGGTCATATCCATGAAACTGCTTCTTCTGTGTATTTCATTCTGGAGACTCTGCTTCAATTTGTCACTAACATCAGATGAGTTAACACTGGTCTTAAACAGCGTTATGTGAGGTTCAACTGGATCTCTTATCTTTGAGTTTGTGATTCCCTTAAGTTCATTTTTCAACTGTTCTCTTTCATTTTCAATATCCACGTTTATATCCAGCATCACTACTCTGGGCCTGTGGATATTTTTGTAGACTGAAAGGCCATTAACTTCTATTTCTTTACCTTTCAGTCTCATGTTAGATACGATTTCATCGACTTCATCAGTCTTATCATCGTCAATGCTGAATGGAGGAACCACAGTTAAATGTGGATCTTTCTTCATGTAATCATATCTAGCATCAACTATACGCCATAGCTCATCTCTTAATGATTTGACGTACAGGTACTTATCGGGCTTTGCTGATATATATACTCTCGTCATTAGCTGTTATCTTTATGTGAGTGTACGAACTGAGCCCTTATTAATGTTTCGTTTAACTTGAACGTCTTTTAAAATTTATAGACGCATCTCTGCTGGTTCTTACTACGTCACCGTCAAAGTAGTCAACAGCGTTCTCAATTGTTCGCTCTCTATAATGTTCAGACTCCTCGTCCCACTTTGTCATTCCACTAGCCCACATGACCTCGATTATCTCATCAGGAGAGAAGTTGTGATTGAGCATTTTTATTACGAAAGCGAACTCAGACTCAGATCGTGATTTGTAATTATCTAAGTCGCCGTTCCAATAGTCTCTGAATGTACTATCATTTTTGGCTAAGCTATGAACTTTGTCCATTGTGGAGTCAGATAGCTCCGACCATGTAGCATCAACACCAGTTTTTGAGCCAGTACTGGATACAGTTTCGTCAACCACGGGTTCTAATTCATCATCTCCCACATTAATGTCATCAGATTGTATCACTCCGGCTTCTTTTGATGAAGGCTCATGAATAATGCCGCATAAGCGACCGTTATCGCTCTTTATTCCCTTTGTTCCGGGTACTTTCATAACTCTTGGAACATCACTAACGTCATCTTGGTCGAACTTTACTTCGTCAGGCGCACTTTCCTTTATTTTCTTAGCCCACTTGCTATTTTTTGCTTTGTGTGTCAGATACTTAGTGTATTTGTGCTGCTTTCCAATCAGTTTATCCGATTTAACTTCAAAATCTACGTTATAATGTAGATGTATTCCGTTTTCGGACATAACTACAAGTGGAAGAACACTATACTCCTCCACCATATACTTAGCTTGAGCAAGTCCGTACTTATAGCACCACCACACATGATCTTTTGGTGCCCCTGAGTACGAATCGCGCTTTGTTTCTATGTCGAAGGACAGATGATCGACGCGGTCTATGTACTTAAGACCACCTCGTCCGTTATCAGGAGAAGTATCAAGTGTATTCACACCGGAGTACACGTGATATCTCCACAGTCCAGAATGGGTTTTACAGAATTCAGCGAATTCTTTGTACTTTCTGGCATGTATCCATTTACCATTACCAGTTTCAGACTTATCCTGATCTTTCGATGGGACAGGGAAAGCGCACACTTGCACTAGCCCTTCTGTTCTACGATACATCCACTGATAGAACCGTTTATTCGCTTTCTCAGAATAATCAGGAGCATTTTCTGCTAGCTCCATTTTATCCATGAACTGCGATTTGGATAACGGATTCATTCAGTATCTAAGTACATCGGGATTATCGATGTACTGAACTTTATCATCAACTTCAAGAGTATGTGGATTCTTTTCAGCTTCTATTTTACCCATTTCTTGTAGTGTAGCAATATCGTCTTTAATATCCCGCTTCTTCCGTGTGGTTTCAATCATGAGTTCCCTCACGGTGGCTTGGCCGCTGTCATTACGGCATATTTCTTCGATTGTGCTTTCAAGCCTATTGAGATCTTCATCGCCAGTCTCAACCATGTAATCTTGAATGAACCTTACGATATTCTCGAAGGATTTACCGACAAGCTTTTTCGCCTGTTTCGCATGTCGCTCTCTGATTATGCGAGAGACATATACGTCAGTCTCTTCATCATAATCAACAGCTGCAAGGCAAGCAGCTATTTTGTACGTCATGTCGAACATGCGTGTCTTGAATGGCTTAGCTATATTCCGTATCTTATACGGATAATCACTAAGTATATCATCAATCACAGGCGATGGATTAAGACTAACACCTTCATCAACACCCTCGAAGTACATTATGTGTTCTCTGCCTTGGGCATAATGAGAGTCTTTTTCACGCATGACATCTCCGTATTCCCAAACAGTATCTTCTATGTATTTGAGGGTATTTGCCAACTTTTGCACATCGTCCTCATATTCTCCGATGTAGTTGGTATTGCTTTTGCCAACCTTCGGTAGATTGTTGTCTCGCTTTTCATTAACGAAGTCATAAAAGTCTTCGTCAAGCCTACGGTATAGGAACACAGTCCGTGGGAGGAAACCTTGATGAACCAACTCTAACTGTCCATTAGGCTGCGGTGGATAAGTTGTGCAGAACAACGATGTTCTGGAGTTATATTCAAGTTTTCCACCTGAAAGACTACGTGATACCTTACCAGATGGGTCAAGTGCTTGATTAATGACTTCAAGTAGATCAGACGAGTGTTCTGATTTTGCGGCTTTCAAAAGCTGCTGTGATTCTTTCCAAGCAACAAAACCACTACCAGCAAGATCACCCTTATCTACTTCTCCATTGCGTCGAACTGTACCCATAATACCGGCTGTAGAGTCTTTACCGTGCTCCTCAAACGAGTATCCAGCTGCTTTGGATACAGTTCCCATGAAGTTGAAAGCAGAGTTTTTACCAGTACCGGAAGACTGTATAATGAACGGATGTATTCTACAGTCAATCCATGTTTGATCTGCTCTCAATCTCACGTTACGTATTGACTGTCCTATCAACGATAGGGAAGCAACTTGATGAAGTTCTTCATTATTATATGAAGTCTTCTTTGCGTGCTTCATATAAGTGTCGAAGAACTCCTTTCCCCAAACACAGTCTTTAGGTGTTACCATTTTGTTAGTTCTGTTTTCTTTCTCTGTATCTGTCCCAAGCGTCTATTCCATCAATGAACTCATCGGGGAGTTCATCAAATCTACTTTCTACCAGAATCGTGTTATCTCCTAAGATTCCGGGTCCAGCTCTGTGCTTTAGGTTTTGTTCTATGTACCACCTAGCATGTTGCTTTTCAAAGTTTGGTGAATTAACATCAGGAACATCTGATATAGTGAAGTTATCCTTCTCGATATGATCTTTGAAGTTTTCAAGAACAGTCTTTAGTGTTGCATTCCAGGCGGAAGCAAAGTCATTCACATCCCACCCTTCATCGACACGTTCACTTATCCAAGAGTTGTCTTTCTTCGCGGAAAGGGGCGACATACCCCATTCTTCTTCAAATTCTGCTTTTGTGTTCTTATTTAGCGTAACTTGATATGAGTTTTCTTCATCATCTTCAGTTTCATTTGTGCTACTATCCCCGTCGTCAAGGAATTCTTCTAGTCCCATTGTAGTTGTTGTCTTTATTTTGGTTCGTAAGTCTGTACTTCATCAAGTCTCGGTCTATAATGTGTATCTTTTGTAATCCTTTTTGACCACATGTGATATTGTGGGGGATTTAAAATAAATGTGACGATTGTTAGGATCTTTACTCTTGTATGCTCGATGTTTATCTTATGATTGATTGCTGTATGAATAATCGAGCACTAGCCTCTGTATATATGAAGATCTCCATCCATTATTTTAGCATCTTCACATTCAGGGCAAGCAGGTATTGTTTCTGCATCTGACCACATTACTTTAGCAAACTGTTCGCTGACTCTATTTCCACATCTAGTGCATTCTGGCATGGTTATTATCTATTTGTCGGTATATACGTGATTGTATCACAATCTTCATTAGTACATCTATTGTACCAATGATCCAGCACTTCGCCATCTTGCCCACACGTGGGGCACAAGGTTTCATCAAACATCTTTCGTTTCTTTATCTTTTCGCTTATTCCACTCGGAAAATCATAGTCGTCGCTTTTATCTTCTGCGAACTGTTCTAAGCCCATTCTTCTACTTCTTCATGTTTGTTTTGAAGTTCTCCCATAGTATGTCTAGGGCAACTTGGTTTTGATTTGAACTCAATAAAGTCCCAATTATGTGGAAACTCGAACTCTTTGCCACAAACAAAGCATTCTTCTGTTAACTCTCGTTTTACATATTCTGTATCCATCAGTCGCTTTCTTGTATTCTTAACTATTTCATACCTGTTAATCTTTGGTAATTCCATGAGTTCATCTTTGGTTAGGTCAAAATTTTCCTCGATGAACTCAATAATGTCGTTCCATAACTGCTTATCTGTTATGGTTATTTCTTCGTATCCATCTGATAGAGATTCTTTTCCGTTCCACAAGCAAATATACCATTGGGATTTACTTGTAGATCTACTTTTTGAACCACTTCTATTCGTTGAAGTATCAGATTCAAACTGTTCAAGTCCCATATTAGTGTATGTCGTTTATTTCTTCAACTTCTTCTTTGCACTCTTCAAGCGTATGAGTAGGGCAAAATGTCTCGCCTCGGTATTTCACAAATCTCCAGTAATTAGGGAATATGAATACATTATCGCAGATTGCACACTCCCTTTTTGGGTGAAATGACTCGGGTTCAGCACCCATACTCTTCATTATAGCTTTGTGTAAAACAGTATGCCGCTTTTCATTGTTCATGGACATGACCTGATTGACAGACATATCCATTTCATTCTGAATGAAGTCAACGGCTGACTTCCAGTCTTCTTTTGTTTCAAAAACCTTTTTCTTTCCACTTCCTGAACCAACTACCTTAAACGGATCATTATCAGAGTTTTTCGGTTCACTCTTAGATGATTTTTGTTTAGTTGTGGTAGTATTACCGTTTGTAGAAGTATTGGAAGTAGAACTATCGTCAGTGAATTGTTCAAGTCCCATTGTTTACACCTCCATTTTGAAATAGGGCCTATATAGACCCTATTGATTGGCATTAAAACTCACAGGAACAAAAAGCTATCGCAAAAAAGCAGCTCAGCTTTTGAGGAAACTCTCTAAACCCGATGAGAGTCCCTCATCATCGTCTTCTTGTGGTTCTTCAAGATCTTTGTCCATCGTTTCGAACTCCCAACGAGCATCATCAGACTTAACTTGTTTAGATGAATTGATAGAAGCGTCTTTGTATTCATCTACCCAATCTTCATCGGGCATATCAATGCTATCTGCTTTAGGGATAACATTGAAGTCTGATGAAACAGACCGGCACGTGGGGCAAACATAATACGGAGGCTCATTAGGCATCGAGATTGCATACAGCTCTTTTCTGATGACAACCTCGTGTCTTTCATATTTATCGGGGACAAACTCTAGATCTATGTCCGACCCCTTCAAATAATGGACACAGTATTCAGGTATAGAACCGTCTTTATTGTATCCATCAGGATCTCTTTTACCGCCTTTTTTGTATGTCCTTGGACCTTCTGACTCGAATTGCTCTAATCCCATGTTATATTATCCTTCCCAGTTTTTAAATACTTTTTTAATAGTATGCTTTTTGGGTCTACTTGATAGTGTTCGTTTGTGTTCAGTTTCACTTTGAACCTTGATTGTTTCACCAGGTTCAATAGTAATAGATTCGTCTGTATCGTTACAAATTTTGTCTGCCATTATTCTTTGTTTTCTCCAGCGGACAGGAGAGGATTTGAACCCCTGAGGCATTACGCCACTCGCTCTCAAAGCGAGCACAATAGGCCAGACTCTGTCACCTGTCCAAACCGCAACGGACACAGAGGGATTTGAACCCTCAGTCTATTGGTTAGAAGCCAATCGCCTTATCCGGGTTAGGCCATGTGTCCTTAGCAGGTAGGGGTGAATACAGGTCCACTATAAAAGTGAACACTGTATTCAGGTTCCATACCAGTCGAGACTGTGTTGGGAGTTGGTGGTCTCAGCAGCTGTGCTTTGAGCAGTTTAATGTGATGCTCAGCACGAGTGGGTAAGGGAGGATTTGAACCTCCGATCTCAGCCTTGTAAAGGCTGCGTCATAACCACTAGACTACATACCCATTTTAGCTTGTGTTCTTATCAGTTTGTACGTAGGGTACAATAATAAATGTTTTGTTTTCTTTTATATTTCAGGTAGAACATCTGAATGATGCTTTTCATAGTGAAGAACCATCCATGATATTGCTTTTTCTCTGTATTTGAATTTTTCTTCTCTATCGCATTCAGAGCAATCTACAACTGAGTATGTTGTAACTGTTTCAGCTGTCATAATATTTTCTTCATCCATCATGCAGAGAGTAGGATTCGAACCCACGGACCCCTGCGGGAGAGCATCTTAAGTGCTCCGCCTTTGACCTAGCTTGGCTATCTCTGCAAATATTTTATTTCGGTTGCTTCTATTCTTCTACTTTGATCTGGACTTCTTCGGCGGTTCGGTTCTTGTAGATCGCGTAGACCACATTACCGATTCCCAAAGTCCACCAGATAGTTAGTACAGCGACTACGATGTGTCCTGTTCCAGAACCCCAGGTATTGTTCTTCATCATAGTGCTTCTTTGTCCTTCAGTTTTGATTTTATAACCTCGTGTAAGGAAATCTTCAGTAACTTTTTCCATCTCCCGTTCGTCGTCAACTCGGCGTACTCGTGCCATTAGTTTCTACAACCTCATCAGCCATTATCCGCTAGGCTGAATGGACTGACTAGGATTTGAACCTAGACTTTCCCACAGCGTTCCCCAAGACCGACGACATTCAGCAGCACTAGCTCAGACTAGCTGGAACGCATCCTGTCTATCTCTCGTGATACTCCTGTGATACATGCATGGCTTTGCTGTGGAGCTCTTCCTTTTGAGCTATCAGTCCAACGCTGTATCTCGGTCTATAAGACCGAAGCGCCCACCCTAGGACTCGAACCTAGGACCGCTTCGTTAACAGCGAAGCACTCTACCAACTGAGCTAGGTGGGCTTGATGGGCCTATCCGGACTCGAACCGAAAACCGCCTCGTTATGAGCGAGGTGCTCTACCGATTGAGCTATAGGCCCTGCTTAAATAATATATGTGTCAGAGGGAGGGTTTGAACCTCATAGTTCTTTAGCGAAGATGAGGTGTGTTATCTACCAATGCTTGGGCACAACCATGAGCCATCAATGCTGGTTAAGAACTATGTTTCCTCTGACTCTTAGTATTTTGTATAAAGTTTGGGTGTGGAAGGTGTTGTAAGTCTTTACGAGCGAACGGCTTCGACGAGCTGCTGCAGTTCCTCGTCGTTTTCGTTCTCCTCGACCTCGTAGACAGCAACGAGGAACTTACCAACTAGATCGTGGCGCTGGGTTCCGAGACGGTTCTGAACATATCGTGCCGCCTGGAAGTGCTCCTTAGCGGTCTCCGGGTCGTCGAACTCCTTCGAGTTCTCGTGATCCGGGTTCTCGAACTGGTAGTAGGTGGTTCGTGGCGGGCCGCCGCTCGATTCTTCTGATTCGCCGGTAAAGTTGTCAAGAGCCATTGTGGTTCTTTGTTTCACCATTTTTGTTTACAGCGAATGGCTTTCCGCTGGAAGTACTTCGCACTTCGTGCCGGAGTACTTCAGTCCGGCAAAGAGAAGGTAGGGAATCGAACCCTCTAAGCAGCGTGTGACAGTGCTTAGTTCCAATACCTTCTTGGACACAGGTATGAAGCCAACCTACTGACTTTCCAATGGGACTAACTGAAGCTGACGAGACTTCAGAGCATTGTGTGCCTCTTGACCCGGAAGCAGTTGGGATAGCGGTCACTGTAGTGACATAACCCAAGTTCTCACTGAGGTCTCGAACCTCCATGTGGGCCAAAGATCTATGAGACTGGATTTTTGAAGTTGTCATCTTCTATTTATACACCGAAACTTCAGGGCCAAACGCAGATGGCCCGAGCGTCGGTGGGTGATTGCTTGTACGGCGTGTACGGGTATAAATGCTTCGATAACGGACGGTTACAGTCGCTATAGTCGTGAAAAAAGGCAAGTTTCGTTTCAAGGTGCATAATAAGATATTTATATTCTTCATTAAATACTTTCTGTTTTCGGATTGATCTATACCATTCGATGCTTTTCAAATACTGTTCTGTATATGTGCTTACAGTACTGGTCCTCGTTACAGTTATACTTGAAGTCTTCACAAGTGCATGTTAATTCATCTATGTTCACTATGTATGAATCATCTCTGTCTGTACTCTCGTCGCCTACGGCGACTCTAGGTTTTTCGATGGGTTCTATGGTGTATTCATGTTCTATTGATTTTATTATTCTTTCCAAGTCAAACTTATCAATGTGTCCACTTTTCATATTTTACCTTCAGGCTTTCCCACACATCGGTGCTGAAACGGAGAAAATCACAGAGATAGGTTAACTGTGATCGAAAGCTTTAATATAATAAACCCTTTATTAACAGCTGTTGATGGGCTGTCGTGGGGTAGCTTCTCTTTAATTAAAGTAGTGAACTGTACTGTCGGCAGCAAACGCTGCCGACCTGTGGAAGTATTCACTACTTTAATCACAGAGGCTCTGTGTTTTTGCAATCTGGATAAGACGAGCATCCGTAAAATTCGTTACCACTGCTTTTGTTCTTTCGGATAACCATCACACTATCACAGCGAGAGCAAAACACTAACTCATCACGTCTATTGCCAATGTTTTCTATTTTGGATCTTAGATTCTTACACCACGTCTGGATCCTATTAGTTCGCTTTTCTTTAAGCACTGGTCGTTCAGTTTCATCATCAAGTACAACCAGTCTAATAGCGTCTGTACCTTTGTCTCTTGCTCGACCAGTTCTTTTGTCAAGTGACGAGTACACTCTCATGATGAATCTACCATCATCAGAACGTGACTCGTACACTAGTTCTTCTGTCCAGCCATGCTCCACCTCTCTGAAGTTCTCATCAGTTTTATCGAGACAGTTCTCGAAATCCTGCTTATTGAACTTAGTATATGTTCGCTTACTCATTATCAGTCTCCCAATGGCAGTAAGTTGCCAGCTATGCCCTAATGAGGAGTCGAACCCCATTGCTCCAATAGGGAAATATTATGAATACGTAAATCAGTTAGATAAAGATTTAATTCTTTTATCTACTTCATTAAACAGCACTTCCTCCCAACCTTCATCTCTGTTTATGTATGCCCCTTCATCGATGTTTTCTCCTTCATCAAGGTCCCAGAACACAACCCATATGTCTTTACTATCTCCATTGTACTCATCTTCGGTAACAGATTGTATAGTGGTGAAAATCATTACAACTTCCCCACCACTACTCGCATGGAAACCGGAACTATACAACACTAACTCGCCTTTTTCCATCCGTTCGAGACTAAACTGGGATTTCCAGCCAGCATCTATGCTTCTTACTTGGTATTTTATCTGTTGTGGAGTCACTTTTCCAGTTTTATCGAATGCTTGTATGATATTGAACTTTGAAGCCCCAAAGTCACTACGATCTACTTGCTTTGTCTTTGTTGTTGAACTACTTGATGAAGAATTACTTGAATCATCATCAAGAAATTCATCTAACCCCATCCTTCTACCTGTATTCTTCTGCAGCTTGCTCTGCCATATCGAAGAATTCATTAGCATCGCTGAACTCGATATACTCAGCAAGCTCATTTGAGTTCATCTGGATGGCAATGTCCTGAACAGTAGACACATCGAACATGTTAGTCATGCCTGAACTTCTTATTGCCTCGTACTGTTGCTTGACTTTGTCCATTGTTTCTCCATCAAAGTACTCCTCGCTACGCTCCTCGACGTGGTTACTGTTATGAGTTCTCATGGTATCAACTACAATATACCGCAACCGCAAGTCCAGCTAAGGAGTCGAACCTTAGTTAATCCAACTGGATATAGCTACTCTTCGTTAATGTCTGCCCCGTGTGGGTTAGGATCTATTATATCCGTGAGTACACCATTTGGATTCTTTGATGTATCGTTTTTCATTACTTCATTAGCTTGTGCCATGTCTCTCATCATTAGGGTAGAGCCCATAAGATGAATATGACATGTATCTAGCTCACATACATCTTTATCAAACATCTCGCTCATGTACTCATTGAGCTTTTGTTTGTTAGTTGTTCCAGCATTGAACATGATTGAGTCTTTAATGAGATTATGAACTTCAGTCTCAAATGAACCCAAGCATGTAACTGTAGTATTGTCCCATTCAGTACTGTGCTCCTCGGACATGTAGACGAGTGTATATCTATGTGAGTATTTAAACTCACGTTCAGGTCTGATAATCGTGAATATCGGAAGATAATACTTTATGTTATCCTCAAATATTTCTATGAATCTGCGTGAT
>Ga0209945_1000132_pt1 | contig 25432 bp, 30 predicted proteins | sample SalPonR2_A_D2_MG_FD_185703 | JGI IMG/M metagenome (GOLD analysis project Ga0209945, IMG submission 185703) | Salt pond soil microbial communities from South San Francisco under conditions of wetland restoration - Salt Pond MetaG R2_A_D2_MG... ...
GCTCGTCGAGCCACGCCTCGTGGTCGTCGTTGTGTATCATCGCGGTGAACGCGAGGTGGTGTGCGAGATGTTCGCCGTCGCGCTGTGGAATCGCACACACTGGGCACGCGTATCCCATGACGGTTACGGATTCGGTACCGAGTAATAAAGACGCGTCGGAGCCCACAGTCGCTCACGGTTGGGCGTCGTCGCCGCCGTAACAGCAACTTTATCAGTCGCACGGGCCGAAATTTCGGGTAAGACTGCTCCGTTAGGAGGAACCACAGTGACCCAAGCCAACACACAACCGGAGGTGAACATCGGTCTCGTCGGTCACGTCGACCACGGGAAGACGACGCTCGTTCAGGCGTTGTCCGGCTCGTGGACCGACCAGCACAGCGAGGAAATGAAACGCGGGATCTCGATTCGGCTCGGGTACGCGGACGCGACGTTCCGCCGCTGTCCGGACGTCGACGCGCCCGCGTGTTATACGACCGACGAGGCGTGTCCCGACGGCACGGAGAGCGAGCCGCTCCGAACCGTCTCGTTCGTCGATGCACCCGGCCACGAGACGCTGATGGCGACGATGCTCTCTGGCGCGTCGATCATGGACGGCGCGGTGCTCGTCGTGAGTGCGACCGAAGACGTCCCGCAGGCACAGACCGAAGAGCACCTGATGGCGCTCGACCTCATCGGGATCGAGAATATCGTCATCGCCCAGAACAAAGTCGACCTCGTCGACCGCGACCGCGCCGTCGACAACTACGAGCAGATACAGTCGTTCGTCGAGGGAACGGTCGCGGAGGGGGCACCGATAGTCCCCGTCTCGGCCGGCCAGGAGGTCAACCTCGACCTCCTCATCGAGGCCATCGAGGCGGAGATTCCGACTCCCGACCGCGATCCGTCCGACGACGCTCGAATGTTCGCGGCTCGGTCGTTCGACATCAACCGTCCGGGCGCGACCGCCTCGGAGCTCAACGGCGGCGTCGTCGGCGGCTCACTCGTCCGCGGGGAGCTGTCCGTGGGCGACGGCCTCGAGATTCGCCCCGGCCGCGAGGTCGAATCCGAAGGGCAGACCGAGTGGCGGCCGCTCGAGACGTCGGTTCGATCGCTGCAGGCGGGCTCCGAGCAGGTCGAGTCCGCTCGACCCGGCGGGCTCCTCGGCGTCGGGACGGGTCTCGACCCGAGCCTGGCGAAAGGCGACGCGCTCGCGGGCCAGGTCGCCGGTGAGCCAGGCACGCTCCCGCCGACCCGACACGAGTTCGAAATGGAGGTGGATCTCTTAGAGCGCGTCGTCGGGAACGAAGACGACGAGAGCGGCGAGAGCGACATCGAGGAAATATCGACCGGCGAGCCGCTGATGTTGACCGTCGGGACTGCGACGACCGTCGGGGCCGTGACGAGCGCGCGAGACGACGAGTGTGAGGTGCGGCTCAAGCGGCCGGTGTGTGCCGAGTCGGGCGCCCAGATAGCCATCAATCGGCGCGTCGGCGCGCGTTGGCGGCTGATCGGCGTCGGGACGCTTTCATAGCGTGTCCGAGCCGGAGTCCGAGCGGACCGACACGACCCCCGACGGCCCAGCCGGCCGGACCGGGACCCCGACGGTGGCCCTCGATACGAGCGTCCTCATGGCGCCGGTCGAAGCGAACCTTCGCCCCTTCGAGGAGCTCGACCGGGTTCTCGGTGCCGTCGACCCGGTCGTCCCGTCGTCGGTGCTACGGGAACTCGACCGGCTCGAAGACGGAAGCGGAGAGGCAGCGACTGCGGCGAGCGTCGGGCGGGATCTGGCGGCGCGGGCTCGGCGGCTCGACACCGACGGAACGTACGCCGACGACGCGCTCGTCGAGCTGGCGGCGGCCGGCGACGTCGATTACGTCGCGACGGCCGACAGAGAACTGGTCCGGCGGGTGCTCGACGCGGACACACCGGTACTCTGTTTACGGGGGCGCGAGACGCTCACGGTAACGGACCCGTAGCGACGCCGGCCGGAACGGTCGGAGCCACCCGACTGCGGGCGGCGAGGAACCGGAGACGGGACGAACACAGAACGCGACACAGACACAACCCACGCACATGTACAAACGAGTACGACTCAAGGACACGGTCGAGGTCCCGCCGGAGCATCTGGCGGACGTCACCGACGAGCGGGTGAAAGCCCTGCTACAGGACAAGCTGGAAGGACGAATGGACGAAGACGTCGGCAGCGTCGTGAGCGTCATCGAGGTTCACGACATCGGCGAGGGGGCGGTGCTCCACAACCGCCCGGGCGTCTACTACGAGGCCGAGTTCGACGCGCTCACCTTCGACCCGGACATGCAGGAGGTCGTCGACGGGACCGTCGTCGAGACGGTCGAGTTCGGCGCGTTCGTCGGGATCGGGCCCGTCGACGGGCTCCTGCACGTCTCACAGATCACGGACGAGTACCTCACCTTCGACGGGGCGAACCAACAGCTCGCGTCGTCCGACTCCGACAAGAGCCTCGGCGTCGAAGACGCCGTTCGGGTGCGCATCGTCACGAAAAGCGTCGACGAACGCAACCCACGCGACTCGAAGATCGGGCTCACGGCGAAACAGCCCGGGCTCGGAAAACACGAGTGGCTCGAGAGCGACCGCCGCCGTCGGGCCGAAGCCGGCACGGCCGGGGAGGGTGACTGATGGCCGGCGACCGGCTCGCGTGTCGTGAGTGTCACTACGTCAACGACCCGGACGCACAGACGTGTGAACACTGCGGCTCTTCGGCGTTGACAGAAGATTGGGCCGGCTACGTCGTCATCGCGGACCCCGAAGAAAGTCAGATCGCCGAAGAAATGAACGTCTCGAAGCCCGGATCGTACGCGCTGAAGGTCCGCTGAGACGGACACAGCCGGACGACACATCGGCTAACGAACCGACCGACATACGAACACGACATCTCCGATGGACGACGACGCCGAACAGCCGGCCGACACAGCCGCGGTAGTGGTAACCCTTCCGGCGGACGCACGAGACGCGTTCAAGACGCCGATGGGGCCGGTGACGACCGACCCAGACGCGGTGGCTGCGGACGCAGCGCGGACGCGAGATCGATACGATGCACCGGACGCCCCACTCGTCGCGGTCGGAGACGTCGTGACGTACCACCTGTCGGCGGCCGGGCACCGACCGGACGTCGCCGTTGTCGACGGCTACACGGAGCGGGCTCCCGTCCGGTCGGCGGTCGAAGCGGTCGTCGACGCGGGCGACGAACGGGTGATCGAGGCCACGAATCCGCCGGGGACACTCACCGACGCGCTCCTCGCGGCGCTCACCGAGGCGTTGGACGACGACGGGCCGGTGACGATTCGCGTCGACGGCGAAGAAGACCTCGCGACGCTGCCGGCAATCCTCGTAGCTCGAACCGGCGCAACCGTCGTCTACGGACAGCCGGGTGAGGGGATCGTCAGGGTCGCCGTGACGCCGGAGAACCGCCGGGCGGCCCAGGATCTCTTCGATCGGCTCGAGGGAGATGCGGCTGCTGCCGAGACGATACTCGGGGTCGCTTCGGCTGGAGAGGACGGAGCGACCGACGAACGCGCATCGACTGACGAGTGAACCACCGGCAGATCTCCACTCGAAGCGAAGGGGTGTGCATCGACGAAATCGACGGGTGCAACGCGTGGTACCCGCTTCGAAATGCTTTTACAGCGTTCGAGAGGTAGTACACGTAACTGAACTATGGACGTCGACATCATCTCCGAAGAGGAGAATCCCATGTTGCACCGCACGGACATCAGATTCGAGACGGTCCACGACGAGGCGACCCCGTCTCGGCTCTCCATCCGCGACTCGCTCGCTGCGAAGCTCGACAAGGGCTCAGAGGAGGTCGTCGTTCACGAGCTGAACACCAAGTTCGGAATGCGAAAGACCGTGGGCTACGCGAAGGTGTACGAGTCACCGACACACGCGAAGGACGTCGAACAGGAGTACATGCTGGAACGGAACAAGATCGGCGACGACGAGTAAGCCGGATCGAATGCGAATTCTCGGTATCGAGGGGACCGCGTGGTGTGCCAGTGCCGCGCTCTACGATACCGACACCGACACCGTCCGTATCGAGTCTGACCCGTACGTTCCGGAGAGCGGCGGCATTCACCCGCGTGAAGCCGCAGAGCACATGGCTGAGGCGATTCCGACGGTCGTCGGTGACGTCCTCGACGTCGCCGGGGCGGCGAACGGTTCGAACGCGATCGACGCGGTCGCGTTCTCGCGCGGTCCCGGGTTGGGCCCGTGTCTCCGGACGGTCGCCACGGCTGCCCGGGCACTCGCTGGTCGGTTGGACGTACCGCTCGTCGGTGTCAACCACATGGTCGCACACCTCGAGATCGGGCGACACGAGTCAGGATTCGAGAACCCGGTGTGCCTGAACGCCTCCGGCGCGAACGCCCACCTGCTCGGCTACCACGACGGGCGCTATCGGGTGTTGGGCGAGACGATGGACACGGGAGTCGGGAACGCGATCGACAAGTTCACCCGACACGTCGGATGGCAGCACCCGGGTGGCCCGAAGGTCGAACGGGCCGCACTGGAGGCGGTCGAGTCGGCGGGAGGACTGCCGTCGACGACCCTGTACGAGTTGCCGTACGTGGTCAAGGGGATGGACTTTTCATTTTCGGGGATCAGTTCGGCCGCGAACGACGCGTACGACGACGGTGAGCCGGTCGAGTCGATTTGTTTCGCGCTCCAAGAGCACGTCTTCGCGATGCTCACCGAGGTCACAGAGCGGGCGCTCTCGTTGACGGGTGCCGACGAGCTGGTGATCGGCGGAGGCGTCGGACAGAACGCGAGGCTGCGCGAGATGGTGGCCGAGATGTGTGCCGCACGCGGCGTGGCCTGGCACGCTCCGGATTCGCGGTTTCTTCGGGACAACGCGGGGATGATCGCGGTGCTCGGCGCGAAGATGTACCGCGCCGGCGACACGCTCCCGATCGCAGCGTCGACGGTCGACCCGAACTTTCGACCAGACCAGGTGCCGGTGACGTGGCGCGGCGACGGGTCGTCGGTGACGCAGGTCGACGAGAGAGCGGCGGGTGGTCGAGACGCGCCATCGACGGTCGATCGGGACGCGCCGAGTTGGGGGACGGCCTACCAGCAACGAGGGGCCGAGGCGGTGGTACGGATCACAGAGACACCAGCTAACGGTGCCGACGTCGACGAGAACGGGGCGGCCGTGGCCGGCGGGAACGACGGTGTAACTGGACGCCTCGTCGACGATCTCGTCGACGGTCCGCTCGTGGTGAAACGACGGGTCACGAAGTCGTATCGGCACCCGTCACTCGATCGGACGCTCCGTCGGGACCGGACGGTGATGGAGGCGCGGCTGACGAGTGAAGCGCGGCGACTCGGCGTCGCGACTCCCTTGGTGTACGACATCGACGTGCCCGAGGCGACGATCACCTTTCAGTACGTGGGAGACCGGGACCTCGCGGTCGCGCTCGGCGGAGACCGTTCGGCCGGCGCGCGAGCACACGTCGAGATGGTGGGTCGGTACCTCGGTCGGCTTCACGACGCAGGGATCGTCCACGGCGACCCGACGACGCGGAACGTCAGGGTCGACCGGGTACGCGGGCGTGACGGTCGAGAGGGGAGCGCCGGCGCCCGCGACGAGACCGCTGCACACAAGCCGTTCCTCATCGACTTCGGGCTCGGTTACTACAGCGGCCACGTCGAAGACCACGCGATGGACCTCCACGTCTTCGAGGGGTCGTTAGAAGGGACCGTGTCCGATCCAGACCCGCTCGTATCGGCGTTCGAGGCCGGATACGTCGAGACCGGAGACAGGGGCGTCCTCGACCGGCTCGAATCGGTTCGCAGCCGAGGACGATACCGCTGACCGGTGTGGGTGCGACGGAGACGACCTGTCGTCGGTCCGTCGACACGATTTATTAGTCCCGGCGTACAACTATCGAGTATGGAGGAGAAACCGTCGTCCGGAGAGGTGCTCGGCATCCCGTACAACTTCGAGCGGCCGAGTCTCGGCCGGTTGCTCTCGGCGTACTGGCAGCCAGACGAGGGAATGTTGGTCCAGAAGCCGTTCGGCATCGGCTACACGTTGAACCTCGCCAACTGGCGCTCGTGGGTGGTCGTCGCCGTGGCCGCCGGCTTGTACGCCCAACAGGCAGATGGCGGCGTGTTCGGCACGTCAGACGAGACGGCCGAAGCGGACGACGACGGCCCTGTCGAGGTCGTCGTCGACGACTGAAGCCGGCGACCGAACACCCGGACGCTTATCTGCGGAAGTCGCTAACGTCGGCACGATGGACCCCGACGATCGGCCGTCGCCGAGCGATAGCGGGAGCCGAGCGGATGCGACGGCCGACGACGGGGGCACAAACGATCAGGACCCCGACGACCGGGACGCAGATGCCGAACAGGGCGGTGACGTAGGTGACACAGAGGCGAGCGAAGAGACCACGTCAGAACCCGAGACGCCAGAAGAGGTACGCGCGGCGCTTCGGCGAGCGGGTACCACGGCTTCAGACGAGGCACGTGGAGGGGAGACGCGAGGGCCGCTCTACCGGCTTCGACACGATATGGCGGGGCCGTACATGTGGGTCCGTGAGGTGGCGTCGAGTCTCGTGATCGTGCTCGTGATCGGGGCGTTGTTGTTCGCAGTGAGCGGTGTGTGGCCGCCGATGGTCGCCGTCGAGTCCGGCAGCATGGAGCCGAACATGCAGGTCGGTGACCTCGTGTTCGTTACCGAGCCCGGGCGGCTGTCGCCGGACGCGGCGACCAACGACGTCGGCGTCGTGACCGCAGCCGAGGGTGAGGCGGTCGATTATCGGAGCTTCGGCGAGCACGGGTCAGTGGTGATATACCAGCCGCCCGGCCGCGCCGGGTCACCGATCATCCACCGTGCGATGTTCCACGTCGAGGCGGGTGAGAACTGGTACGAGAGAGCGGACGAACGATACCACACCGCAGACGACTGCGACGAACTGCGGAACTGTCCAGCACCACGGGGCGGATTCATCACGCTGGGCGATAACAACGGGGCCTACGACCAGGCGAGCGGTCTCGCCGAACCCGTGGCCGCCGAGTGGGTGACGGGCGTCGCTCGGGCACGCGTACCCTATCTCGGGTACGTCCGGCTGATCACGACCGGAAAAGTCGAGCCGAGGGAGGCGCTCGATGCGGTGGTCGGGAGTAGCCTTCGGGTGTCAGTTGTCGATTCGACCGACGCACCCGCGAAGGCTGGAACGCGTGCGACGGTCGAGACGACACGTTCGTTCGGGCCAGTGGGCTCGCCGCGGTGGGAGAACGCGTCCGTCGACCTCGCGGTGCGAACGCCGACGTCGGAGCCAGTCGGAGGCCCGGGCAGGCGAGCCGCCGCTGGTGGGTCGCGCACGACCCTCGCATCGAGCGTCGCGTGACTGTCGCATCGAGCGTCGCCCGATCGACACCGGCGGCGGTCCGACTTAGTTGTCGAATCGGGCCTGCACGAACGGCTGGGCGTTCTCGATGTCACCGAGTCTAGAATCGGAGAGGAGCACCGCTTCCGTCTCTTCTATCGGCACCGACAGTCCCATTTCTTTGGTGCGACCGTATCGTCCCTTCGAGACGACGACCGCGTTGACGATCCCGAGCATGTCGAGTTCACTGATGAGGTCCGTCACGCGTCGCTGGGTGAGCACGTCGGCGTCGATCTCCTCACAGAGTCGTTTGTAGATGTTGAACACCTCACCGGTGTTGATGTTGTGGACGCCGTTTTTCTCCAAGAGGATCACCGCGAAGAGGACGATCTTACTCTGTGTTGGGAGCGTGCGGACGACCTCGACGACGCGGTCGAGTTCGATCTTGTCCTGTGCCTGTCGGACGTGTGATTCGGCGACGACCTCGGCTTGTGAGCGCTCTGCGAGCTCCCCGGCGGTCCGGAGGAGGTCGAGTGCGCGCCGGGCATCGCCGTGTTCTTGGGCAGCGAACGCGGCACAGAGCGGGATGACGTCGTCGGTGAGCGCGTCGGTCTTGAACGAGATGTCGGCTCGGTGTTGGAGGATGTCGCGGAGTTGGTTCGCGTCGTACGGCGGAAAGACGATCTCTTCTTCGCCGAGGCTGGATTTGACTCGAGGGTCGAGAAAGTCTGTGAACTTCAGGTCGTTCGAGATCCCCATGATGGAGATCCGAGAGTTGTCCAGCTCCGAGTTCATCCGCGAGAGGTTGTACAGGGTGTCGTCGCCGCTCTTTTCGACGAGCTTGTCTATCTCGTCGAGCATGATCACGACCACCCGCTCGTGGTAGTCGACCGCATCGAAGAACGTCGTATAGACGCGGTCGGTCGGCCAGCCGGTCATCGGGACCGGCTCCATCTCTTCGGCGTCGGCTTCGAGTTGTTCGATAGTCGACGTCAGCTCATCTGTGCTCGCGAACCTAGTAGATTCGAGCGCAGTGGGATCGTCGTGGGCCCCCGAGACCAGATCGCGCAGTCGGTCGAGCCGCCGGTCGATGACGGCCTGGTTCTTCTCGATGAACGTATTCGCGAGCTGTGCGAGCACCCGGTACTGCGTGTCAGTTACTTCACAGTTTATGTACTCGACCTCACAGGGGACGTCGTACTTCTTCGACGTCGATTCGAGCTCCTGAGAGACGAACTTCGCGGAGGCGGTCTTGCCGGTGCCCGTCTTTCCGTATATCAGAATGTTCGACGGGGTCTCACCGCGGAGCGCGGACACCAAGATCGTCGCCATGCGGTTGATCTGGTCGGTCCGGTGCGGGAGTTCGTGCGGGGTGTAGGACGGACGAAGTACCTCTTTGTTCTCGAATATCGGCTCACCGGCGAGGAGATCGTCAAACAGTCCTTGGTTGTCTTCGTCGTCGAAGACGACGCCGTCGAAGTCGACGCCAGGTGACGAACGGTCGCGGCTCTGTGCTTCGACCCCGTCCTCAGAGTCGGTGGTGACGGCTGTGTCAGTCGGGTCGGTGACCGAACGCTCGGTTCCAGTCGAGTCGTCCCCTGTCGGATCGGTCGACGTGTTCGAGTCTGGGGCGTCCGAGTCGGCTGCGTCCACGGTATCGTCTCGTGGTACTGTATCATCCGCACCAGGGTCCACCAAGTCCGTGTCGAGAACTGGTGACTCGTCGGCGTCTCCCGCATCGGTCCCGTTCGGTGCGTGTTCCCCTTCGTCCATTGTCGACCACTCCTGCTGCCGTGTCGTCCCCAGTCGGCGTTGTGTGACCGGTGTCGAGCACTGGTAAACCGACGGACCCACCGGCGGGAGTCGACGTACCGAACCCCCCCCGTTTCAGGTGGAACGCGCCGGCGCCTTCGTACGTTAGCGGCGGGCGTCGGCGAAACCACCGCCGTGGGTGGACGCGTCACGTATGTCACGTCCAGTTGATGCAGTCGAACCAGATGAACACGGGACACAAAAGCGTTGCTCTCTCATATGCCGTTCGGCGACCGGTGATTTCAGGTAGTCGCTCCGCTCTGGCTCGTCTACCGTACACACGGCGGTGTGTCGACGAGAATGTGGAGAACACAGTTCGGTGACGAGAGGGAGAGGACGTGGCGACGAGGGGAAGGACGTGACGACGAGGGAGCAAGACGGTACAACCGACTCGACATCATTGCTCTGTGCTGTCGACGGGGTGTCGTCGGTTGACTGTCGTCAGGTTGTCACGGTCAATTCGTGAACGCAAGAGATTGACGCACAGCTGACGGGACCCCCCCACCCCTTTGTTTCGGGTGGAACGAGAGAATGGGTGGGGAGGGGTGAGATTGGTGTCTATTGATACCAGCATCTTTATATTCTATACCGTACAATAGTGCCCTCGATAATAACTAAAGTTATATTTTGTTTCTATTTTCTTTGTATTAAGCGAGTTAAACCGTGTTCATTTGTTTGTCGTGACACAGACGAGATACGTCATACTACGCCACCCATCTCCAGCTCCCGTCTCCAGTCGAAACGAAGGGGTGGGGGGAGGAAGGACCGATTGGATCGCTGTCGTGAATCGGGAAGAGACGTGCCACCGTGTACAAGTGCAACGGTATCACGGTCTTCAGTTCGTAACGTCGTGGTAAGCCCCGATGGATCCGTGCCGTCTGACGCAGTAGTTAAGTGAACGGGCAGTGGAGTGAGCGGCATACCCGCACGCGCCTGTGGCCGCGCACCGTCACCGACGACCGCACCGTCACCGACGACACCGCTGCGACGCGCACCAATCGGCAGGGCGTCTGGGAAACGACCACACGAGTGGAGGCCAGGATGGGACTGTTACAGAATCTCAAAGACAGCATCTCGCGGGCCGTGGACGGACTGTTCACGGCCGACGAGCCCAAGCGAATCGGCATCTACGGACCGCCGAACGCCGGAAAGACGACTCTCGCGAACCGAATCGCACGCGATTGGACCGGCGACGCCGTCGGCCCGGAGAGCCACATTCCACACGAAACCAGGCGGGCCCGCAGGAAAGAAAACGTCGAGATCGAACGCGACGGACGCACGGTCACGATCGACATCGTCGACACGCCCGGCGTCACGACGAAGGTCGATTACACCGAGTTCCTCGAACACGACATGGACAAAGACGACGCCGTGCGTCGCTCACGCGAGGCGACGGAGGGCGTCGCCGAAGCGATGCACTGGCTCCGTGAGGACGTCGACGGCGTCATCTACGTGCTCGATTCGACCACCGACCCGTTCACGCAGGTGAACACCATGCTCATCGGCATCATCGAGTCACAGGACCTCCCGGTGCTCATCCTCGCGAACAAGACCGACCTCGAGGAGTCGAACGTGAAACAGATCGCCAACGCGTTCCCCCAACACGAGACGATTCCGCTCTCGGCACTGGAGGGTGAGAACATGGACGAAGTGTACACCAACATCGCGGAGTACTTCGGATAATGCCGAGTGCAACCTCGAACCCCGACGGTGCCGACGACCCGACCGACGGCGTCCGGATCGACATGATAAGCGGTGCACGGATGGAGGGACTCACCGGTATGGAGAAGATCCGACTCATCCTCGACGGGGTCCGCGACGGGAACATCGTCATCCTCGAGCGAGGGCTCTCCCCGGACGAGGAGTCGAAGCTCATCGAGGTGACGATGACGGAGATCAGTCCCGACGACTTCACCGGTATCGAAATCGAGACGTATCCTAACCCAGACGCGGGCGATCGCGGTCTCCTCGACAAGCTGATGGGTCGTGAGTCGACACAGAAACTCACCGTCATCGGCCCGGCGAACCGCATCGAGACGCTTCACAAAGACGAGAACCTCATCAGCACCCTCGTCTCTCGTACCTGATGCCCCACCAGTGTATCGAGTGTGGTCGGACGTTCCCGGACGGCTCGAAAGAGATGCTCACCGGCTGTCCCGAGTGCGGGGGAAACAAGTTTCAGTTTCGTCCATCCAGCAGGAGTGAGACGTCCGAAGATTCCGTAGCGCCAACCTCCGCGTCACCTGCGTCAGCCACCGACTCCTCGACGGAAGCAGACGATTCTAGAGCCTCGAGTGACGACTCGTCGACCTCGACGCACCCGACGGCTAGCGACTCCATCGACGCGACTGCCGACACGACCGTCACCTCCGGCGATGCGACCGCCGACACTGCCGACACGACCGTCACCTCCGGCGATGCGACCGCCACCGGCGATGCGACCGCCACCGGCGATGTGACCGCCGACACCGACGTAAGCGAAGACTCCGCCCAGGCGAGTGCACGAACCGATGTAGTCACACGAGACGAACTTGACCGCGTGCGCGAGGACACGACCGAAAGCGACGAACCCGCGGACGCGTCTCGACGTCCTGGCGTCGACGACCTGCGCGAAGAGCTCACCGACCAGTTCGAGAGCATCAAGATACTGAGCCCCGGCCAGTACGAACTGAACCTCATGGAGCTGTACGACCGCCAAGAGTACATCATCTCGCTCAGAGAGGACGGCCGGTACGTCATCGAGATGCCCGGCACCTGGGATGACCCCGAGTGAGCGGGCGGTCAACTCCACCGAAGCCGATACTTGTCCGGTGTCGCTCGTCCGTGTTCCACCACGACATCCGACGCCGTCCAGCAGATCCTTCGGCCGATCGACGCGGCAACGACCGACATCAAGTGGACACAGTTATCCGCACTCCCTCGCTACAGGGTCGCATGTTTACCAACCACGACCACGGACTGGCGGCCCGATCCGTAAACGGACTCGGTGAAACGGCAGGAGTTTCCGACGGTCAGACAGCGGTCTCCGACAGTCAGATGGTGATCGTATGCGCGTAGTTGCCAAGTTCGGTGGAACGAGTCTGGGCAGCGGGGACCGGATCGAGCGCGCCGCAGACTCGATCGCCAGCACCGTCGACGCCGGCCACGAGATCGCGGTCGTCGCGAGCGCGATGGGGTCGACCACCGACGATCTCCTCGAAGACATCACGTTTGAGACCAACGATGTTGACCGCGCAGAGATCGTTTCGATGGGCGAGCGAACCAGCGTTCGGATGCTCAAGGCAGCGCTCTCGGTTCGCGGCGTCGACGCGATCTTCCTCGAACCCGGTGACGAGCACTGGCCGGTCGTCACGAACGAACTCGGCGAGGTCGACGTCGAGGAGACCAAACGACGCGCCACAGCCCTCGCCGACCGGCTCGACGGTGTCGTGCCAGTCGTCACGGGATTCCTCGCCGAGGCTCACGACGGTACGGTCACTACCCTCGGCCGCGGCGGGTCCGACACGAGCGCCGTCATGCTCGGCAACTACATGGACGCAGACGAGGTCGTCATCGTCACCGACGTCGAAGGCGTCATGACCGGTGATCCACGCGTCGTCGAAGGCGCGCGAAACGTCGGTGAGATAACGGTCGACGAGCTTCGAAACCTCTCGTTCCGCGGCGCGGAGGTCGTCGCTCCGTCGGCGTTGTCGTACAAGAACGGCCACCTCGACGTTCGCGTCGTCCACTATCAGCACGGAGACCTTCTCAGCGGCGGCACCCGCATCGAGGGACAGTTCGAGAGCCTCATCGACATGCGTGAGACTCCGCTTGCGTGTCTCACGGTCGCCGGGCGCGCACTCCGAAACCGACACGGTATCCTCGCCGATCTCGCGAACGGGCTCCAGGCCGACGAGATCAACGTCGATGCGGTCGCCTCCGGGATGGACTCGGTGACGTTCTACGTCGACGAGGCCGTCGCAGAGCGTGCCGAAGCCGTGTTACACGAGACGGTCGTCTCAGACGAGACGCTCTCGTCTGTGACCGTCGACGACCCGATCGCGGCCATTCGTGTAACCGGTGGAGAGCTGCCGAATCGACCGGGCGTCATCCAGACGATCATCGCGCCGCTCGCAGAGGCCGGAATCAATATCGTCGACCTGATCACGAGTGCGACCTCGGTCGCCGTCTTCGTCCACTGGGACGACCGCGAGGAGGCTCTCGACATCGTGCAGGGTCGGTTCGACTGAGCCACCGATTGCGACGAGCCGACGCACGCGTTCCGCCGACCAATGCCGTCACTCACCACCGAGACGGTCTGTATCGAGTCGAAACCGGGTCGTCGTCTGGCCGTCGAACCGTGGACCTGCTCCTACGGCGACGAATCCTGCCGCTTCGAACGGTCTGATGCGTTCTGGATCGTCGTCGACGACCACGACTTCGACGTCCATCGACTCGCGCCTCGCGAACCGCTTCGGCACCTCGAGCAGCCGTCCGACGGTCGATGGCGCCCCAGCGAAACTGGTCACGTGGACCTGACCATCCGTGGCGTCGAACGCGACGAATCCCGCTACTCCGGTCTGCGATCGGTCGTCCGACGTACCGGCACTGGCGCTGGTAGTCGCCTCTGGGCCGCGATCGACGCGTTCACCTTCGTCTACGGGTTCATCCTCTCGTTCGTCTCCGTCTATGGGTTCATCCTCTCGTTCTCCGACGACGACCGTACGCTGGTGGATCATCTCCACGATCGCGTCTGTCGGCCTGTCGCGGAGGTCGGCGAGTGCCGCCGCGTCGGCCTCGACCGCGTCACGGACTCGCATAGATACACACACTCGTGCCGACGGATAAGTCCGAGGACGGCTCACGTCGGTTTCTGTCGGCTCCCTCCGAACGCGACAGAATGATTTTAATCCGATGACACACAGTGATCTCGTATGAGTAAATCCAGCAAAATCGTCGTCGGCACCGTGGCCGCCTCGGCTGCGCTCGCCGTTCTCATCGTCCTGTCGTACGTCTTTGGAACCGCCGGCTGATGTTCACACCGCACGAACTCGACTCCGACGTCGCAGCCGTTCGAGACCGTTACGCGCCGGACACACCAGTACTCGACGTCGATGCCTCGTTCGAGACGCTCCCTCCGGCGACTGCAGAGGATCTGGGCCTCTTCGTCGACGGACTGGACCCTGCCTCGAGTCCGACCGAGTGGCTCCCAGAGAGTGTTCCAGACCCGCTTCGCCGGTACGCTGGGCCATCGTTCACCGTCGGACTCCAAGGCGCTGGGACCGTCGTCCGGACGACACAGACGACGCCGCAGACGCTGTTGGTGAAACCGCGAGCGAAGACGACGCCGAGTGACTTCTTGGCGTTCTTACTCGCCGACCGGCTCGTTCAGGTCGGCGTCGATCCCGTCCCCGAGGCGATCGCCGGGGTCGACGGACAGACGTCCGACCTCCCAGAGACGTTCCTCCCGTTCTTCGGTCCACGGTATCCCGACCTGGACACGGCGATCCGTGGTCCCGAGTCGGAACGGACGGGCGACGCCCGATTCGGCCCCGCGGACGTCTTCCAGATTGCAGCCGCGTTGTTCGACGCCTGGGTCGGCCTCCACACCCGGTCGGTGTTCGCGTCGTGGGAAGACGACTTCCCCCGACTGTTCGAGTCGTGGGTCGACGCCGGTGACCGGGTCGAAGGCCGACTCTCTGAGCTCTCTGGAGCGGTCGCTCGCGGCGAGACGGACTTCGCGAGTGCGACGGAGTACGCCTGTTCGGCGGTGCGCCACGGCCTCGAACTGCCGGCGCCGTTTGCCGCACTCGACACCGCGGCCTACCGTGATCGCGGTGCGCCCTACGCAATAAAGTGGGCAGAGAAGACGTTCGCGTCGATGCGCGAGGAAGTTTGATATCCCCTGTATAAAGCGCGAGCCGTTCTCCTCAACTCTTCACACTGGTGTAGTGGTACGCTATCGCCCAGCGAACTGCTATTGTCACCGAACACACCGTACGTTCTACGGCTGCTTCGTAGTCGACGTCAACAGCTGCTCAGCGGCCGGCGTCAACAGTCGCTCAGTAGTCGACGTCGACGCTCCCGTCTTCGTCGAGACTGATGACTCCCTCGAACAAGTCACGGAATCGGTCGAGCGTTGCGACCTCGTGGACCTCTTCTGAGAGATGGAAGATGCCGACCGCGTCGTGCGCTTCGAGCAGTTCGAGCATCGCCTCTGCTGCTTCGTACACCGCGTCGTCGTCCGCGTAGTACGCCATCTCGGTGAGCGAGTCCACGGAGACCCGCCGTTTGCCCGTCGTCTCCTCGAGGAACCGCCCGACGCGGTCGACGACTCCGTCGAGGTCGTCCGGCGCCGAGACGTAGTACACGTCGTCCGCAGAGCGCCGCGAGTACCCGCGCTCGACAGAGAGTGTGTCCAGTATCGTGGCGTTCGTCTCGTCGACGTCGTAGTACTCGAGCTTCTGTTCGACCTCGCGGGCGGTCGTTCGTGTCGAGACGACGAGAAACGCGTCGGTGTCGGTCTTCAGGAAATCGGTGTCGATTCGGTCCGTCTCGCCGATGCTCGGGTGGACGAGCAGCAACCCAGTCCCGCCCGGGATCGTCTCGGGCCCGTTCTCGATAGCGAGGGCGTAGTCCATACCAGTCGGAGCCCCCGGACAGACTTAATCGTGCGGGACCGCGGCCTCGCAGGTCGGCGTCGGACCGCTTTTTACCACCCCGCCCGACCGTCCCCATACGGATGGAGGGACGCCAGCGCGCACGCGACATCTACAGACAGGCGCTCCCGGTCGTCCTGCTCAGCCTCGTCGCCGGACTGTTCTCGGGGACGTTACTCGGCACCGAGACGATGCGCACGAGCATCGAGCGCGTCCCTGGCATTCTGCTGTTGTTGCCGGCGTTTCTCGCGACGCGGGGTGGAGTGTACGGCTCTCTGGGGGCCCGTCTCTCGAGCGGCCTCCATCAGGGCGTGATCACACCCCAGCTCACGCTCGACCGCCGGATCGTGAACGCCATCGTCGCGTCGTTCGTCAACGGTATCACCATCTCGGTGTTCATCGCAGTCATAACCTACCTGGTGCTTCTCGTCTCCGGAACTGATGGATATCTCGCTCAACTCGTCGGCATCATGCTCGTCGCTGGCGGCCTCTCTGCTGTGTTGATGCTCTCTGTGTTGGTGGTCGTCGTCTTCGTCGGCTACCGCCGCGGACTCGACCCCGACAACCTCATCGGCCCCGTCGTGACCACGCTGGGTGACGTCTTCGGTGTCGCGTTCTTGCTCGTCGGCATCCGCGCCGTCGAGGTGATCCTGTGACGTCCCCGTCCGACGGGTCGTCACCGGGTCCACCGCAGGAGCCGTCGTCCGTCTCGCCAGAGTGGTCGATCTGGCACATCGTCCGAACGATGATTCCCCTCTTGGCTGCGCTCTCCGTGCTCCAACTCGTCTCGGGGAGCGTCCTCGAGGGATACGAGGCGACGCTGCTTCGCTACCCCGCGCTCCTCGTGTTGGTGCCGGTCCAGATTGGGACCGCCGGCAACCTCGCGTCGATCATGTGCTCGCGGCTCACCACGCAGCTGTACTTAGGGACCTACGAACCGACGCTGTCGAATCCCGGTGTCAGAGCGAACGTAGCCGCCGTGTTCGCGCTTGCGGCGACGGTCTTCTCGGCCGTCGGCGTCGCCGCCTGGGCGCTCGGTGTCGCGCTCGGTGGTGACCTCGGACTCGGACGTGTGCTCGTCATCTCGCTCGGCTCCGGCATGCTCCTCGCCGTGCTGGTCGTCACGACGAGTGTCGTCGCCGTCGAAGCGTCCTACCGCATCGGGCTCAATCCCGACGACACCACGATTCCGATCGTCACGAACGTGTGTGACGTCGTCGGCGTAGTGATCCTGTTCGGCGTCGTCGCCCTCGTCTTGTGATCGGCTGACCGCAACTACCGGTCTCCTTGGACGTCCACCGTCTCACGAATCACGATCTCGAGTCAAAACAGGCTGTCGGCCGTCGCGGCACCGACCACGCTGAACACGGCACTCACCGAGACGGCCTTGGCCGTCGTCGCCCATCCAGCCCCGCCGAGGAACGCACCGGGGGCGTTGAACAACAGCGCGAGCGCGAATGTCGACCCGAACGCCACCGTGAGAAGCGACACGAAACGCACGGGAACCCCGGCGACGTCACGCTCGCGTTCCGGGTCCCGATCGGTGTCCGCCTGGTACAACGCGCCGTAGCCGACGAGTGCTACGACGAGAACCGTGAGCACCCCCTGAATCAGGTTCATCCCGCTCGCGAGCACCCACACCTCTTCGGTGACGACGAACGGCCCGGCCAAAAGCGAGCCCCCGACGACCTGTTGAGCGGAGTCCGCGAACCGGAACTGTCGTCGTCGAACTCGACTCGCTAGCCGTCGGCGCGGGTCGTCCATACGCCGGACACCTCACAGGTACGCAAAAAGCCGTCGGCGTTACCGCCGCCGGGACCGCGGCCGTCTCCGCTGTCCGTCGATCCGGTTTTTACCCCGCCGGTCGTCTTTCGCTTATGAGCGTCAGAGCGGAGTTCGACGAGTGGGCGACGACCGGCAGAGACCGCGGTATGGAACAACGACACTGGCACACCGCGAAACACGCGCTTGCTCGGATGCCAGTTGAGGCGGGTCAGACCGTCCTCGACCTCGGAACCGGCTCCGGCTACGCGCTCCGGGCCCTTCGCGAACGTGACATCGGCCGTGGGTACGGTCTCGACGGGGCCCCAGAGATGGTCCGTAACGCGCGGAGCTATACCGACGACGACGCCATCGGCTTCCTCCGAGGCGACTTCGACACGCTCCCCTTTGCCGATGACACCATCGACCACGTGTTCTCGATGGAGGCGTTCTATTACGCCCAGAACCCCCACTCGACGCTCGAGGAGATCCACCGCGTGCTTCGCTCCGGTGGGACGTTCTACTGTGCGGTGAACTACTTCACTGAAAGTGAGTCGACCCACGAGTGGCAGTCGCGGATCTCCGTGCCGATGACGCTGTGGAGCCGACCCGAGTACAGGGAGGCGTTTCGGGAGGCCGGCTTGGTAGTCGCCGAACAAGACGCAATCCCCGACCGCGAGGTCGACATCCCCCCGGAATCGGCCTTCCCCACCGACGACTGGGAGCGTCGTGAAGACATGGTCGACCGCTACCGGACGTGGGGGACGTTGTTGACCGTTGGGGTCGCCCCCTGACAATCGGCACTGCGCCCTCCCGGCCGAAGATACAGCCGAGCAGCGGTACCGTCCGCGGACGCCACTGCCCGCCACAACCGAGGCCGTTAAGAGGGAACCGTGGAAAGGCTGATCCGATAATGCCCAGCGGAGAGTACGACCCCGACACTGCCGAGCCCCACTGGCAGCGGCGATGGGTCGACGAGGAGACGTACGCGTATCCCGACGACGGAGTCGACCCGAACACCGCGTTCTCCATCGACACCCCTCCGCCGACGGTCTCCGGGAGCCTACACTGGGGTCACGTGTACGGGTCGATCCTCCAGGACATCGTGGCGCGATTCCACCGAATGTACGACAGCGAGGTGTTCTACCCGTTTGGATACGACGACAACGGAATCGCCTCCGAGCGGCTCACTGAGCGCGAACTCGACGTCCGGCACCAGGACTTCGACCGTGGTACGTTCCAAGAGAAGTGCCGAAGCGTGTGTGCGGAGTACGAGGCGGACTTCACCGAGAAGATGCAGGGCGTCGGTCTCTCTATCGACTGGAACAACACCTACCGCACGATCTCACCCACGGTCCAGCGCGTCTCTCAGCTCTCCTTTATCGACCTCTACGAGAAGGGACGCGAGTACCGCCAGGAGGCGCCAGCCATCTGGTGTCCCGAGTGTGAGACCGCCATCTCACAGGTCGAGACCGAAGACGACGAGCGAGGCTCACACTTTCACGACATCGAGTTCAGCGTCGTCGACGACGCGGCCGACACGGCCGCTTCGACTGCCCCCGCTCCCTCGACCGACGGTCCGACCGACTCAACAGCCGGTGTGACGTCCGTTCCGGACGCGTTCACCATCTCGACGACTCGCCCCGAGCTGCTCCCCGCGTGCGTCGCCGTATTCGTTCACCCGGACGACGAGGCGAACCAGCCGCTCGTCGGTCAGACGGCCGAAGTCCCCTTGTTCGGCCACGAGGTGCCGATCCTCGCCGACGACCGCGTCGACATGGAGACGGGATCCGGCGTGGTGATGTGTTGTACCTTCGGCGACCAGACCGACATCGAGTGGTACCAGGCACACGACTTGGACCTCCGTGTTGCCATCGACGAGTCCGGCCACTTGACCGACGTCGCCGGGACGTACGAGGGACTCCATGCCGACGCGGCTCGTGAGGCGATCGTCGACGACCTCGATGACGCGGGCGCCCTGTTGGACCGCTGGGAGATCACCCACACGGTGAACGTCCACGAGCGCTGTAACACGAGCGTCGAGTTCCTCGTGACCGAACAGTGGTACATCGAGGTACTCGACAAACGCGAGGAGTACCTCCAGGCCGGACGGGAAATGGCGTGGTTCCCGGAGAAGATGTTCACCCGGTACGAACACTGGGTCGACGGCCTCCAGTGGGACTGGCTCATCTCGCGACAGCGTTCTTCGGGCATCCCGTTTCCGGTGTGGTACTGTGCGTCGTGTGACCACGAGGTCATCGCGGCAAAGGCCGACCTCCCGGTCGACCCGCTCGCCGACGACCCCCCAGTCGACGCCTGCCCTGCGTGTGGTCACGACGCGTTCGTTCCCGAAGACGACGTCCTCGACACCTGGGCGACCTCCTCGCTCACCCCGCTTATCAACGCCGGATGGGACTGGGACGCCGACGCAGGCGAGTTCACCATGGCGCGCCCGGAGATCTACCCGATGGACGTTCGCCCGCAGGGTCACGACATCATCTCCTTCTGGCTGTTCCACACCGTGATCAAGTGTTATGAACACACCGGCGAGGTGCCGTTCGAGTCGACGATGATCAACGGGATGGTCCTTGACGAGAACCGCGAGAAGATGTCGAAGTCGAAAGGGAACGTCGTCGACCCCGACGCGGTCTTATCGGAGTACCCTGTCGACGCGGCCCGGTACTGGGCGGCCGGCTCGGCGATCGGCGACGACCTTCCGTATCAAGAGAAGGGACTCCGCGCGGGCGAGAAGCTCATCCGCAAGCTGTGGAACGCCTCGAAGCTCGTCGAGTCACTCGCGCCCGATCCGTACCCAACGCGACCCGCAGACGGACTCCGCGAGCTCGACCGCTGGCTGCTCGCCGAACTCGACCGCGAGATCGAGACGCTCACGAACCGACTCCAGAACCGCGAGTTCTCGAAAGCGCGCGACGGGCTTCGAAGCTTCTTCTGGAATACGTTCTGTGACGACTACCTCGAGATCGCCAAACAGCGCGCGGACGACTCTGCGGCGTACACCCTTCGGACGGCCCATCGTCGATTTCTGCGGCTGTTCGCGCCGATCCTCGCACACGTCACCGAGTCGATCTGGCAGGATACCTACGCGGCCAGCGCCGCAGCCGATGTCACGGCCGACGCCACCACTGTTGACGACTTCGATTCGGCTGTCGTCCCCTCGAGCGACCCAGACGGCTCTGTGCATCTCGCGTCGTGGCCCGATCCACTCGGTGTCGACGCCGACGCCGAGGGTGGACGTGCTGCGATGGCCGTCGTCGGCGCGCTTCGACGGTACAAAAGCGAGCGCCAACTTCCGCTTACCGCGCCTATCGACGCGGTCGAGGTGTACGCCGACGTTCGCGACTTCGAAGCCGACATCACTGGCGTGATGCACGTCACAGACCTCACCGTCCACCCGGAGGCCGAACCGCCGGTCGAGACGGTGACCACCGGCGTCGACCTCGAGTACGCTACTGTCGGTCCCACATACGGTGACCAGGTCGGCGCCATCGAGGCGGGGATCGCGGACGGCGCGTACGAGGTCGTCGACGACGAGCTCCACGTCGCCGGCGTGACGCTCGACTCAGACGAGTTCTCACTCGAAGTCGACAGACGGTACACCGGCGACGGCGAGCTGCTCGAGGCGAACGGCGTAGCGATGATCGTCCGGACCGACGCTGCCAATTGATCGCGTCACTCGAGGTCGGCACCGACCGCGTCCGTGACGGTCTCGAAGCCGTCTCGATCGAGCAGTTCGAGTAGTCCGCGGTTGATATCCCGGGCAACGCTTGGCCCCTCGTACACCAACGCGGTGTACAGCTGGACGACCGAGGCGCCGGCGCGAATCTTCTCGTAGGCCCCTTCGGCGTCGGCGATGCCGCCGACACCGACGACCGGGACGTCCGTGCGTTCGGCGACGAATCGGACCAGCTCGGTCGCGGCCGTCTCGATCGGTGCCCCAGAGAGGCCACCCCGCTCCGCCTGACTTGGGCTGTGGAGGTCGTCGGGACGAGACACGGTGGTGTTCGTCGCGATCACCCCGTCGAGGTCGAGGTCGTCGACGACCCCAAGTGCGTCCGTGACCGCCGGACGCGGCAGGTCCGGTGAGAGCTTCACGAGCAGTGGTGACGCTCCGGCAGAGGTGAGCGCTCCGAGGATCGACTCGAGCGCCTCGCGGTTCTGTAACTCGCGAAGCCCCGGGGTGTTCGGACTGGAGACGTTCACGACGAAGTAGTCACCCGCCTCGGCCACGCGCTCGTAAGTGTACCGGTAGTCGTCGGCCGCCTCGGCCAGTGGGGTCGACTTCGACTTCCCGATATTCACGCCGACCGGCACGTCGGGCAGTGGCTCCCGATCGAGCCGACGACCGACGGCGTCGGCGCCCTCGTTGTTGAACCCCATGCGGTTTATGAGTGCATCGTCTTCTCTGAGCCGAAAGAGGCGGGGCTGTGGGTTGCCTGGCTGTCCTTCTGCGGTCACACCACCGATCTCTATGTGACCGAAGCCGAGTGCGGCGAGCGCTCGGGGGACGCGTGCGTTCTTGTCGAACCCGGCGGCGACGCCGACGGGGTTGCCGAAGGTGCAGCCGAACGCCTCCGTCCGGAGCCGCTCGTTTCGGACGCAGTACCGGCGACGCAATCCCGCGGTAACTGGCGTACCCTGCACACCGCGCAGGAGCCGCTGTGTCACGTCGTGTGCCGTCTCTGGGGGAAGGTTAAAAAGCGCCGGCTTCAGGCGGTCGTACAGACCCATCGATGTGACGTCGTCGCCGACAGGTATCAATCCGCCGACCGACGGCGAGGACGTCGAATCCTGTCGATGGTCCCCATGAACGGTCTCAAAAGTCGTGTTCGAGTTGGTCGGGGTCCGCGTCTGCCCGCTGGATGATTATCTTCCCGTCCCGGACCCGAACGAACACCTCGTCGCCGATATCCATGCCAGCGACGGCGAGCTCGTCTTCGTGGAGATTCACGTGGACGTTGTGGTACTCCCCGTCGTCGTCTTTGGCCCCACTCGGGCTGAGCTTCTTTTTACGGACCATCGCAGCTATGTGGCTCGCACTTCGCCAGAAGAGACATATAAGTGTTGATTACCCGTCGTCAGTGCCGGTCACACCGAACTCTCGTAGAACAGAACCGTCACTGCGACCGCCGCAAAGAGGTCGGGCAAGAACGTGAACGGGCCGAGTCCGCTCCCCCGATAGCCGAGCGTCAGTGAGACCAGCGGACTCGAACTGAACGCGTACAACAACAGCGCCGCGGTGAACGCGAGCAGGCTGAGGGTGAACCGGTTCGGAAGTTCCCGATACAGCCGCGCGTACGTGCCGGCGAGTACCGCGAGCAGGACGACGGTGTACGTCGAAACGAACAGCTTCACCGTGAGGAGCCGCTCGAGCGGATGCCCGTCCACGACTCCCGGTCCCGGGCCCATTCGCGGCCGCATCGACATTGCTGACGCGAGCACGCGCGGTGCGACGACCGTTACCACCGCAGCTACCACCACCGCGGCGCCGACGACCGCCACGGTTCGACGCATCGGCGTTGACGTCGATGTCTCACTCACGCCGTCTCACCCCCTGGCGTGACGTCTGTGAGGTCCGCCTTTCGTGCCACTTCGTCGAGGACGTCACGGTTCGCTTCCATCCGGTCCGTGAGAAAAAACGTCTTTCCGTAGTTGTCTCCCATCGTGGTGAGTACGTCGTTTTCGACGAGTCTCTCGAGGTGGTGCTGTGTCGTCTTGTAGTCGAGCTCGAGCGCGTTCGACAGTTGATTGGTGTTCATCGGCGTCTCGTCGAGCGTCCGGATGATCCGGAGTCGGTTTCGGCCGCCGCGTGACCCGCCGATGAGCCACCACAGCACGCGTCGCATCTATTTGTGTCGTCGATACGGGTGGTCATAAAACGGTGGCGTTACCACCATCGCGTGGGCGCGTGTCGTCGATCGACCGATGGGACCGGTCACGCACCCGGACCGTGCGGGCCGCTTCCGTCACCGCTTCCGTCACGGAGTGGACCGGTTCCGTCACCACTTCCATCCGCGTCTCCGTGTGGGCCGTGGCCGTGTGGACCGGTACCGCTGCCGCGCTCTGCTCGCAGCGCACCGACCTCGGCCGGACGGTCGACACCAAACTCGGCCAGCTCGTCGTGGACCGCGGTCCGAATCGCTTCGTGTGAGGCATCTTCGGCTTCGAGGTCCGTGATGAGCGTCTTGAGTTCGGCCGTCTGGTCGTCGGTCAGGCCAAACCGCTCTCCGAGGGCCGTCGCGTTCGGCACCCCGTCGTCGCAGACGGGACCGACCGCACCGTCACCTGCGTGGGGCGTCTCCCCCATCTGGGCTGTGCCGCTCTCGGCCGGGGGCTGTGCACCGAGAACCCCTCCCGCCATGACCGCCCCTCCGATAACGAGGGCGGCGACGAGAGCGATCCCAATTGTGGTTCGAGTGGGCATGGGTTGTACCTCCAGTTGAACCGTCGTCTGGCAGCTAAAAGACGATTTTCCGAACTCGATGGGAAGTTCGCCCAGGGTTAGGCCCAAATTCGTCCCACCCGTCTACACGCCTGTATCACCCACGCCTGCATATGCCGGTACGACCGACACGTTGTCACCACACGCACCACCGCTGTCCGCCGGATACCGTTTCATTTTGCCGATATATTTATTACATGCTGTGTGCTGAGTTGACACGGAGGCAAAACCATGGTACGTGAAGACGGTAAGCGGAACTTTGCGCTTCGGGAAACAGACGGCTCCGAGCCGAGCGAGTTCTCGGGGAGTATGCCTAGGCAGGCGGCACTCAAGGCGGCCCGAACGCTTGAACCGGCACCCTCCGAGGCGGAGGCGGAGCGAGAGACGATACGACTCCGCGAGAAGGGGACTCAGAAGGTCCACGAGTACGAGGGGTGGGCGTGGAAAGAGAGTGCGCCCGAAGTCGACGACGAAGCGGGTGACTTCTGGCTCAACGACCTCGACGAGATCACGAAAGCCAACGTCTCGAAACAAGGTATCGAGTACCTCGACGAGGAGTGAGGCCGCCGAGCCGATCACACAGCCGACTTCTTTGCCGAGCGCTGCCCGAACCCGCCAGCGACACGTCTCGTCCGGTCTGTACGTGACCTCGGGACGAACTCTGCTCCGCCTCTCGATAGTCGGCAGCGCTATCGGTGCCACCCATCCGGACTCCCGACTCGTTTCACCCATCTGTGTGGTATCGCATTCCCATGAAACCGCATGACGTAGTCGCCACGCTTCGACGGGGTTAAATGTACCCCGGCCATCCGAACGAATGTGATGAGCCCCACGCGGGGCGACACCGGCTGCTCGCACACACCACCCACGTGGTGTGAGACGACGCCGCCGACACCAATCCGACGGGGTTAAGTGTCACACCCCACTCGAACAGAACACGACCGACACACGACCCGGGCCACTGCGGCCCGTCGTCGCCCGACCAGACCGCTCCGGTGGGTTTATACCTGCCAGACCACAACGTCTTGGTCCGGAAGAAGAGATGAGGATTTCGCCCCCTGCGCTCCGGCGTAAGCGGAAATCTGATGTGAGCCTTGGTAGTTCGGTGTCATCCGGAACGCCGGTGACCCCGAACGATCAGACCATGCAATGGTGTGTCGACACCACGTCGACACCCGCCAAACCCCCTCGGTGCCGGGAACCAGGCACCGAGGTTACCACTCCGGTTGATCCTGCCGGAGGCCATTGCTATTGGGATCCGATTTAGCCATGCTAGTCGTACGAGTTCAGACTCGTGGCGAATAGCTCAGTAACACGTGGCCAAACTACCCTTCGGACCGCAATACCCTCGGGAAACTGAGGTTAATAGCGGACACCACACGCAGACTGGAATGTCGCGTGTGTCAAACGCTCCG
>Ga0209945_1000133_pt1 | contig 25340 bp, 22 predicted proteins | sample SalPonR2_A_D2_MG_FD_185703 | JGI IMG/M metagenome (GOLD analysis project Ga0209945, IMG submission 185703) | Salt pond soil microbial communities from South San Francisco under conditions of wetland restoration - Salt Pond MetaG R2_A_D2_MG... ...
TCGTCGAAGACGTCGCCGCCCAAGCCGACGACGTCGTCACCGAAGCCGACAGCCAAGCAACCGCCATCGAAGAACTCAGCGAACGCGTCGACCAACTCACCACCACCACCACGGAAGCTCCCGACTCGTAACCCCGAACGGACGACCGACGATCGTCCCCACTGTTGCTACAGCTTCTTAACCCCCGGGCGCGTGTGACCGACAACGAATGGTCGTCGGAGACATCGCAACCGGGACGGATGTACTGGTGATCGGCGGCGGCCCCGGCGGGTACGTGGCCGCGATACGGGCTGGACAGCTCGGTCTCGACGTCACGCTCGTCGAGGCAGACGCCTACGGCGGGACGTGTCTCAACGAGGGGTGTATCCCGTCGAAAGCGCTCATCCACGTGACGGGGCTCGCCCACGAGGTGGAAAACGCGGAGGCGATGGGGCTCCATGCCCGCGCCGACATCGACGTCCAGGGAATGGTCGAGTGGAAGGACGGCGTCGTCGATCAGCTGACAAGCGGCGTCGAGAAGCTCTGTAAGGGCAACGGCGTGAATCTCGTCCCGGGCCGGGCGGAATTTTCGGACGCGAACACCGCTCGGATCGTCCACGGCGGCGACGGTCAGGGCAGCGAGTCGATCGAGTTCGAACACGCAGTCGTCGCGACGGGAAGTCGACCGATCGAGCTACCGGGGCTGGAGTTCGACGGCGAGCGGATCCTCGATTCGAGCGACGTCCTCTCGCTCGAATCGCTCCCCGAATCGGTGCTGGTAGTCGGCGGCGGCTACATCGGCATGGAGCTGTCGACGATGCTCGCAAAGCTCGGCACCAAAGTGACCGTCGTCGAGATGCTCGACGACATCCTGCCCGGATACAGCGACGACATCACCCGGGCGGTCCGGAAGCGTGCCGAAGAGCTCGGCATCGACTTCCACTTCGGCGAGGCGGCCCAGGGCTGGGAGGAGAAAGCCGCCGCAGCGTGCGTGACGACTGCGACCGAGGACGGCGAAACGAGCGAGTACACCGCCGAGCGAGTCCTCGTCGCGGTGGGCCGACAGCCGGCGTCGGATACCTGCAGCATCGAGGCCACCGGGCTCGAACCGAACGACGACGGCGTCCTCGAAACGGACGACGCGACCCGGACCGATATCGAGCACATCCACGCCGTCGGTGACGTCGCCGGCGAGCCGATGTTGGCCCACAAGGCCTACCGGGAAGGCCACGTCGCCGCCGAGGTGATCGCCGGTGAGCCGACGCGGCTCGATCAACAGGCGATTCCGGCAGCGGTCTTCACCGACCCTGAGATCGGCACCGTTGGCTTGAGCGCCGAAGAAGCCGAAGCCGAAGGGTTCGATCCCGTCGTCGGCGAAATGCCGCTGCGGGGATCCGGGCGGGCACTCACGCTCGGTGAGGACGAGGGATTCGTTCGGATCGTCGCCGACAGCGAGACCGAGTTCGTCCTCGGCGCCCGGATCGTGGCCCCCGACGCCGCCGAGTTGATCGCCGAAGTTGGACTGGCAATCGAGATGAGTGCACGGCTTGAGGATATCGCGGCGACGATCCACACCCACCCGACGTTGTCGGAAGCGATCGCGGAGGCCGCCGCGAACGCCCGCGACGCGGCCGTCCACACGCTGAATCGGTAGCTGCACCGACGTCGGGAGACCGCCTAGCGCCCGTCGAGACCGACCGCGTCGGCCAACAGTTCGTGCGATCGGAGCGCGTCGTCGTGGTCGGCGATGGTCTGCTGGATCATCACCTCGTCGACACCAACGCGGTCGGCCAGTTGCGCCAACAATCCGTCGATCGTCTCGGGGCTTCCGGAGACCGACCGCGGCCACTCGTCGTCCGGGAGCGACGCGGGGGTCGGGTCGGGAACGCCGCCGAGTTCGTCGATCGCTTCCTCGACGGAGGGGACAGTGCCGAGCGCCCCGCGTTGCATCCGTTTGTATGTGGCCTCGGCCACCGAACGAAGCCGCGCGGCAGCCTCGTCGGTTTCCGCACAGACCGCGTTCACCGCGATCATGCCCGCAGGCTCGTCGACGCCGCCGGCCAGCGGTGACGGCTGGAAGTGCTCGCGGTACTCCTCGAAGGCGTGGGTCGCGAACTGCGGGCGGATGAAGGCTGCAAAGCAGTACCGCAACCCGAGTTCGCCTGCGATAGCCGCGCTCGAGGGGCTGGATCCGAGGACCCACGGGACGGGGGGCTCCGCGCCCGAGCGTGGGATTTCGAGATCGCTGTAGGCGTGCCCCTCGGGGTAGTCGTCGTAGAGGTGATTGACCACAGCCTCGACCTTCTCGCGGTGATCCTCGTCGGGGTTTTGGACGTGTCGCTCCGTGCCGAGCGCGCGATCGACAGCCGGCGAACCGTTCGCCCGACCGAGTCCGGCGTCGATCCGCCCCGGAGCGAGCCCGTCCAGCGCCCCGAAGACTTCGGCGACTTTGAACGGGCTGTAGTTGTTGAGGAGCACCGCCCCGGATCCGAGACGGATCGAATCGGTCGCGCCGGCGAGCCGGCCGAGCAGCACTTCGGGCGTCGTTCCCGCGAGCCGCGACGTCATGCCGTGGTGTTCGGCGACCCAAAAGCGGGTGTAGCCGAGCCGTTCGGCCCGCTTTGCGGCTGTGACTGTATTCGCGTACGCATCGGTCGCGGTCCCGTCTTCCGGGACAGGCGAGAGATCGACGGCGGAGAGATCCATACCCGGACTCGGGGGGTCCGGCGGATAACGGTTCGGCCCTCAGTTCGGACACACCGGAACGACTTCTATCGATTGCATCGGCCGCGCCGTGTCCGACGACCGCCGCAGTATCCCGACTTCTTTTAAACACCCGCGGCCTACCGACGAGCGATGAGAGCCCTCACGCTCGGTCCGGAAGGAACGTACTCCCACCGCGCGGCGAAGTCCGTCACCGACGACATCGAGTTCGTCGAGTCGGTGACGGGGATCGTCGAGGGGGTCGCCGGCGGCGAGTACGAACGCGGGATCGTCCCGATCGAAAACAGCATCGAGGGATCGGTGACCGAATCGCTCGACGCCTTGGCAGACCGGAACGTCGCCGTCGTCCGTGAAATCGTCACGCCGATCAAGCACGCGTTGATGGCCCAGGCGGGTGAGTTCGGCGTGGTCGCGAGCCACCCGCAGGCGCTCGCACAGTGTCGCGGGTTTCTGAACCAGGAGTATCCGAGCGCCGAGACCGAGGCCGTCGCCTCGACGGCCCGCGGCGTCGAGCGCGCCCGCGAGGACCCGGCGGTTGCGGCGATCGGTCATCCGGCGACAGCAGGCGATGACCTGCAGGTACTGGCCCGCGATATTCAGGACAGCACCTCCAATGCGACTCGATTCGTCGTGCTCGCGCCGGAAACCGAACGCTCCGACGCCGGCGGTAAGAGCACGGTAATCATTTACCCGAACACGAACTATCCTGGCCTCCTACTCGAGATGCTGGAACCGTTCGCCGATCGGGACATCAACCTCTCCCGGGTCGAATCCCGCCCGAGCGGCGAACGGCTCGGCGACTACATCTTCCATCTCGATTTCGCCGCGGGACTCTACGAGGACCGGGCCCAGGCAGCCGTCGACGAGCTGCGGGAGATCGCAACTCACGGCTGGGTCCGCGTGCTGGGTTCCTACGACACCGAACACGTCCTGTGAGGGAGGAAGACGGACTCAAAACGAAAATTTCACGCAAGGGTTTTTCAATAGTGCCAACGAAAGAGGAACTACGAGCAGTTCCGGGCCGCACGAAGGGCGGCTCGGGTAGCCGTGGCCGTCCGATTTGGCAATCCTTAAATCCCTTGCGCATATAGCACGCTGTAGTATCTCGTGACAGCTTCTTTCCCCGGCCAGCCAAACACATGGTAGACGTAAGCCAACACAATCTGGTTCCGGAGCACACGGTTCTCGACCACGACACCGTCGAGGAAGTGCTCTCGGAGTACGACATCAGCCGCACAGACCTGCCGAAGATACAGCGCCGCGACGCCGCCTTGCCCGACGACGCCGACGTCGGCGACGTCGTCAAGATCGTCCGCGATTCGAGAACCACGGACGAGGCGATCGTGTATCGACTGGTGGTAGAATGAACAGAGAGGACCGACGCGCGATCTCGCGGGAGTACTTCTCCCGGGAACGGCTTGCGGAGCATCACTTCCGATCGTTCAACAACTTCCTCGACCGCGGCATGCAGCGCGTGGTCGACGAGAAGGAATCGATCGAGACCGACATCGGCGACAAGGAGGGCCAAGAGCCCGTTCGGGTCGATCTCTCGAACGTCCGGATCGTTACCCCCCGCGTCCGGGAGGCCGACGGCTCGGAGGAACTCCTGTACCCCCAGGAAGCCCGCCTCCGGAACATCACCTACTCGGCGCCGGTGTTCATGGAGATGTCCATCATCCGCGGCGGCGACGAGGAGGAAGAACACGTCGTCGACCAGGCCGAGACGAAGGTCGGCCGAATGCCGGTGATGGTCGGCTCGAACAAGTGCAACATCGCCGACTTCTCCCGCGAGGAACTCATCGAGATCGGCGAGGATCCCGCCGACCCCGGCGGCTACTTCATCGTCAACGGCTCCGAGCGCGTGCTGATGACGAGCGAGGACCTGGCACCGAACAAGATCCTCGCGGAGTACGACACGAAATACGGCGACCAGATCCAGATCGCCAAGACGTTCTCACAGCGCCGTGGCTACCGAGCCTTAGTGCTGTGTGAGCGGAACCGAAACGGCATCCTCGAGGTGTCGTTCCCCTCCGTTTCGGGCAGCATCAACTTCGTGACGCTCGTCAGGGCGCTGGGGCTGGAATCCGACGAGGAGATCGTCCACCGCGTCTCCGATGACCCCGAGATCGTGAAGTTCATGCTCGAAAACCTGGAGGCCGCCGAGGTCGACTCGACGGCCGAAGCGATCGAGACGCTCGGCCAGCGGGTCGCCGCCGGGCAGGGCAAGAACTACCAGCTCAAACGGGCGAACTACGTCATCGACCGGTACCTCCTGCCGCACCTCCACGAGGAGGGCGTCGAGGACGAGGAGGTCCGGATGAACAAGGCGGTCTATCTCTGTCGGATGGCCGAGGCGTGTTTCGAGTTGGCGCTCGAACGCCGCGAATCCGACGACAAGGACCACTACGCCAACAAGCGACTGAAGGTCTCCGGCGACCTGATGAAGGACCTGTTCCGGACGGCGCTGAACAAGCTGGCACGCGACGTGAAGTACCAGCTCGAACGGGCCAACATGCGGAACCGGCAGCTCTCGGTGAGTACGGTCGTCCGGTCGGACGTCCTGACCGAACGGCTCGAACACCCGATCGCGACGGGGAACTGGGTCGGCGGCCGATCCGGCGTCTCCCAGCTCGTCGATCGGACCGACTACATGGGCGTTTTGAGCCACCTCCGGCGGCTCCGATCGCCGCTCAGCCGCTCGCAGCCGCACTTCGAGGCGCGGGACCTCCACGCCACCCAGTGGGGCCGGATCTGTCCCTCCGAGACGCCGGAGGGGCCGAACTGCGGACTGGTGAAGAACTTCGCACAGGCAATGGAACTGTCCCAGAACGTCGACGACGAGCGCGGACTGAAACGCGAGCTCGCTTCGATGGGCGTCGAGGGTATTCCGGGAATCGAAACGGTCGAAACACACACAGCTGACGATTAATATGAGCAAGGGACGAGAAGCCAAAGTGTACGTAAACGGGAGCCTCATCGGCACCCATCCGGACCCGCAGAGACTCGCAAACGACATCCGGGAATCGCGCCGCCGCGGCGAGATCGACGAGATGGTCAACGTCTCGGTCCGCGATCGGACCGACGAGGTCATTGTCAACGCCGACGCCGGCCGCGCTCGCCGCCCGCTTTTGGTGGTCGAGGACGGCGAACCACTGTTGAGCGACGAGGAACTCGAAGCCGTCAAGGAGGGCGATCTAGAGTTCGAATCGCTCGTTGACCGCGGCTACATCGAGTTCATCGACGCCGAGGAGGAAGAGGACATCCTCGTCGCCGTCGACGAGACGGAACTGACCGACGATCACACCCACCTGGAGGTCGACCCGCAACTGATGTTCGGGATCGGTGCAGGGATGATCCCTTACCCCGAACACAACGCCTCCCCACGAATTACGATGGGCTCGGGGATGATCAAACAGTCGCTCGGACTGCCGAGCGCGAACTACCGGATCCGTCCGGATACGCGCCAGCACCTGCTGCATTACCCGCAGCTATCGATCGTCAAGACCCAGACGACCGAACAGATCGGCTACGACGACCGCCCGGCGGCCCAGAACTTCGTCGTCGCAGTCATGAGCTACGAGGGGTTCAACATCGAGGACGCCCTCGTCATGAACAAAGCCAGCGTCGAGCGCGCGCTCGCCCGGTCACACTTCTTCCGGACCTACGAGGGCGAGGAACGGCGCTATCCGGGCGGTCAGGAGGACCGCTTCGAGATCCCCGAGGAGGACGTCCGCGGCGCTCGCGGCGAGGAGGCCTACACGCACCTCGACGAGGACGGCCTCGTCAACCCCGAGACCGTGGTCGGCGAAAACGACGTCCTGCTCGGCAAGACGTCGCCGCCGCGATTCCTTGAGGAGCCGGACGACATGGGCGGACTGTCCCCCCAAAAGCGCCGCGAGACGTCGGTGACGATGCGCTCGGGCGAGTCCGGGATCGTCGACACGGTCACGCTGATGGAGGGCGAGGACGGCTCGAAGCTCTCGAAGGTGAAAGTCAGGGACGAACGGGTCCCCGAACTGGGCGACAAGTTCGCCTCCCGACACGGCCAGAAGGGCGTCGTCGGCCACCTCGCGCCCCAAGAAGACATGCCGTTCACTCAGGACGGCCTCGTGCCCGACCTCGTGTTGAACCCTCACGCGCTGCCCTCCCGGATGACAGTCGGTCACATCCTGGAAATGCTCGGCGGGAAGGTCGGCTCGCTCGAGGGACGCCGCGTCGACGGGACGCCGTTTCAGGGCGAAGGCGAGGACGAACTCCGCGAGTCGCTGGTCGACCGCGGCTTCAAGTCCAACGGCAAGGAGGTCATGTACTCGGGCATCACCGGCGAGAAGATCGAGGCGGAGATCTTCGTCGGCGTCATCTTCTATCAGAAGCTCTACCACATGGTCTCGAACAAACTGCACGCCCGTTCGCGCGGGCCAGTGCAGGTGCTGACCCGCCAGCCGACCGAGGGCCGCGCCCGCGAGGGTGGTCTCCGGATCGGTGAGATGGAACGGGACGTCTTCATCGGCCACGGGGCGGCAATGACGCTGAAAGAGCGGCTCCTCGATGAATCCGACCGCGAGGACATCTACGTCTGTGGGCAGTGTGGAATGAGTGCCGTCGAGAACGTCGAACAACGGCGCGTCTACTGTCCGAACTGTGACGAAGAGACCGACGTCCACGAGGTCGAGATGAGCTACGCGTTCAAACTGCTGCTCGACGAAATGAAAGCGCTGGGGATCGCTCCCCGAATCGAACTGGAGGATGCCGTATGATGCAAGGACAAGCACCGAAGGAGATCGGCTCGCTGAGTTTCGGGCTGATGGACCCCGAGGAGTACCGCAATATGTCGGCTACGAAGATCATTACGGCCGACACCTACGACGACGACGGGTTCCCCATCGACATGGGCCTGATGGACCCGCGGCTCGGGGTCATCGACCCCGGTCTGGAGTGCAAGACCTGTGGGAAACACAGCGGGTCGTGCAACGGCCACTTCGGCCACATCGAACTCGCCGCACCCGTCATCCACGTCGGTCACGCGAAGCTTATCCGGCGATTGCTCCGTGGCACCTGCCGAGAGTGTGGCCGCCTGACGCTCGCCGATCCGTCGGATCGGGAATACCGTCGCGAATACTTCAAGGAGCGCGACGACACCCCGCCGCGAACGTGGTTCGTCAGCCCCGAGGACGCTCGAAGTGCCCAAGAAAAGGCCGAGCAGGCGGCCGAGCGGAAACGCGAGCAGTTCCGCGATCAGCTCGAACGGACCAGAGACCTCGGTGAGGACCCCTCCGACGTGCTCAAGGCCGCGATCCGACAGGCCAGAGACGCAGACTACTGTCCGTACTGTACGGAGGACGACGACTACCGTGAGGGGTACCCAACCCCGCAGTACGATATCAGCCACGAGAAACCGTCGACGTATCTCGAACAGGGACCGGTCCCCGACGGCGACGTCCGCGACCTGCTTGCGGAGGCGCTCGAAGGGGGCGAAGGCGGCACCGAGATCGAACTCGACGAACTCGTTGAAGCGGTCAACGACGTGATCGCCACCTGGGGCGGCGACGCCTCGATAACGGTGCCCGACATCAGCCGACTGATGAGCGGCCAGGGGCCGGGCGATAGCGAGCGGATCGGCCGCGAGCACGTCTCGTTGCTCCAGATCATCGGGGAGTTGATGTCCTCGAACGGCCCGTTCGGTGGCCGCTTCGAGAACACCCCTGCATCCGATTTCCTCGTCTCCTACAGCGGGGACAAGCTGATGCCGAGCAACATCCGCGACCGGTTCGAGGCGATCCCCGACGACGATATCGAGACGATCGGGATCGATCCGGACCGGTCACGGCCCGAATGGATGATCCTGACCGTTCTGCCGGTCCCGCCGGTGACGGCTCGGCCGTCGATCACGCTCGACAACGGTCAGCGAAGCGAGGACGACCTGACACACAAGCTGGTCGACATCATCCGGATCAATCAGCGGTTCATGGAGAACCGCGAGGCGGGGGCGCCACAGCTCATTATCGAGGACCTCTGGGAACTGCTGCAGTACCACGTCACCACGTTCATGGACAACGAGATCAGCGGGACGCCCCCGGCACGGCACCGATCGGGGCGACCGCTGAAGACCCTTAGCCAGCGCCTGAAAGGCAAGGAAGGCCGCTTCCGCGGCTCTTTGTCCGGCAAGCGCGTGAACTTCTCGGCACGGACGGTCATCTCGCCGGACCCGACGCTCAGTCTGAACGAGGTCGGCGTGCCCGACCGGGTCGCGACCGAGATGACGCAGACGATGAACGTCAACGACCGGAACCTGGCGGACGCCCGTCGGTACGTCGCCAACGGGCCGGAGGTCCATCCGGGCGCGAACTACGTGAAACGCCCCGACGGCCGCCGACTGAAGGTAACCGAAAAGAACTGCGAGGAACTCGCCGAGAAGATCGAACCCGGCTGGGAGGTCGCCCGACACCTCATCGACGGCGACATCGTGATCTTCAACCGACAGCCGTCGCTGCACCGGATGTCCATCATGGCCCACGAGGTCGTGGTGATGCCGTACAAGACGTTCCGGCTGAACACAGTCGTCTGTCCGCCGTACAACGCTGACTTCGACGGCGACGAGATGAACATGCACGCGCTGCAGAACGAGGAGGCCCGCGCCGAGGCGCGCGTCCTGATGCGCGTCCAAGAGCAGATGCTCTCGCCACGGTTCGGCGAGAACATCATCGGCGCGATCCAAGACCACATCTCGGGGCTCTATCTGCTCACTCACGAGAACCCGCAGTTCAACGAGACGCAGGCGCTTGACCTGCTCCGGGCGACGAACATCGACGAGCTACCGCCCGCAGACGGGACCGACGAGGACGGCCTCGAATACTGGACTGGCCGGTCGATCTTCTCGGAACTCCTGCCCGACGGACTCGATCTCCACTTCAACTCCTCCGCGGGTGACGAGGTCCTCATCGAGGACGGCCAGCTCGTCTCCGGGACGATCGACGAGGACGCGGTCGGCGCGTTCGGCGGCGAGGTCGTCGACACGATCTGTAAGGTCTACGGGAACACCCGTGCGCGAGTGTTCGTCAACGAGGTCGCGACGCTGGCGATGCGGTCGATCATGCACTTCGGGTTCTCGATCGGGATCGACGACGAGTCGATCGAACGCGAGGCCGAAGAGCAGATCGCCGACGCGATCGACGGCGCCTACGACCGCGTCCAGAAGCTCATCGACACCTACCGGCGGGGTGAACTCGAATCGCTGCCCGGCCGGACTGTCGACGAGACGCTCGAAATGAAGATCATGCAGACGCTCGGGAAGGCCCGAGACTCGGCGGGCGACATCGCCGACGACCACTTCACCGGCGACAACCCGGCCGTCGTCATGGCCCAGTCCGGCGCGCGTGGGTCGATGCTCAATCTGACCCAGATGGCCGGCTGTGTCGGCCAGCAGGCCGTCCGTGGCGAACGGATCAACCGTGGCTACGAGGATCGGACGCTCAGTCACTTCAAGCCGAACGACCTCTCGGCGGACGCCCACGGCTTCGTCGAGAACTCCTACCGGAACGGCCTGACGCCGAAGGAGTTCTTCTTCCACGCGATGGGTGGCCGCGAGGGACTGGTCGATACGGCGGTCCGGACCTCCAAGTCCGGCTATCTCCAGCGGCGGCTGATCAACGCCCTCTCGGAACTCGAGGCGCAGTACGACGGCACGGTCCGCGATACGTCGGACACCGTCGTCCAGTTCGAGTTCGGCGAGGACGGCACCTCGCCGGTCCGGGTCTCCTCTTCCGAGGAGTTCGACATCGACATCGAGTCGATCACCGACCGCATCGTCGACGAGGAGTTCGACACCGAGGATCAAAAACAGGAGTTCCTCGGCATCGAGGAACCGACGACGAACCTCTCGGAGCACGGCGAATCCTGGCGCTCGGCGGGCGACAGCCTGGAGGTGGAGTCCGATGACTGAGGTTACGGACGACATCGAGGCCATCGTCGAGGATACCGACCTCCCGCGCCGACTGAAGGAGAACCTCTACGAGACGGTTCGCGAGCGGGCCGACGTGACGGAATCGCACATCGAGGACATCACAAGGGCGGTCGAATCGCAGTACCTCGAAAGCCGGATCGATCCCCTCGATCCAGTCGGGACCGTCTCCGCACAGAGTATCGGGGAACCCGGTACGCAGATGAGCGTTCCCGCAGACGAGCGCGTGGTTGTCCGTCAGAACGGTGAAACCGACGTAACGGAGATCGGCCCGCTCGTGGACTCGCTGATGGAGAGCCGCGAGACACGGACGGTCGATGACCACGAGGTCGCTCTCGCGCCGGACGGGCTGGAGGTTCCGAGTCTCTCCCGTGAGGAGACGGTCGAGTGGAAGCCGGTCGAAGAGATCAGCCGACACGAAACACCGGACGAACTGCTCCGGTTCGAACTGGAATCCGGACGTTCCATCCGGGCGACGAAGGCCCACTCGTTCGTGACGCGGGAAGACAACGAAGTCGTTCCCGTCGCGGGGGAAGACCTCGATACGGGGGACTGGCTACCGATCGTTTCGTCGTTGGATGGCACAGATAGCGATTCGGTAGATCTACGCGAGTATCTCCCGGCGAACGACTACTGGTATACGTCTACGCTGACCGACGGCGGTGTCGAGGCTGTTCCGGGTGGATCGGATCAACTCCGGAACAAACGTGCTGCCCTCGAAGCGGGCAAACTCAAGGATCACGCCGTATATCCTGTCCAGGGAACAGTTGGGCTTCCAGAGCAGTTCCCGCTCGATGAAGAGACAGGCTTCTTTATCGGCGCGTGGCTCGCGGAGGGGTCGGTAACGGATCACTACGTTTCAGTATCGAACGTCGACTCCGAATTCCAGTCACGGATCCGTTCGTTCGCGACGCGGTTCGATCTCTCTGTAAACGAATACGAGAATCAAAGCGGTTTCGCGGCCGGGCATGATATCCGTGTAAACGGTACTGTACTCGCCGATTTCCTCCGTGCTGCTTGTATGGAGGGTGACGACAAGACCGTTCCCGGATTCGCAGTCGGTGCGAACGACGTGTTCGTCGCCGGACTGCTCCGAGGTTACTTTAGTGGTGACGGGAACGTCAGCAAGAACGCTGTGCGTTCCAGTTCGACGAGCGAGCGGCTGACCGCTGGTATCGCCCTACTGCTTGCTCGATTCGATATATATGCAACACTCGCTGAACAGGATAGCTCCCGGACGCTTCGAGTTCCGAAAAAGCACGTCTCTCGGTTCCACGATCAGATCGGAATGGTCGGTGAACGTGGTTCTGAACTCGAAGAATTAGCCGAGACAGTCGACCCGAACGGTCCCGATATAACTGACCAGATTCCGAACTTCGGAGACACACTCGAGACGATCGCTACCGCCGCAAATATCCCACAGCGGCAGGTGAACAGCGCATCAGATCGACAGCGTATCGGTCGGAACCGTCTCGCTCGAATCGTTGCTGAGGCTGAAGACTTGATCGAAGGCGGCCTCACGGAACTCGATGCGCTTCGGCAGGCGGTCACCGGAGACGTCGTCTGGGATCGCATCGAATCCATCGAGACGATCGAGAGCGATCACGAGTACGTCTACGACCTCTCGGTCGAAGGACTAGAGACGTTCACGACTGCTGAGGGAGTCGTGACGCACAACACGATGAACACGTTCCACTACGCCGGCGTCGCCGAGATCGACGTGACCCAGGGACTGCCCCGGCTCATCGAACTCGTCGACGCCCGGAAGACGCCCGACACGCCGATGATGACGGTGCATCTCGACGGCGTCCACGCGACGGATCGGGACAAGGCCCACGAGGTCGTCTGGAACATCGAGGCGACGCGGATTCTCGCGTTGGGTGACGTCTCGACGAACGTCGCCGACATGCTCGTTCAGATCGACCTCAACGAGGAGACGCTCGCCGAGCGGTGGCCGACGTTCGACGACGTCGACGATATCGCGGGACGGATCGCCGGCACGATCGAGTCCGAACTCGGCGTCGAGACGGATCGCCCGTCGCCGACGCTCATCCAGTTCGGTCCCGAGGAACCGTCCTATCGGCAGCTGCTGCAGCTCGTCGAGGAGCTCCGGGAGATCGTCTTCAAGGGTATCGAGGAGATCAGCCGGGTCGTCATCCGGAAGGAAGAATTCGACGACGGAAACGAGGAGTTCATCCTCTACACCGAGGGATCGAACCTGAAGGAGGTGCTCGACATCGAGGGCGTCGATGCCTCCCGAACGACCTGTAACAACATCCACGAAATCAACGACTGTCTCGGGATCGAGGCGGCCCGTGAACAGATAATCGAGGAGACGATGAACACGCTCGAAGAGCAGGGCCTCGACGACGTGAACATCCGACACCTGATGCTCGTGGCCGATATCATGACCAACAACGGCGAGATCGAATCGATCGGCCGACACGGCATCTCCGGCAACAAGGATTCCGTGCTCGCACGTGCCGCCTTCGAGGTGACGGTGAACCACCTGCTCGATGCGGCGATCCACGGCGAAGTCGACGATCTCGACGGCGTCACGGAGAACGTCATCGTCGGCAAACCGATCCGACTCGGAACCGGCGACGTCGATCTGCGGATGGGAGCCACGCGATCGAGCGGCTCCTCTGCTGACGACTAAAAGCCCTCATGGCAGTCACCCTTTCTGACGAAGCCAGGCGGTACATCGCGCTGTTCGACGAGGAGACGGACGTCCCGGCCGTCGACTGCGTTGTCGACGAGGCGTACGACCGGGTCGCGTTCGTCGTTCCGGCGGGGACGATGGGACAGGCGATCGGTCCGGGTGGCGATCACGTCCGGGCGATCGAATCGAAGATCGGCCGTGACGTGGTTGTCGTCGAGGACGCGGACGTGCCGGAGGATTTCGTCGCGAACGCGCTGGCCCCGGCGGCCGTCTACAACGTCACGGTGAGCGAAAGCGACACGACCGTCGCCTACGCCGAGGTCGACCACGAGGACCACGGCGTCGCGATCGGCAAGGACGGCCGGCGGATCGAGTTGGCGCGCCGACTGGCGGCGCGGCACTTCGGTATCGACGACATCGAATTGGCGTGACATGATCGGGCCGCCGATCGGCCCGTCCCGGCCGTTTTGAACGGTGAGCCGTCAGGACCCTTTATCCATCACTCGCCGGTAGCAATCGCCAGAGGGGCAGGTGACTTCATTGCCGACTGGAACGGGTCGTTCGCCCACGTGAGGGCGTTCGAGCGTCGGTTTGTCCCTCGCCGACAACCGTTCTGCTGGGAACTGATCTCGGGCAGTGACATCCGTGTCGTTTGCTTATGGTATATAAATTTATTGGCCGCTATTCGATTGCTGAAAACGCTGAGGCCTGTTTATACTGGTATGGGTGCTTCACAGTGGTATGAAGCAGATGAAGTCACCAACGCAGATCGGCACCGACGACAGCGACGACTCGATCACCGTCTCGCAACTCCGAGCCGAACTGAACGGCACCGGCCAGCCCGACGAGCCGGGCACTGCCGTCTCGGAAATCGTCGCCGACGTCGAAACCTCACTGTTCGGCGAGGAGGCCTTCGCCTTCGAAGAGACCCACATCAAATCCTCACTGGACGAGTTGCTCATCTCGCTTGTGGCCCTCCGCAGCGCCGACACCCACGGCAAACAACTGCTCGACGACCTCGCCCAGGAGTTCGACACCATCCTCAGCCCCGGCACCGTCTACCCGCGACTCCACGACCTCTGTGACGAAGACGTCCTCGAACAACGCGAACTCGTCAAAACCAAAGAATACACCCTCGACGACGCCGCCACCGCCAAACAAAACGTCGCCGCCGCCGCCAGACAACACCTCGCACTCGGCATGATCCTCCGAGCCACGCTCGAAAACGCCGACTTCCAATAACGACGATCGAACGGATCGGACGACATGAGCCGACCGACGATCGGAAGACGCTTTTTCATCCCGAGATCGGCCTGTCGATTCCGGGCGGCGCTGAGCGCCGTACTCCGTATGAGTGGCTCTCACGTCCTGCGTCCTCGAAAAGGGACGCTTAAGTAGCTCCGTAGGGAAACGACATGTACTATGGCGAACGGCAAATACGCCGCGCGGAAAATCAAGAAGGACCGCCAGAAGCACCGGTGGTCCGACTCGGATTACGCGCGCCGTGCCCGCGGACTCGGCAAGAAGTCCGACCCCCTCGAGGGAGCCCCGCAGGGTCGGGGCATCGTCCTCGAGAAGGTCGGTATCGAAGCAAAGCAACCCAACTCGGCCATCCGAAAGTGTGTCCGGGTACAGCTCATCAAGAACGGCAAGCAGGTCACCGCCTTCTGTCCCGGTGACGGCGCGATCAGCTTTATCGACGAGCACGACGAAGTCACCATCGCCGGTATCGGTGGGGCCAAGGGCCGTGCGATGGGTGACCTCTCCGGTGTCAACTACAAGGTCGAGAAGGTAAACGGGGTCTCGATGATCGAGCTCGTTCGCGGGAACGCGGAGAAGCCGGTACGATGAGCTCGGAAGCGCCCGAGCCGGACGCGCCGGCCTCGACGGACGACGAGCGCGTTTCGGCGGATCTGTTCGGTGAGTACGAGATCGACGGGATGGAGTACAGCGATCCCTCCACGCGTCGCTACATCACGGTGACGCCGGTCGCCCACACGATGGGCCGACACTCCGAAAAGCAGTTCAAGAAATCCGAGATCAGCATCGTCGAGCGGCTCATCAACCGGCTGATGCAGACCGAAGAGAACACCGGCAAGAAACAACAGGCCACCCGGATCGTCCGCGAAGCCTTCGAGATCGTCGAGGACCGAGCCGACGAAAACCCGGTGCAAGTGCTCGTAACGGCCGTCGAGAACGCCGGCCCGCGCGAGGAGACGGTGCGACTGAAGTACGGGGGCATCTCGGTGCCGAAAGCCGTCGACGTCGCCCCCCAGCGGCGCGTCGATCAGGCGCTGAAATTCATCGCTCAGGGAACGATGAACGCGTCATTCAAAACCACGACGCCGGTCGAGGAAGCCCTCGCCAACCAGCTCGTCGGCGCGGCAAACTACGATCTCAACGCCTATCCGATAAATCAGAAAGAAGAACAAGAGCGCGTCGCCGCGGCGGCCCGCTAACCGTTCGTTTCTCGCTTTTCTAGTCGGCAGCGCGCTCGCGCCCGATCGCGTACTCCCGGGTTACGTCGACCAACGCCTTTCGATACTCGGACTCGTCGGGATCCGCCCCGAGAGAGCGGAAGTGGTTCTTGAAACGGGACAGAGAGACGTCGGGAGCGTCGGCCCCAGCCGCGGCCGCGAGGTCGTAGAGCCGGTGGTCGTCCCCGATCGCGTCGTGGCGCTCCAGGAGCGCGAGCGCGAAAGCGGCGTTGACTGCGGTGATTTCGGGATCGGCGGCGTCAGTCCGTCGCTGCCAGCCACCGGGCACTGACGACGGGGAGTCCGCGAGTGCCCGAGCGAGAGAGGACTCCATGAACGCGACGAGTTTCTCCGTGGGTCCGATGTCGAGCGTGATGTCGTCGGCGTAGATGTCCTTCATGTGGTTCGCGATCTGATAGCAATGCGAGAGCTTCCGGCGTTCGACGCTGCGGCCGGCGAGCGCGAGAAACAGCGCCTCGGCCGTCGACTGGTGGTGGGAGGGGTGGGACTCCTCGTAGCGGGCCATGTGTGCGAACTCGTGGAGGGCGAGTTCGCGCGCCATCGCCGAAGTGGCGGCACGGCGTGAGACGATCAGTTCGTGTCGGTCGTCGTAATGGCTCGCCATCGTCCGCTCGTCGGGGTTTGGACGGATCTTCACGACGACTGGAAGATCGAGATCGTGCTCGGTGGCGAGCAGATCACGGGCGCTGAGAAACGGTTCGGCCGGCCCACGTCCCGTCACACGGACATCCATGATACATATTAACACGTGATCGGGCCGTTTGACTGTTACGCCCCGTACCCGGGTTCTTTTGTGGCGGCCGGACGAGGACTGAAACATGAGTCGAACGCTGTCCGTGGCGGTCGGTGCGGCGGTCCGTGAGACGGTCCCGTTTCTCGTTATTACGGTCGTCTGGGTCCTGGTCATGCTGCTTCTGTACGGGCTGTTTCTCGCCGGCAAACCGTCCGGCGCCACGTACGGCCCAGCGATCCACGCGTCGGTGTTCGTCCCGCCGCTGGTCGGATTTCTCGGTCACACACTCAAAGAAGCGCTCCGGTGAGCGCAGCGACCTCGGCCCGTCGCGGACAGGTCACTCCGGGATCGGTTCCGGGTCCGAGTCCGGCCCGATCCCGTCTCGGAGTTTGAATTTCTGGACTTTCCCGCTGGGGTTTTTCGGAACGCTGTCCACGAAGTAGTACGCCCGGGGGCGCTTGAAGTCGGCGAGTCGGTCGCTCTCACGGACGAACTCGTCCAGTTCCGCTGCCGTCAGATCGTCGCCACCGACTATGTAGGCGACCACCCGTTCGCCCCAGGTTTCGTCGGGTTCGCCGAGCACCGCTGCCTCCTCGATACCGTCGTGGGAGAACAGCACGTCTTCGACTGCCGTCGGATAGATGTTCTCGCCGCCGGAGATGATCATGTCGTCCTTTCGGTCGACGTGATAGAGATAGCCGTCCTCGTCGAAGTAGCCGATGTCGCCCGAGTAGTACCACTCGGAACCGTCGGCTTCCCGGAGCGACTGGGCCGTCGCTTCGGGCCGGTTCCAGTACTCCCGCATGGTACACGGACCCGCAATAATGATTTCGCCGAGATCACCTTGCTCGACCTCCTCGTCGGGCGCGGCGCCGGGGTCGACGACGCGTACTTCGTGGTTTGGAGCCGGGAGCCCCGCACAGCCCTGTTTCGGGAGTTGATCTTCGGGCGGCTGGAACACCCCACAGGGACCGATTTCGGTCATGCCGTACGCCTGGACGTAGTCCTCACAGAGGTGCTCCATCGACATGTTCAACACCTCCTCGGGCATCGGGGCCGCCCCGTAGAGCCCCCGTTCCAGCGAGGAGACGTCGATCTCCGTTTCGGCTGCCGTTCGGGCCAGCGCGTGCCACGCCGTCGGTGCGGCAAAGAGGAGCGTAACGTCGTGCCGTTCGATCGCTTCGAGCGCCGGCCGGGGTTCGAACTCGTGGTGAACGACGTTCGTCGCGCCCCGGTGGACACGAGTCAGAAGCATCGCGTGTAACTCGGCACAGTGATACAGCGGGAGAATCGACAGCCCGACGTCGTCCCGGGTGATGTTCATTTCGGCGATCACGATGAGGCTATGCTCGATCATATCGCGGTGCTCGTGGACGACGCCCTTCGGCCGGCCGGTCGTTCCGGACGTGTAAATGAACGCGTAGACGTCGTTTTCGTCGACGACGACGTCCGGCGGTTCGGGGGCCCCGGATTCGAGGAGGTCGTAGAACCCCCGCGCCCCGTCGGGGACATCCTCGTCGATGAAGACGAACTCGTCGACGGAGCCCAGTTCTGGGCGGGCGTTCTCGACCGCCGTCCGGGTGTCGGACTCGTAGACGACCATCTCGGCCTCGGCGTCGTTGACGATATACTCGATTTCGCCGGCCGGCAGTCGGAAGTTCAACGGCGTGAACACGGCACCGAGCTTCGCGCAGGCGTACACCGTGAGCGCGATTTCGGATCCGTTGTAGAGAACTGTCGCCACCCGGTCTCCTTTCTCGATCCCGAGATCCGACATCGCGTTCGCGAGCCGGTTTACGCGTTCGTTGAACTCATCGTACGTCCACCGCTGGTCCTTGTGCGGGTAGACGATAGCGTCGTTATCCGGATGCCGAGAGACAGTCTGCTCGAGCGTCTCACCGATCGTGGGATAATCTGCCATGCGGGATGGTTGTTAATTATAGAATTCAATATACTTTTGGTACGGAATCAAGCGAGGGGCGCCAAGGCTGTCGGCCGGGCCGAGAGGCGAACGTAGCTTTTGATCGGTCACCAATGTCGATCCTTGGCCTGAAACAGCCCCACGAGGGAACAGCGTCACTTCGCTCGTGCGGAATTTTCGAAGTGGTGTGGGGCACTCGCGCTTTCCACCCGCCACTTCGAAACACTACCCTTTTCACGCTGCTGTCGAAATTAGGCAGTATAATGGGCCGACGCAAGAAGATCGTACAGGAGTGTGAACGGTTGATGGACGCTCCGGAGCACATCCGGAACATCGCCATCGCCGCACACGTCGATCACGGGAAGACGACGCTGACCGACAACCTGCTCGCCGGGGCCGGCATGATCGCCGAGGAGAGCGCCGGACAGCAACTCGCGATGGACACCGAGGAGGACGAACAGGAACGGGGCATCACCATCGACGCGGCCAACGTTTCGATGACCCACGAGTACGAGGACCAAAACCACCTCATCAACCTCATCGATACGCCCGGCCACGTCGACTTCGGCGGCGACGTGACACGAGCGATGCGTGCCGTCGACGGCGCGCTGGTGGTCGTTGACGCCGTCGAGGGGGCAATGCCCCAGACCGAGACCGTGCTGCGCCAGGCGCTCCGTGAGGGCGTCAAGCCGGCGCTTTTCATCAACAAGGTCGACCGTCTCATCTCCGAACTGCAGGAGGGGCCCCAAGAGATGCAAGAGCGACTGATGGGCGTCATCGCGGACGTCAACGAACTCATCCGCGGGATGACAGAGGAGATGGACGATATCGACGAAGACTGGACGGTCTCCGTCGAAGGGGGAACCGTCGGGTTCGGCTCCGCGCTGTACAAGTGGGGCGTCTCGATGCCGTCGATGCAGCGGACCGGCATGGACTTCGGCGACATCATCGACCTAGAGCGGGCCGACAAGCGCCAAGAGCTCCACGAGCGAACGCCGCTTTCGGACGTCGTCCTCGATATGGTCTGTGAGCACTTCCCGAACCCCGTCGACGCTCAGCCACACCGGATTCCCCGGATCTGGCGCGGCGACCCCGAATCGGAACTGGCGGACACGATGCGGATGGTCAACGAGGACGGCGAGCTCGTCCTGATGGTCACCGACATCGGCGTCGACCCGCACGCCGGCGAGATCGCAGCCGGGCGTGTCTTCTCGGGCACTATCGAGAAGGGTCAAGAACTGTACGTCTCCGGGACTGCGGGCAAGAACCGCGTCCAGAGCGTCGGAATCTACATGGGCGGTGAACGCGAGGAGGTCGATCACGTCCCCGCCGGCAACATCGCCGCGGTCACCGGCCTCCGTGATGCGATCGCCGGGTCGACGGTGTCGTCGGTCGAGATGACGCCGTTCGAATCCATCGAACACATCTCCGAGCCAGTCATTACCAAAAGCGTCGAGGCAAAGAGCATGGACGACCTGCCGAAGCTCATCGAAACGCTCCAGCAGGTCGCAAAGGAGGACCCGACGATCCAAATCGAGATCAACGAGGACACCGGCGAACACCTCATCTCCGGACAGGGCGAGCTCCACCTCGAAGTGATCACCCAGCGTATCGAGCGCAACCAGGGCATTCCGGTCAACACCGGCGAACCGATCGTCGTCTACCGGGAATCGCCACAGAGCGAGTCCCGCGAGGTCGAAGGCCGGTCCCCGAACAACCACAACCGGTTTTACATCACCGTCGAACAACTCGGGGACGACATCGTCGAGACGATCAAACTCGGCGAGGCCTCGATGGACATGCCGGAACTCGAGCGCCGGGAGGCGCTTCAGGACGCCGGAATGGGCAAAGACACGGCCCAGAACGTCGAGCATATCTTCAACACGAACGTCTTCATCGACGACACGAAAGGGATCCAGCACCTCAACGAGACGATGGAGCTCGTCATCGAGGGGCTCGAGGAGGCCCTTGAGGACGGTCCGCTGGCCGCGGAGCCGGTCGAGGGTGCCCTCATTCGTCTGCACGACGCCCGGCTTCACGAGGACGCGATCCACCGGGGGCCGGCACAGGTCATTCCGGCCGTCCGCCGCGCGGTCCACAACGCGCTGATGGACGCCGAGATCAAGCTGCTGGAGCCCATCCAGGAAGTCCGGATCGACGTCCCGAACGAACACATGGGCGCCGCTTCCGGCGAGATCCAGGGCCGCCGTGGTCGCGTCGACGACATGTACCAGGAGGGTGATCTCATGGTCGTCGAAGGGATTGCTCCCGTCGACGAGATGATCGGCTTCTCCTCGGACATTCGCTCCGCCACCGAGGGGCGTGCGTCGTGGAACACCGAAAACGCCGGGTTCCGCGTGATGGCCGACAACCTCCAGCCGGAGACGATCGAGGAGATCCGCGAGCGAAAGGGCATGAAACTCGAGTTGCCCGAGATGGTCGACTACTTCTAGCGCACGGACCGATTCGACGGCTACCCGCGGCTCGACGTCGGCTCGTTGTCGCTATTCGCGGAGAGATCCGGTCGGTGGCGATCGAGACAGAAAATTTAATATACACGGGAAGAGCCCATCTTGAACGTATGAAGCGGAGTGCCGCATCCGAGTTCGCGCTCCTCGACAGCGAGAGCGCCATCGGCACAACAGTCGACATCAGCGGTATTATCGGGGCTTCCCTATAGCCCCACATCCACACTATTCCTCGATCCGGTTCGAAACGCCCGATAACTACCCCTGTCGCCGGTGTTCCGGTGACGCTACGGATCCATCAACGGATGTCAAAACACACGACCGCTGTCGAAGAGCCGACTGACGAATCGCCCGGACGAACAGCCCCGGCGGACGCGGGAGAAGCCGCCACCCACCAGAGTCGCCCAGCCGAACCCGTTTGTAGTTCCCCGGATCGCTCCGATGTCGAACACAGCACGGCGGTCTGGGAAGGCGACGCTCCCGGCCCAAATGGCCGCGTTCATATATCCGGCAGCCCAGAGAGTCCGGTAATGAGTGAACGATCGGAGGTGAGTCGATGAGCGAGGCAGACGTACGTTCGTATACGGTTCGACTGGAACTCGTCGACGAGCCAGGAGAACTGTTGCGCGCGCTTGAGCCCATCGCCGACAACGGTGGGAATCTTCTCTCGATCTTCCACGAGCGTGGCAACCTCACGCCGCGGGGACACATCCCGGTCGAGGTCGATCTCGAAGCGACGGAGACACAGTTCGAGACGATCGTCGACGCCCTCCGGGAGGCGGGGGTCAACGTCATCCAGGCCGGGGCCGAGCGCTACAGCGAGGAGTTGACTGTCGTTTTAGTCGGCCACCTCGTCGAGACCGACCTCTCGGATACGCTCCGACAGTTCACCGAGTGCGGCGGCGTCTCGGTCGGCGACGTGTCGCTGTCGGCACCGAAGGGGACCGAGGGTGAATCCAGCGCGCGGCTTCGACTCAAAGCGATCGAGGGCCAGACCGCCGACGCGCTGCAGACGGCTCGCAAGATCGCCGACGAAAAGCAGTTACGTCTGGTCGAGCCGCTGATGGAGGGCGGATTATGAAACTCGCCGTCATGGGTGCCGGTGCCGTCGGCACGTCGGTGCTGGAGTTGGCCGGCGAGTACGGTCACGACGTCGTCGGTGTTGCCGACTCCACAAGCGGCGTCGTCGACGAAAGCGGGCTCAACCCGGACGACGTCACTTCCAGAAAACGCAAGCGTGGAATCGTCGGCGACGCGACACCGGAGGACGTCCTCGGGGCCGACTACGATGCGCTCGTCGAGGCGACGCCGACGACGCTCGACGACGCCGAACCGGGCTTTTCACACGTCGAGCGGGCGCTCGGACGCGACCGTCACGTGGTGTTGGCGAACAAAGGTCCGGTCGCGGAACGCTACGACGAGGTCCGGGCGCTCGAAGCCGACTCGGCCGGGACCGTCCTCTTCGAGGCGGCCGTCGGAGGCGCCATTCCGATCCTGTCGACGATCGACGACCTCAACGGCCAGGTGACCGCCGCCCGCGGCGTCCTCAACGGCACGGCGAACTTCATTCTCAGCCGGATGGCCGCCGAGGGGATCGGTTACGAGCACGTGCTCGCGGAGGCCCAAGACCTCGGCGTCGCCGAGGCCGACCCAACGTTCGACGTCGAAGGGACCGACGCCGCGCTGAAGTGCGTCATCCTGGCGAACGTCCTGTATGAGGACAGCTACACGCTTTCGGACGCGGAGGTCGAGGGGATCGCCGATCTGCCGGGCAGCGCCCTGGAGTTGGCTGCCGAAGACGGTCGGACGATCCGTCTCGTCGGTGAGGTCGCCGACGGCGACGTTCGGGTCGGCCCGCGACTCGTCCCCGAAAACGGGACACTCGCCGTCTCGGGGACGCTCAACATCGTCCAACTGGAGACAAGCCATGCCGGGCGATTGAACATCTCGGGCCGCGGGGCCGGGGGCCCCGAGACGGCGAGCGCAGTGCTTGCGGATATCGGTCGTCTCCCGGAATCGACGTAGCGATCGGTCCGTCTCCGGGCATCAGTTCCCGTGGTATCGGCTCGCAAACCGCCCGACACGCCCGGATTCGGGCGAATCCCTTTCGAAATCGTTTTACGGGGCACCGACAAAGGATTCCGATACAGCGCATCCGCGCGTGAGATAACCAATGAGCGACATACCCCACCAGAACCTGGCCGTCATCGGCCACGTCGACCACGGGAAGAGTACGATGGTCGGGCGGCTCCTCTTCGAGACAGGGAGCGTACCCGAACACGTCATCGAGCAGTACCGAGAGGAAGCCGAAGAGAAGGGCAAAGGCGGTTTCGAGTTCGCCTACGTGATGGACAACCTCGCCGAGGAGCGAGAGCGTGGTGTCACGATCGACATCGCCCACCAGGAGTTCGACACCGACGAGTACAACTTCACCATCGTCGACTGTCCGGGCCACCGCGACTTCGTCAAGAACATGATTACTGGCGCGAGCCAGGCCGACAACGCGGTACTCGTCGTCGCGGCTGACGACGGCGTCCAGCCCCAGACACAGGAGCACGTCTTCCTGGCCCGTACCCTGGGCATCGACGAACTCATCGTCGCGGTCAACAAGATGGATCTCGTCGACTACGACGAGAGCAAGTACAAGACCGTCGTCGAGGAAGTCAAGGAGCTGCTCCAGCAGGTCCGCTTCAACGTCGACGACGCCGAGTTCATCCCGACCTCGGCCTTCGAAGGTGACAACGTCTCCGAGAGCTCCGAGAACACGTCGTGGTACGACGGCCCGAGCCTGCTCGAGGCGCTCAACAACCTACCGGAGCCGCAGCCGCCGACGGACGCGCCGCTGCGACTGCCGATCCAGGACGTCTACACGATCTCCGGGATCGGGACGGTCCCGGTCGGCCGTGTCGAGACCGGCGTCCTCAACACCGGCGACAACGTTTCCTTCCAGCCGTCGGACGTCGGCGGCGAAGTCAAGACGGTCGAAATGCACCACGAGGAAGTCCCGAAAGCCGAACCCGGCGACAACGTTGGATTCAACGTCCGCGGCATCGGTAAGGACGACATCCGCCGTGGTGACGTCTGTGGCCCGGCCGAGGACCCGCCGACGGTCGCCGAGACATTCCAGGCACAGGTCGTCGTCATGCAGCACCCCTCGGTGATCACGGCCGGTTACACGCCGGTCTTCCACGCCCACACCGCACAGGTCGCCTGTACCATCGAGTCGATCGACAAGAAGATCGACCCCTCCTCCGGCGAGGTCGCCGAGGAGAACCCGGACTTCATCCAGTCGGGCGACGCCGCCGTCGTGACCGTCCGACCCCAGAAGCCGCTCAGTATCGAGTCCTCGAACGAGATTCCCGAACTGGGCAGCTTCGCCATCCGCGACATGGGTCAGACCGTCGCGGCCGGCAAAGTCCTCAGCGTCAACGAGCGATAACGCATGCAGCAGGCACGCGTTCGTCTCGCGGGAACGGCACCGGACGACCTCGATAACATCTGTGACGATGTTCGCGAAATCGCCGACAAAACCGGCGTGACGCTTTCGGGTCCGGTCCCGCTACCGACGAAGACGCTCGAAATTCCCTCGCGTAAGTCCCCGGACGGAGAGGGGACGGCGACGTGGGAACACTGGGAGATGCGCGTCCACAAACGGCTCATCGACATCGACGCCGACGAACGCGCCCTCAGACAGCTCATGCGGATCCAGGTCCCGAACGACGTCTCGATCGAGATCGTCCTCGAGGACTGAACCCCCCCGGAACCACCCGGCAGCCGGACGGATCGCCGTTCGGCGCCGAGGACCGTTCACGACTCCCCGGGGTGACACGCCGATCGCGTGTCCACAGCAGCGCTCACGCGCGGCCACCCGCGGTCGCTTCCCGACGACCCGAATCAGAAGGTTCAAACGACTCACTCGGTAACTATCGGTCGCGGGCCAGTAGATCAGCGGCAGATCGCTTCCTTCGCAAGGAAGAGGCCCGGGGTTCAAATCCCCGCTGGTCCATTCGTTCTTTTCGTTGATACGCGTCGAACAGCGTTGGGACGGAGAGTTCCCACAGGGGAGCGAAAACTTCAGTGGGGTTTGATTTCGATTTCGCTCAATGCACACGGAACAACTGCGCAGGAAGTGTACGTGTACTAATATTTTGTTGACTTGGTTGACCATGGGTGAATTTGAATCAAAAGTGGATAGGAGGTGAAGATGACCGGAAGTGATCCCGGCCTGCCTGAAGCGATGCCGTGCGTCTGTCACGGTCGTGGAGATGTGTTCAGAGACCGGATGAAGACAGACAAATGCCCCGAGCGTAGTGGACTACTACTGAACACAGCGCTGACTCACGATTACCGTGAAATAGTCCAAGATGAGACAATTGATCGGCGAATCGCTTGAGTTCC
>Ga0209945_1000134_pt1 | contig 25264 bp, 23 predicted proteins | sample SalPonR2_A_D2_MG_FD_185703 | JGI IMG/M metagenome (GOLD analysis project Ga0209945, IMG submission 185703) | Salt pond soil microbial communities from South San Francisco under conditions of wetland restoration - Salt Pond MetaG R2_A_D2_MG... ...
GCTTCGCCGTGCGAGCGCGTTCTTGGTTCCGTGAGTTCCGCGAAATCGCTCTGATGTGTGTCGTCTACAACATCAAGCGAGCCGTGAAACAGTGAAATCCACCGCCTTATGGCGATTCAACACAGCCGTTGGAGGACATCGATGAGGTAGTCGCGTTCGTCACAAACCGAGTACCCGAGTCCGAGGACGTCGTCGCGATCGCGATGCCACTCACACCGGATGACGTCGGGCAAGACGTTCCTGGTACAGATGACGTTTGGGTAAAGACGCGAGAAGTTGAGTTCGTGGACGTCCTCGTGGACACCAACCTCGGGTGCGAAAATGAAACCGCCCCGGTCGGCGTCGTGGAACGTTCCCACCGGGTTGAAGAACTCGTGGCGTCAAGAACTCCACAAAACAAGGACGCCGCGGTCGTGAGCTTCGCAGATTTGGATAGCTGTGAGAACGTTGCCGATGGACGCCCACGCGTGTTCTTGGACCGGCTTCTTCGAGCGTGAGACGAGGTCAAGGACGCCATCGAGATTCGTCTCCCCGTAGAAGAACATATTCGACTCGTCGATAATTACTTGACCCGGAGTGTTATACCGCGCTGGGGAGTGGCCCACTTGGCTGTAGCTGGCGCGCTCTTGTGCAAAGCTACGGAGACACGACGGCTGTCGGTGCGCAGTACCAGCTTTGCGAGCTGTGAAGTGGGGGATATCGGCAGCAATCGCTTCACAGCGAAAATACAGCTAGAGGAGTGTTACACCGCATTTCCACAGTTCTACACAAATATCACGGATGGCTGGCAGCGATACCAAGCGGCGACGGCGTGTGGGTGGGAGCAGTTGCCTGTCAGGATCTATGAGACTGCGCTGGATGCGTTGGCGGCGACGGAGACGGCGAGCATCGTTCGAGAGTGGTTGACCTACGAGTGGGCCCAGTACTGCCAATCCGTCGCAGCTGAATTGGAAGCCGATTCAACACAGGCACTGGCAGAACTGGTGGCTGACCGGACGGTGAAGTCGCCACGAACTGTGCGACGGTATTTGTCCGTATTGTCTTTACCGGAGGAAACCCACCCGCTGCTGACCGACGGCCCGGCGAAATCCGCGAATTTCTCGAATTCTGTCTCAGTCAGGAGGCCGGAATTCGGGATCTGGAAGTCGGACTCGAAACCAGTCTCGACGATGACCTCGTCGACAGAGCCGTAAGTCGGCTTATTGCTGGTGTGATGGGTAACCTCGCTCGTGTAGCGCACAAACAAAAGCTACGTCGGATATAGTTCGGTATCGACGCTGCAAGAGAGGCTGGCCGATGGACCGGACGGCGACTCGTCGGATTCGACGTTGAATACAGCGATCTTCAGGTCAACGCCGGTGAGCTCTTTTCTGTTCGACGGGAACTCTCACGCTTGGTCAAGGCTTTAGGTATGCTGATGCAGCTGACGGACCACCTGTTGCCGATTCAACGTTGCGGTAGGACATATTGTTCTCTCCTCGTCCAGCAGTCGCTCGAAAACGCAGACCCCCGCTGGATCGCGGCTTAGGACACCCAGTGACTGTTCAGCCACCGGAACGACATACCCCAAACTGGATTCTGAACGGGTGATCAATATGATAGCATAGAAGTATCACTAATATGTTTGTTGGAATTATATTAGATATCCGTTCACACAACTAAACAGCCAAATAGCAATCAGATGTGTCCAATTCTTAATACCCGCGGAAACAGCAGCTATATTCACTTTGGAGGCGGTACATCGATGAATGAGCTTAGCCCACTCTCCAGTCTTTCCGAGGTCCTGGATAACGTCGACTGAAAAAGCAGCACTTCGTTAGATGCATTAGCAGTACACAAAACCGGACAGAGACCGTGATACAGCATCTGCAGGGGTGGGGATTTCAGAGTGGAACCCTCTCAAGGCTGGTCGAGTCTCGATAACTTACTGTTTGAGTATGCTTTCTGTAATTTAACAGATTTATGATATATTTGTATGAGAGGTCCGGCAGTCTGTTACTGGGATGTCAGGAGAGCCCCTCTCGGCGCGGCCAGCAGAATATCGCCTCCGATACGCACGGCAGCACGCCTCACTCTCGCACGGCTTTGAAGATGAGGCGCTGTTCGACACGTTTGGTTTCTAAGTGGGTGTTAACGCTAATCGACGTGATACCCGCATCGACAAGTTCTTGTATCATCTTCGGAGTCAACGCCGCTTGCCCGCATATGCTGGTCGAGACTCCCTGATATCGGCAGGTTTCTATTGTCTCACGGATGAGACGGACGCCGGCAGGGTGGAGCGCGTCGTACCGATCGGTGACGGTGTCATTGTTTCGGTCGACAGCCAACGTGTGCCGAGTGAGGTCGTTCGTCCCAAACGAAACAAAGTCGTCGCCGGCTGCAGAGAGCTCCGCAGCACACATTGCGCCAGTGGGAGTCTCTCGGCGTGATGGGACACCACTATATCCGTCTCATATTGCTCTAATTCCCGTACTGCTCGTTTTGAGTCGACCACGTTCGCGATACGTACGACCTGTCCCTGCCAGCGCGGTTCGAAGGTGATCTAGACTCAGTACTTCACAAAGCGTCGCCAGCTAACTCGTTTTGAGTCGCTCAATCTCTCTTGCTGAGTTGTTATCACCGAGAAAACAACGTCACGACCAGGGGAAGCTGTCGCTGTCGGCGGCGATCAGCCGCCGACGCGATAGCGTCGCCACTCACTCCGCTGGCTTGCTCGGTCGATGATCACCGGGTAAACCGGTCGTCAGGTAACCGGTTCGCGGGGACGGCCCGACGCACCGCGAGAGCCGTCCACGCAGCCCGCCGAACCATATTGATGAACTCTTTGTACGGCCACCACCAGAGGCGACGCACACCCCGGCGGGGCGTCGCCACGTATTCGTAGTGCAGATACTGCCAGACGTTCTGCAACAAGAGACTCACTACGACGTAAAGCAGCCGTACCGTTGCATCTCGCGTTGTTGTCGTTGCTATCGCTTGCTCAGACAACCGATAGCTTGACTCGATACCAAACCGTTTCGCGTAGTGGTATCGAGCGTCGCGTGGTGTATCGATGAACGGCGCCTCAGCGGCGTGAGTGGTCTGCGAAAGGGTAGAGCCCTCTGGAAGCGTATAATTCTTAATGAAGACGACTCAACGCGGACATTTAGCCGAACACAGGCGCTGAGCCCCTGTCCTCAACGAGCAACGCAGGGCGAAGCTCAAGTAGCGCAGTAGGGCGGGGACACAGCGTTCCCAGAAATCAAAGATTTCTGGTGTGCGAACGAGACGCTTCGCGTCTCGTCAACGCCGTCATCGTCTTTCATACACTATCCTGTTGCAGGCCCACAGCCCCATGTCCTCCGTGGCTACTATACGTATAACGTGTATATCCTGCATTACACTGAAGTGAAAGACACTCACCATTCGGGAAGACCAAGACGAGTGGATTGAGGACCAGCGCCTCAACCTCTCGTCGTTCATCCGAGAACAGCTGGATGAACTAATTGAAGGACGAAAGTAACGGATGTACTACGCCTACAAGTATCGTCTCAAACCGTCCGACGCCCACCATGAGGAGTTGGACCGCCACCAAGACATTTGCAGGCAACTCTACAACCACACGCTCTATCGCCTCAACGGGTACCAAGACGGTCACGGCGAACTGCCCTCGATGACCAGCCTATGGTCGGAACTACCCGACCTCAAGAAATGGCGGGACGACATCTCCGATGCGTACTCGAAGGTTCTCCAAACCGTCGTTGAACGCCTGTTCGACAACCTCAACGGACTCTCCGAACTCAAGCAGAACGGCTATGGCGTCGATCAACTCAAGTGGAAACCGCCACGGGAGTTCCGCAGTTTCACCTACAGTCAGTCTGGCTTCAAGCTCGACAAGAAGGGCGGTCAGACTGTGCTGTCACTCTCGAAACTCGCAGACATTCCAATTCGGCTTCACCGGGCCATCCCCGACGTTCACAAGAGCAACAGCTCTTGTGCAGCCCATCAGAAATCTCCGATTTCTGAGGACGACGCTACGCTCAAACAGGTCACGCTCAAGAAGGAGCCGATAGGTGAATGGTTCGCTACCTTCGGCGTCCACTTCGACCGAGCTTCGGCGGCCGGCCGCCGAAGCTCCCTAATGATGAGTTCGACGAGCTTTGTGTGCTTCTTGAAGATGTCCAGCCGCGGACACCGCAGGGGACTCGTTCACTCATCAAAGACCGCTACAGCGCCACATACCATCCGGCACATCTCAGCCGGAAGCTGCGCGAAGCAGGGATGAACTACGCCAAGCCGCGTCCAATGGATCCCCGCCGTCCAGACAACGCTACAGAGATTTTCGCCGAGCGCCTCAATCAGGCGCTCGGTGAAGGCAGTGATGGGGAGGATGGTCGATTCATCTTGGGATTTTTTGATGAGGCGTGGCCCCAACCATTCGAGAACTTACAACGGATGTGGTCGTTTGACCGGACGATGCAAATTGGAAAGCCACTGGTAACATTTCCGTGGCGGTCAGCTGGCTTCTATGCACTGACTGGTAAAAGTGTGATCACGTACAAATGGCGGTTAGTCAATCAAACAATTGTCGAGGCTCTCGAAGAGATCCGCGAGCAGAATCCGCGGGGCCGGATTCTGCTCGTGGCCGACAACTACGGCTCTCATCATGCGAAACTCACGCAACAACGGGCTGACGAACTCGGCATCGAGTTTGTCTTCATCCCACTGTCGGTAGTTCCCATCGAGTCAAGGGATAGTCACAACTGATGAGGTTAGATTCTCAGGAAGCGTCTGGATGGGTGTTGTGGAATCTCTATACCATCCAGACACTGTTCTTACGGCCTCTGACCTTGAAACCTTAGCGGAGGGTCTCCTCGCAGAGATACCGATCCCCGGAGTCGAAGCCGCAGCCTTCGACTCCGGGATTATCCGTCGAACACTCCTGCAAGCCGCTGTCGATCAGAAATCGATCAAGGCTGTCACCGATACCACTCGTGGAACGTACTCAGACGACTACACGCTCGCTCAGCTTCACACCGTTCCAGCAGATGACCTCGAAGCCGCCGTCAACGACATCTTCGCTCAACAGGCGGCGATGATCCTCGGCCCCGGCCCGAGGATCATCTGCCTCGACTTCGTCGATATCCACTACCACGGCTGTCCACACGCTGAGGCCGAAGAACTCTGCCACACAAAACCCCGCGATGGCACCAGCAAGTGCCATCGCTATCTCGCCGGATTCGTCCTCTGTCGGGCGAAACCACTCGTCGTTGCAGTCACTCCCGTCCGTGGTGATGAATCCAAAAGCGACGCGGTCGAGCGACTGCTCGACCACGTCGCGGCCCTCCCATTCGACATTGCTGGTCTGCTCGCTGACCGTGGATTCTACGACGGAACGTCGATCGAGCGACTGGATAACGTGGCACCAGTCGCTCTTCCAATCGTCCGCCGTGGGAAACAGATGGCCGAGAAACTGGACACGACGGTCTCCTACTGGACGGAGTACGTGATGTACAAGAGAAGCGAGCGGGAACTGCGCTTCCCGCTCGCGGTGTGTGTCTCCTACCAGCAGGGTAACCGTGGGAAACACGGCTTGCTCGTTCGGGCGTACGTGGCGTGCGATCTGACCGATCGCACGCCGAAAGAGGTCGAAGCCCTCTACCGGAGACGCTCAGCCATCGAGACAGCCTTCCGAACGATGCGGGAAGCGCGTGCGCGGACAAGTACAACTGATCCAGCAGTTCGGTTGTTGTTCATCCTGGTGAGCTTCCTGCTGCGGAACCTCTGGGTGATTGTTCGATGGGGCGTGCTCGCCACGCCGCGACGCGGCGGGCGAGCACTACCCGTCTGGTTCCGCTTTGAGGTGTTCCGGGAGTGGGTTGATCACGCTCTTGACGACACGTTGGGCCGGAAGTGGGAAGCATCAACTAACGGTGTCGGTATCCCGGCGACCTACAGCGAGCCGGACGCGGGCTGAGGCCGCCCGCGTCCAGCGGGAGCCCTGTACGTGAGCGACAGCTTCGCTTCTCGTCTGGACTGACGGCGCTCTCACTGGCGTGAGATCGCCGTCTTTGTTCGACTCGATGAATCGGTCGCTCTGATCTCGTTCATTTCTCTCCAGAAATAGGGTCAGCAATCGGGAACGATGGGAACTACCGACTGTACTCACCAACGTTGAACGCAATCGAACCGTTGTGGAAAGATCTCAAACGAGAAATCTCGTCAGAGATTTTCGAGGACAAAGACCACGTTCGAGCATTCCTCATCGAGACATTCCACCAATTGAGCCATCAGCTGAGCTTCGTCAACAACTGGATCGACACATTTCTTCCAGATGTTTAGAAGTTATGCTGACCACTCTCGCCGTGCGAGCGCGTTCCCAGTTTCGTGAGTTCCGAGAAATTACCCTGATGTGTGTTGTCTACAACATCAAGCGTGCTGTGAAGCAGTGGATTCAACCGCCTTATCCCGATTCAACACAACCAGCTGAAAATAACACCCTTATCATTGTTATATTATAGGACGCCTTTCCACTCGAGGACTTGCAACGAGACGAATCACAACGATCCGGAGCGCGAAGATCAAACCAGTTCCAGCGTCAAAAATAACACCGGTATCAATGTTAAGCAAAGCACAGCCACTGTCGTGCACGTCCCGACCATCAGCATCGCGCCTCGGAAAGTGAATTTCTCGTCTCGAGTGACGATAATCGGGGCCGGTCGATGAAACCGCCGTTTTCGCCGGTTACAGAGGCTACACATGTGTGTAACCGGGGTGGGCCACGGTTCTCGGGGCATACACACGACTGTACCCTACTGTTGAACCGGTACGTGCCGGGCAACATACCGCATCAAACGTTATGTACTCTCAGTGGACGAGGAGCCCGATATCAGCTGGTACACTTGTGTGCATGTGTCAGTAGCGTCCACTGGCGGCGATGAACGGTAGATAGACATAAATAGTGCATGAAGGATTGTGTCGTTTATGCCAACACCACCGGCACGCACAGAATTGCATAGCACACGAATCGATGCGAGGGCTACCGACAGGTGGTGGCACTGATGGCGACGACGGCACAGATTGTGATGGGCGTACTGCCGCTGGCAGTCATCTCGTTCCTCATGATCGGCCGATACTGGCCGGCGACTCGTGCGATGCCCGTCGCGTGGGTGGTCGCGGCGGCGGTTGGCTTCGCCGGCTGGAGCATGTCGCCTCGCTGGATCGCCGCCGCTTCGATCAACGGTGCCATCACCGCGGTCAACATCCTGTGGATCGTGTTCGGAGCGATCTTGCTCCTGTACACGCTCAAGCAGACGGGCGCGTTCGACGTCATCAACGCCGGCTTCACGTCGATAAGCGACGACCGGCGCGTACAGGTCGTCCTACTGGTGTTCCTGATGGGGTCGTTCATTGAGTCCGCAGCCGGCTTCGGGACGCCCGCGGCCATCGTCGGACCGCTGCTTGTCGGACTCGGATTCCCACCGCTGGCGGCAGTCGTGGTCGCGCTGACGGGGAACCTGATGGCGATCACGTTCGGTGCGGTCGGGACGCCGCTGATTATCGGTCTACAGGACATCTTCGAGTCCTCCGATTCGATCACCGGTGCCGTCGCCGGACAGGGGATGTCCGTTGAGGGCTGGATCGCCGAGATCGGCGTGTGGGCGGCCACCCACCACGTCGTCGTCGGCATCCTGCTCCCCTTTATCGGCGTTGCGATGATGACGCGGTTCTTCGGTGAGGAGCGCTCAATAAGGCCCGCGCTCGAAGTGCTGCCGCTCACGCTGTTCGCGTGGGTCTCTTTCGCCGTTCCGTACTGGCTGACCGCGTACTTCCTCGGACCGACGTTCCCCGGCCTGTTCGGTGCGATGTTCGGGATGGCCATCACGGTGAGTGCGCTGCGGGCCGGCTACTTCCACCCCGACGAGGAGTGGGACTTCGAACCGGAGTCTGAGTGGCCCGACCACTGGATCGGTGACATCAAACCCGGCGAGTCGACCAGCCGTGAACCGGCCGTCGCCGCCGACGGCGGACACGTGACCGCCGGCGGGCAGAAGATGTCCCTGGCCCGCGCCTGGACGCCGTACCTCGTTCTGGCTGGACTCCTCGTGCTGACTCGCATTATCGACCCGCTCACGAGCTTCCTCACCTCGACGCTCGTGTTCGGGTGGGCGGATATCCTCGGCACCGGGATGTCCAACGACTTCGCGCTGCTGTACCTTCCCGGCGCCATCTTCGTGTTCGTCCACCTGCTGACCATCCCGCTACACGGGATGGACGGCGAGGAAATCAAGGCCGCGTGGCTGGAGTCCCTGGAGAAGGTGACGCCGGCAGTTATCGCGCTGGTGTTCGCCGTCGCGACCGTGCAGATCATGATCCAGTCCGGCCAGAGCGCCGGCATCGACAGTATGCTCGTCGTCCTCTCCGAGGCGACGGCCAACACTGCGGGCGCTGTCTACCCGTTCTTCGCGGCGACCGTCGGCGCCTTCGGGGCGTTCCTCGCCGGGTCGAACACCGTCAGCGACATCCTCTTTGGCACGTTCCAGTACAACATCGCGAGTGAACTGGGCGTCTCCCGAACCATCGTCGTCGGTGCGCAGGCCGTTGGCGGTGCTATTGGGAACCTCGTTGCCATCCACAACGTCGTCGCCGCGCTGGCCGTCGTCGGCCTCGTCGGCGAAGAGGGCCGTGTCATCCGACTGGAACTGATTCCGCTGACGTACTACGCGGTGACGACGGGAATACTGACGCTCCTGTTCGTCTACGTGTTGACGCCGGGGGTGTTCTAGACGGACGATGGCGAGATCCGAACCCACCCGCTCACCGTCGTCGATACCCGCTGGCGAGTCACGGACGGACTACGAGCACACGGGCGGCGAGGTGAACCGTCCCGCGCTGGTCGATAGTCTCACGTCTCGCATCGACGGCGACGTCCGGTTCGACGAGTACTCCCGTCAGCTCTACGCGACCGACGCCAGCATCTACGAGGTGCCGCCGATCGGTGTCGTCTTCCCGAAGTCGACCGCCGACGTGGCGGCCGTCGTCGATATCTGTGCGTCCGCCGATGTGCCGGTGCTCCCACGGGGTGGTGGGACGAGTCTCGCCGGACAGACGGTCAACGAAGCCGTCGTCCTCGACTTTACCCGGTACATGGACGGACTGGGAACCATCGACGCCGACGGACGCACCGTTCGGGCACAGGTCGGGACGACGCTCGGCGAACTCAACGCCGACCTCGCCGAACACGACCTGAAGTTCGCACCCGACCCGGCGTGGGGCGATAAGTCCGCACTCGGCGGAGCCATCGGCAACAACACTACTGGTGCGCACTCGCTGCAGTACGGCAAGACGGACCACTACATCGAGCAGTGCGAAGTCGTCCTCTCGGACGGCACCGTCACCGAGTTCGGTGAACTGTCCGTCGCGGAACTGCGCGAGCGTGCCGGGACGGAGGACATGGAGAGTCGAATCTACGGGGCCGTCGTGGACGTACTCGACCAGCACGGCGACGAAATCGCGGCGGCGTATCCCGACCTGAAGCGTAACGTCTCGGGGTACAACCTCGACCGACTCGTCGCCGAGGCGGAAGGCGAATACGGGGAGCCCGACACCGTGAACCTCGCGCGGTTGCTCGCTGGCAGCGAGGGGACGCTGGCGATAGTCACGGAAGCGACCGTGTCGCTGGAACCCATCCCCGAGACGAAGGCGATGGCCCTGCTCACGTACGAGGACCTCATCGACGCGATGGCCGACGTCGCGCCGATCCTCGAACACGACCCCGCCGCCGTCGAGATTCTCGACGACGTGATGATCGACCTCGCGCGGGACACCGCCGAGTTCGAAGACGTCGCCGCGATTCTGCCGGACGGGACGCGTGCGACGCTCCTCGTCGAGTTCTACGCCGAGGACGACGCCGAGGGGCACGAACTCGTCGACCGAGTGCTCGCCGACCGACTCACGGGTGAGACATCGGTGACTGACGCCCCACTCCGGGCCGCCGAAGGGCTGGAAGCCCACGACGAGGCCAAACGAGAGAAGTTCTGGAAGCTCCGGAAGTCGGGACTCCCGATACTGCTTTCCCGGACCAGCGACGCCAAACACGTCGCGTTCATCGAGGACACGGGCATCCCGCCCGAGAACCTGCCCGAGTACGTCGCGGACTTCCAGGCCGTCCTCGAGGACCACGACACGTTCGCGTCCTTCTACGCGCACGCGGGGCCCGGGGTCTTGCACATCCGGCCGCTCGTGAACACGAAGACCGTCGACGGTGTCGAGACGATGGTGTCCATCGCCGACGACGTGACCGACTTGGTCGTCGAGTACGGCGGGTCGGTCTCGGGCGAACATGGCGACGGCCGCGCCCGGACGTGCTGGAACGAGAAGCTGTACGGGACCGACGTCTGGGAGATCTTCCGCGACCTGAAGACCGCGTTCGACCCTGACTGGCTGTTGAACCCCGGCCAGGTGGTCGGCGTCGACGAAGCGGCTGTGACGACCGGCGCGGCGCCCCCACGTGCCCAGACCGTGGATATGGCCACCCAGTTGCGCTTCGACCCGGAGTACGACTTCGACACCGGGTTGACGCCGACGCTGGAGTGGGACAACGAGAACGGTATGGACGGGATGGTCGAGCTCTGTCACGGCTGTGGCGGCTGTCGCGGCCCGCAGGAGACAACCGGGAGCGTCATGTGCCCGACCTACCGGGCCGCCGACGAAGAGGTGACCTCGACGCGCGGCCGCGCGAACATGCTCCGACAGGCGATGAGCGGCGACCTCCCGGATGACCCGACCGACGACGAGTTCGTCTCCGAAGTCATGGACCTCTGTATCGGCTGCAAGGGGTGCAAACGCGACTGTCCGAGCGGTGTCGACATGGCGAAACTGAAAGCGGAGGTCACGCACGCACACCACCAGGAGCACGGGACGAGCCTCCGGGACAAACTGTTCGCGAACGTCGACACCCTGTTCGCGCTGGGGAGTCGCGTCGCGCCGGTCGCGAACCTGCTCTCGTCGCTCCCGGGAGGCGGCGTGCTCATGGAGAAGACCATCGGTATCGCTCGTGAGCGCAGCCCGCCGGAGTTCCACGCAGAGACGTTCGTCGACTGGTTCGACGCCCGTGAACAACGCCTGTCCGAGAACGTGGCGACGCGCAGCGTCGTGCTGTTCCCGGACGCCTACACGAACCACGTCCATCCAGAAGTCGGAAAAGCGGCCGTCAAGGTGCTCGAAGCCGCCGGCGTCCACGTGACGCTACTCGAAGGACACACGGACAGCGGCCGCCCAGCCTACTCCAAAGGGTTGCTTGACGACGCGAGGTCGACCGCGAAGGAGGTCGTCGCCGCGCTCGAACCGCACGTCACTGCCGGCCGGGACGCCGTCTTCATCGAACCGTCCGACGCGGTGATGGCCCAGTCGGACTACCTGGACCTGCTCGGTCGGTCCGACAAGGGGGCGACGACTGTCGCAGCGAACACGTACGGCGTGTGTGAGTATCTCGATACGTTCGATCTGGACCGGGATGTCGATTGGGCACCACCGGAGACGTCGCTTTCGTATCACGGCCACTGCCATCAGAAGGCCACGAAGAAAGACCATCACGCGGTTGGCGTCCTCCGGCGAGCGGGCTACGATGTCGACCCGCTGGACTCGGGCTGCTGTGGCATGGCTGGCAGTTTCGGCTACGAAGCCGAACACTACAGCATGAGCCAGGCTATCGGCGAGATTCTCTTCGAACAGGTCGAGGAGACGCCGGCCGAGCAGGTCGTCGCGCCCGGCGCGTCTTGCCGGACCCAGTTGGGCGACCACGAGGGGGGTGATGAACCGCCTCACCCGATAGAAGCGCTCGCTGACGCGCTCGCACCGAGATAGTCTCGGTCCCGACCGTTCTCCGTTTTGACCAGTACGGCAGGATGGCAGGCAGTTTGGAGACGAACAGGTCGAAGACCTGTAATACAATGGTAATGAGAACGGCAAACATCGAGCATATCGGTAACGCGAGACAGCGACGATAGACACGATGAGTACAGAAACAGTACGTCCAGCGATGGACGGCAAAACTTTATTCACCGAACAAACAGAGCAATCGAGTATGTCACAGACTACCACTACGTCGGCCCGCGAACAGTTCCGGGACCGACTACAAGATTTCGACGTTGAATCGACCGTCGTGTCGCCGGACGAGGTGACAGCGACACTCGAACAGATAGCATCACCGCCAGCCGTCGGCGTAGCGCCGTCGGACGGGCGCTACGAGTTACCCGACACCGTCGAGACGGAGTTCTCGCCGGCGGACCTCGAAGCGGCCGAAACCGGCGTCACGGAGGCGACACTCGGTATCAGCGACTACGGGAGCATCGTGGTTCCGACCACACAGGCCGGCGTGGAGCCGGTCAGTCTGTTCGCGGACCAGCACCTCGCCGTCATCGACGAGCGCGACATCGTTCGGGGCATGGACGACGGATTGGCCCGGATGGGTGACCGCTTCCGCGAAGCCCAATTCAGCGGCATCATCGCGACGGGACCGAGTGCGACCGCCGACATGGGCGCGCTGGTGAAAGGCGCGCACGGACCGAAGACGGTCCACGTCGTGGTGGTCGAACAATGACGGCCAGCAGCCGGGAGACGAAAGCGGCCCACATCCGCCACATCCTCGACACGGAGGGTGACGCCGTCTCGTCGAACACGCAGGGGTTCAACGAGGGACGCTACGAGTCGGTCGCTGACCTCGAATCCTACGACGCGCTGAAAGCAGAGGCGCGCGCTGTCAAGGAAGACGCAATCGAACGGCTCCCCTCGCTCATCGAGCAGCTTCGCGAGACCGTCGAGGAAAACGGCGGGACCCTCTACATCGCAGACGACGCGGCCGACGCGAACGACTACGTTCGCGAGGTCGTGGCCGACGTCGACGGCGAGCGCGTCGTGAAGAGCAAGTCGATGACGTCGGAGGAGATGGAACTCAACGAGGCCCTGTTCGAGGACGGCGTTGACGTCGTCGAGACCGACCTGGGTGAGTGGGTGCTCCAGGTCGCCGACGAAGCGCCCTCCCACATCGTCGCCCCGGCGATTCACAAGTCACGCGAGGGCATCGCGGAGCTGTTCACCGAGCAGTTCGACCCGGACGAACCGCTGGAGACCGCCGAGGACCTCACCATGTTCGCGCGTCGGAAGCTGGCCGAGAAGATCACCGCGGCAGACGTCGGCGTGACGGGCGCGAACTTCGTCGCCGCCGACTCGGGGACGATGGCGCTGGTGACCAGCGAGGGCAACGCCCGAAAGACCGTCACTGCGACGGACACACACGTCGCCGTCGCCGGCGTCGAGAAGGTGATTCCTACCGTTGAGGACCTCCACCCGTTCGTCGAACTCATCGGGCGCTCGGGCACCGGCCAGGACATCACCTCTTACGTCTCGCTGTTGACCCCGCCCGTCGACTCGCCGACGCTTGATTTCCAGGCCGACGAACTCGGCCCGGCCGACGACCGGGAGTTCCACCTCGTGTTGATAGACAACGGCCGCATGGCGATGCGCGGGGACGAGGACCTGCGCGAGACGCTGTACTGTATCCGGTGTTCGGCGTGTTCGAACGCCTGTGCGAACTTCCAGCAGGTCGGCGGCCACGTCTTCGGCGGCGAGACCTACTCCGGCGGCATCGCGACCGGCTGGGAGGCGGGAATCGAGGGACTCGATACCGCGAGCGAGTTCAACGACCTCTGTACCGGCTGTTCGCGCTGTGTGAACGCCTGTCCCGTCGGCATCGACATCCCCTGGATTAACACCGTCGTCCGGGACCGCGTGAACCGGGACACAGACGCCGAGTTCGACTGGCTCGTTGAGGGACTCACACCCGACGAGGAACCCGGCGGCGTCACGCTCCAGAAGCGGCTGTTCGGGAACTTCTCGACCCTCGCGAAACTGGGAAGTGCCACGGCACCCGTCTCGAACCTGCTGGCGGACAACCCCGTCTCACGGCGGGTTATGGAGCGTGTCGCCGGCATCGACCGTCGGCGCGCACTCCCGAAGTTCGAGCGCGAAACCTTGCAGGCGTGGATGGCCGACCGTCCGCCCGTCGTCGATGCGGAGCGGGAAGTCGTCCTCTTCCCGGACCTGTACACGAACCACGTCCAGGTTGAGCGCGGCAAGGCCGCCGTCCGAGTGCTCGAAGCGCTCGGCGTCGGCGTCCGACTCGCTGACGTGTGTGCGAGCGGGCGCGCGCCGCTCTCGCAAGGGATGGTGGAGACGGCGCGGAGACACGCCGAATCGATCGCGGACGCGCTCCTCCCACACGTCGAGTCGGGCCGCGACGTGGTCGTCATCGAACCGAGCGACCACGCCCTCTTCCAGCGGGAGTACGAGAACTTGCTCGACGGTGAAGCCCACGAGCGACTCAAAGCCAACAGCTACGAGATTCTCGAGTACGTCTACGGCTGTCTGGCCAACGGCGCCGACCCCGACGCGCTCAGGAGTGGCGACGGCGAGCAAATTGCCTACCACAGCCACTGCCAGCAGCGGACACTGGGCGTCGAGCGGTACACCGAGGCCGTCCTAGACGACCTCGGGTTCGACGTGGTCACCTCGGACGTGGAGTGCTGTGGCATGGCCGGGAGTTTCGGGTACAAACAGGAGTACTACGACGTGAGCATGGCCGTGGGGGAGGAACTCGAGACGCAGTTCACGACGGCCGAGACCGACGAGCGGACGATCGTCGCCAGTGGGACCTCCTGTCAGGAACAGTTAGACGATCTCCTCACTCGCTCGCCGAGACACCCGATCGAACTGCTCACCCCCGTCGTCCGCACGGAGCGGGTCAGCGGCGACTGAAGCGGCTGAGCCAGCCGCCAAAGGCCATTCCCGACCGCCTCGAGACGGTGACGTCGTATTCGGACACGACGTCTCGCAGTGCCTCGGTGAACGCTTCTAAATCGATGACACCGTGGACGCGGACGAGCCGGGTCGAACCCGATACCATGTCGACGACGACCGTCTCACGGCCGAACCAGCCGCCGTCGTAGACGCGAATCCCGTCCACGTCGCCGTACGGGAGCTCCGTCACGGCTTCTGCCGAATCGAGTGCCGCCCCGAGCCCCTCGGTGCGAAGGAGGGCTGCGAAGGCGTCGGCTTCCCGAGCCGGCGTGCCCATCGCGAGGTCCAGCGGCGTCAGGTAGTCGTACTCCACGAACAGCAGGTGGTCGGTACAGAACACCACGTCGAGCAGTCTGAGTGGCACAGCCGCGGACATCGTGAAGTGCAGGTGGACCTCGACGTCCGTCACGAGAACCAGCCCTTCGCACGGTCGGCATCGTCGACGGTCCCGGTCGCGGCCCGTTTCGCTTTCGCCACGTAGTACACGATTGCGGCCTGCACGACGAGGTACCCCAGCCAGAGCGCGTAGCCCCCGACGGCGCTCCCGACGACGGTCGGTTCGACGGCGAACGCCTCGATTCCCGCACGAGTCGAGAGGAAGGTGCCGGTGAGGAGGACGCTGAAGTAGCCGAAAAAACCGGCCGCGACCCACATCGAGACGACCCGCCCCCAGCCAGGCATCGTGTGTTCGGGAAGTCGGACGGTGTTGACGAGCTGGATGGCGAGGATGTACGGGTACATCATCAGCCCCGACATCGAGGCGCCCACGACGAGCAGTCCGAAGGGGTCCTCGGCGGCCAGCGGCGAGAGGAGGATGACGATACCCCAGCCACAGAATATCGTGAGCAGCGTCCAGAACAGCCGCGGGAGGCTCCAGCCGGCCTCGCGTCCGTACAGCTCGTAGATTACGTCGGAGCTGTTGCGGACGAACGACTCCACGATGGCATATTCGGTCGTAAACAGCGCCAGGAACAAGGAGATGTAGATGACGCTGCCGGCGAGGGGTCCCACGGCCGGGATGATTTCGACGATCCACATGTCGACTGCCGTCTCGGCCGACCCTGCCGCGTACGTCACGGCAATCGAGGTGAGGATGGCTGTCACGACCACGAGGCCGACGAGGAACGTGAGCAGGTGTTCGAGTTGCGTGACGCGCCACCAGCCACGCCACCGTTCGAGATTCACCCGGTCGGGCTCGAACGTGAACCCGTCGCGGTGAACGGTCTCGGGTTCGTCACCGGCAAAGGGGTTCTTGATTCGGCCCTGATACCGGCCCATACCGTATCCCTTCTCGCGAATCCAGAGACTCTGGGAGAGGTTCAGATAGCCGCCCGCCCCGGCGTACGCCAGGGCGCCGAGCAGGACAGCGATCGTCTCGAACGGAAGCTGTGTACCGGTCAACCTGGCGTTCGCGGGTATCGCCACCAGTGTCTCGACCGAGCCGACGAGGACGAACAGCACCACGGCGAAGAATATCGAGAGCGCTACCAGCAGCAGCTGGAGGCGCTCGACGGCGTTGTACATCAGCGGTGTCAGATGGTACGTGAGCCAGATAAACACCATGAGCACGATGCCGAGCAGTCGCCAGCCGGCGAGCTGCGCACCGAAGATGTCGTAGGTGCCAAGTGAGAGCCCAGCCGCCCCGATTTTGGCGGCACTGGCTGCCCATCCGGGCCAGCCGAGACTGATGAAACCGCCCAACAACAGTGCGAGTGGGACTATCGGATGAAGGCGTTCGAGTCCGCGAAAAATACTCTCACCGGTCGCGAGTGTCCAGCGCTGGATTTCGGTGTTCACGACGAAATGAACCAGCGCAGCAAACAGAAAGAGTCCAAAGAGCGCCCACCCGTACCGGGCTACCAGTGTCGGCCAGAACAGCGTCTCGCCACTGCCGAGCGAGGCGCCGAGCATGATGGCGCTCGGCCCGACGATGTACTTCAGCTTCGGCACTTTCGGGAGGTCGAGCAGTCTGAGCGCGCCGTCGGTCCCGCGTTCCGGTTGGCCCTCGCTCTCGGGTGCTACGTCGAGGTTATCGTAGGCAACCGGTGTGTACGAGACGGTGGAATAGTCCATATTCTCGGGTGACACGTAGATCTCGTCCTCGTCCTCTTCGGTGGGACCGGCCGGTCGGCGTTCTGCATCACTCATATGTCGGTTCCTCACAGCCTGTACGTGTCACGCGTGCGCTCTCACTGGTATCGGCACCAGCGGAAGCGAACGACGAGTCTGATGTGTCAGTAGGTCTCACTTGGGTCCCCCAGAAATTATCCTTTCACGAAGTGCCAGACGTGACCGCGGTCAGTTTCGACATCCACGTTCGGCAGGTCGGTAAGCGCTGGTTCGATCACCTGCCACCACTCGTCGGCAGTCTTGTATCCCGCTGGGTTGTCGGGGAACACTTCGACGAAGAACTCCGACTTCGTCGCGTTCGGGTTCTCACTCACGTAGTCATAGGCCGCTCGAAGTGCCTCCTGACGTTTTTCCAGTAGCGCTCCCGACCCGGGAAGCTCCGCCTCGGCAATCTGCATATCGACGGTAGAATCGTGGACGGGGCTGGTCTCTGTGGGTGTGGGTGTCTCCGGCTGCTGAATTGGAACCCACCACACGCGACTCCGCGCACCCACCTTTCTGGTCTCCAGCATCTCCTTGTCGACCAAGGCGTTCAGCTTGTTGTGTGCTGTCCGCCGTGAACAGCCTAACTCGTCCATCACGTCGTTCGCCGTCAGGGGACGGGCCATGTCAGACCGATTGCTGAACAGAGCCAGTACAGTCTCCACCGAGAACTGTTCCCCCTGCGAAGATGATGGGGAGGTGCCAGATTCTGGTGCAGAGTCGGTCATACACTCTGGTTTTCACTCCTGTGTAATAGCTTTTAATCATGGAGGTTTCGAGATGACACGACGGCTAGAGATTGCGCAATCTTTTTGCTAATTTCTTGAGAGTCCCAACTGATGCCTGAAATCGACGTGTTAGTCCTTGACCAGACGATTCACGGGATGTCGACGCGTAACTACCGAGACGTGTTACGGGAGCGACTCCCGGATATGCGAGTCGAACTCGCCTCGACACCGTCGGAGTACGAGGACCTGCTTCCCCAGGCGAAGATTCTCACTGGCTTCGAGATAGACGCCGACGACGTGGACCGCGCGACGAACCTCGAACGCTTCGTCTGTACGTTCGCCGGGACCGACCATCTCCCGCTCGATGCGTTCGCAGACAACAACGTCGATGTCTCCAACGCGTCTGGCGTGCACGGGCCAAACGCCGCCGAGCAGGTGCTCGCGTACGTCCTCACGTTCGCCCGTAACCTCGACAGGGGCTGGCGACAGAGCGAGGCGGGCACGTGGAATCACTATCACACGGGCGAACTGTACGGGTCGACAGTGACCGTCGTGGGCATGGGTTCTATTGGTGGCGCGATACTCGACCGTCTGGAACCGTTCGGCGTCGATACCATTGGCGTCCGGAACACGCCCTCGAAGGGCGGGAACGCCGACGGCGTCGTCGGGTTTGAGGACATGCCGGAGATCATGCCGCGCACGGACTACCTGATTCTGGCGTGCCCGCTCACCGAGAAGACCGAACGGCTGGTCGACCAGGGGACGCTCGAGCTGCTCTCGCCGGAGAGCGTTCTCGTGAATATTGCCCGGGGTGAGGTCGTCGACACCGACGCGCTGGTCCAGGCGCTGAAGACGAACGGACTTCGTGCAGCGGCTCTCGATGTGACCGACCCGGAACCGCTACCAGATGGCCACCCGCTCTGGAACCTCGACAACTGTCTGATTACGCCACACAATGTCGGCCACACGCCTAACTACTGGGACCGAATGGCGGACATCATCGTCGAGGATATCGTCTGACTTGGCCCGAACACGACGGCAAAACACCGACCAGTGACGTTCCGTAGCGTCTCACGCTGCTGGAGGGCTACAGGCCGACGCCGAGTGCTTCGTTGGTCGTCGCGCGACTCGTTTCGGCGTCGGCAGTGCCCGCGAGCGCACGGATTGCATCGACGTTCTCCGGAACGACGTCGGCCTGCTGGTGGACCGCCTGCAGTAACGAGAGGCTGTCGCCGTCGGCGGCGATTGACTCGGACCAGACACAGTTTTCCCAGACGTCGCCGCGCAGTCGGCCACGGTCGTGGGCGTACTCCCGCAGGTCGGCACAGCTCTTCTGTCCGTGAGCCCCGTCGACGAGCGCCACGCGGTCCTCCGCGTCGAGACACGACTGGACCTGCTGGTGGTCTGGTTCGCTACCGAGGGTGAGCGTCACGCTGTGGAGGTGCATCAGCGTCGCCGGGACGGTGACACCTTTCGTCATCACGTCGACGTCGGGCACGACGGTCTGGAGGTCCGGCGCGTGGTGTGAGGGGACCGAAACCGGGTCGGGAACGATGTCGTTTATCGGCCCGCGGTCTGTCTGTGTCGGGTCACCCCCACGACGGACGAGTGTGCAATCGACCGACTCGACGCCAAAGGCCTCGTCGAGCGGGACGATGAGCCGCGCGAGCCCGGTCGTGTTGCAGGAGACGACCCGCGTCGATTCACACGTATGCGACGCATCGTAGTTCGCTCTCGAACAGAAACTCGCCGGTGCGACAGTGGCTGACTCGCCGCCCTGGAACACGGCCGGAGTGTCCGCATCGGTGTACAACGAAGCGTTTTCTTCGCCCACACCAGCTGGCGTCGCGTCGACGACGATCTCACACTCGGAAACCAGGTCCGCAGTCGTCCCTGCGACCGGGAGCTCCCGGTCGACGAAGCTCTCCCGGCGGTCCGCCGCGGTGGCGTAGAGCTCGAACCCACGTTCGACAGCGGCCGACGCCTCGTGGTCCGGCGTTCGTTTGCTCACACCGACGACACCCATATCCGGCTGTCTCTCGACAGCGTCGGCGACACGTTTGCCGATCGTCCCGTATCCGTTGATTCCGACCGCGATCATCGACTCACTCCGCCCACCGCTGGGATTCATACACGAACCGCCAGAGTTGCGTTTCGACGTCTTCAGACTCACCAGTCGTCTGAAGCTGTCTGTACAGCTGCTCAGATACCTCGATTGCGGGCATCACCTGAACAGTCCGATGGCAGGATTAAAAGTGTACGCTGACTCATAACCGAGTTAATTTCTCCCCGAATTCGGTACGTTCAGCCGGTTTACGATGATTTATATAGAGATGTGTATTTACCCAACTTAATGTCAGTAGCTTGGCTGAGCGCGGTGAGTGCCAGTGACATCGATACCGTCGGCGGGAAGGCTGCGTCACTCGGCGAGTTGACTTCACACGGCCTGCCGATCCCCAGCGGATTCACGGTCACGGCAAGCGCCTATCGACGGTTCATCACTGAGACGGGGATCGCCGACGACCTCTTCGACGCGGTCGACGTAGACGTCGAAGACTCACGCGCGCTGGCCGAGGCCGAACAGCAGGCTCGCAAGCTGATTCTTGACGCCCCCTGGCCCGAGACGATTCGTAGCGACGTGCTCTCGGCGTTCGACGACCTGGGTTCGGAGTCGGTCGTCGCGGTTCGCTCCTCCGCGACCGCCGAAGACCTCCCGGACGCGAGCTTCGCCGGCCAGCAGGACACGTATCTCAACATCTCCCGGGACGGACTGCTGGACCGCATCAAGCGCTGCTGGGCGTCGCTGTTCACCCAGCGAGCGCTCTACTATCGCGAGGAGCAGGGGTTCGGCCACAGCGAGGTGGACATCGCGGTCGTGGTCCAGAAAATGGTCGACGCGGAGAAGTCCGGGGTGCTGTTCACGAGTCACCCCTCGACCGGCGCGGCCGAGATGACTGTCGAGGCCGCCTGGGGCCTCGGTGAAGCCGTCGTCTCCGGTTCTGTCTCGCCCGATCACTACACGTACGACCGAGCCGCCGACGCCGTCGACGACGTCACCGTCTCGACGAAGAAGACGATGTGCGTCCGGGACGAGGAGACCGGTGAGACGACCGAGACAGCCGTCCCCGAATCGAAACGGGACCAGCGCGTGCTCTCCGAGGACGAACTACACGACCTGAACGATATCGGCGAACTCGTCGAGGAGCACTACGAACAGCCCCAGGACGTCGAGTGGGCGATCAGCGACGGCGACATCTACCTCCTGCAGTCCAGACCGATAACGACTATCGACGACGAGAGTCACACCACGGAGACGAGTGACGGGCAGGACGACGCCGTTCTCGTGGACGGACTCGGCGCGAGCCCGGGGACAACCGCCGGGACTGTGCGGGTGGTCGGGACACTCGACCAGCTCGACAAGGTGAACCAGGGCGACATCATCATCACGGAGATGACCACGCCCGATATGGTGCCCGCGATGAAACGCGCCGGCGCGCTCGTCACCGACGAGGGCGGGATGACCAGCCACGCGGCGATCGTCTCTCGCGAACTCGGCCTTCCCGCAGTCGTCGGCTGTGAGACCGCGACGTCGACGCTCACCGACGACCAACTCGTCAGTATCGACGGTGACCGGGGAGTGATCGCCGACGGCCAGCAAGCCCCCGTCAACGACACCGAGAGCCAGGAATCGACGACAGCGCCGTCGGGCGGCCCGACTGCGAAGCCGATGACGGCCACGGATATCAAGGTGAACGTCTCGATTCCGGAAGCGGCCGAGCGAGCGGCCAGTACGGGCGCAGATGGGGTTGGACTGCTCCGGATGGAGCACATGATACTATCGACGAACGAGACGCCGGCACACTACGTGTCCAATCACGGTGAAGCGGCGTTCGTCAGTTCGCTGGCCGACAACATGCGGACCGTGGCCGAAGCCTTCTACCCCCGCCCAGTCCGCATCCGGACGCTCGACGCCCCGACCGACGAGTTCCGCCAGCTCGAGGGCGGCACGGACGAGCCGGTCGAACACAACCCGATGCTTGGCTACCGCGGTATCAGGCGCTCGCTCGACGAACCCGAGACCTTCCAGTTGCAACTGCGCGCGTTCCAGAAACTCTACGAGATGGGATACGACAACGTCGAGTTGATGTTTCCCCTGGTCGTCGACGGCGAAGACGTCGAGCGGGTCCGTGCGCAGATGGAGGCTGTCGGCATCGACCCCGAGAAGCGCGACTGGGGTGTGATGGTTGAGACGCCCGCGAGCGCGCTCTGTGCCGACGAGCTCTGTGACGCCGGCGTGGATTTCGTCTCCTTCGGGACCAACGACCTCACCCAGTACACGCTGGCCGTCGACCGCAACAACGGTACCGTCGCCGACCGGTACGACGCGCTGCACCCCGCCGTTGTCCGCCTGATTCGTGAGACGATATCTACCTGCCGAGAGCGAGACGTTGCGACGAGTATCTGTGGGCAGGCGGCATCGAACCCGAAAATGATACAGGAACTCGTTGATGCGGGTATCACCTCGATCAGTGTCAACGTCGACGCCGTCCACGACGCCCAGCGTGAAGCGAAACGAGTCGAACAGCACCTCATTCTCGAATCCGTTCGCGAGTGAGGTGTGCCCGCTGTACGTCGTCGCATCGGGGTTACGCCGGACGCTGCGACGGCAGTCAGCGGCACCAGTTCACCAGAGAACGCCGCATTCCCACCGTTCAGTAACTGGACGATCTGGAGGGGTTCAAAATCGGTCTCCGTTGATGATGAATACCTCGGTCAGCACGGGCCGACGATAGCCGTCGGGGCACTCGAGACGTTTCCTTCGAGAACGCCCGAGAAACGCGCTGTCACCGACGCTCGCTGTCTTGTCTACGTGGGTCGTAGCTCCAGGTGTGCTCTACTGATTTAGCCACCACTCCCAGCACGTCACACATGGAAATCAGCACACCGCCAGATATATATTCAAGAAAGTAGGCAGCCAAATTACTTAGCTAGGTGACTGTTTATACCGCTCTTTGATCGACTCGTAGCTACACCCCCTCGCGCTCGCACTAAAACTACTATATCGAAGCCCACTGGTGTTACGTCGTCGTCGGTTGGTTCGTAGGCCGATTCTTCAACGGGGAACTCGACGGTGACGTGGAGCGTCCACGACGTGCGGTGGCGTTGCAGTCGGCGTTGTCCTGCTGAAGCGTCACCGTGTACGAGGTCGTGCCACAGGTCTTCTTGAGCGGGATTGATGCGAAGCGGTATCCAGAAGTTAGTGCCACGATCGGGCTGCGGCGCCCACCACGTAAACTCGGAGTCTCGCGCCACCGAGTGGGCGAACTCGGCGGCTTGGTTGGTGAGCCGAACTGGGTGATCGTCGTCCAACTTCTGTGCATTGTACGTGTCGTGAAGTTGCGGGACGTAGTTGCACAGTGCCGCTTTCGCTTGATACGGCAGGTCGTAGGGCGTCACCACGTCGCTGGTTGCACTCATCGTGTCACACTCGGCGTGAACGCCTCGTGAAGCCCCTCACGATACGTTCCGAGCAGGTCACACAGTTTCCGCCCTTTGTGTGTATGTGTGGTCACCGGCGGCATGTGCATCGGGTGTGGGCGGACGCTGGAGGAGGTCGCCTCGTGGCAATCGATAACCGAATCAGACCGAGAGAGCGTGCTCCAAGAAATACAGTCCGGCGAGCGCGAGTATCCAAAATCGGAGTGAGTATCGCGGCTATTGGACCGATTTACTCTGGCTTGACGACATCGTCACAGTCGGAACACTTGGCCCACATCCCCGTCTGGCCCCCGGTATCCTCGTACTCGATGAGCAACCAAGCCGCTGCAATTGTGGTCCCACAGTCCGGGCACTGACCGAGCGCGTCGTCGAGTGTCATGCAAAGGGAATGGACGGAGCGTGTGACATAACCCGTCCATGTGATGCCATGTGGCCTGCAATTGCAAGGCTTGTCCGGGAGTGTATGGCTCACAGCGAGGAGTGAAGCCAGTACGGCTGATCGATCAGTGCTGAGCCCGGGTTTCCATACCGAGGGCCCCGTTGATTAGTTTCAGTAGCCGGGTGATCCCCTCTATCTTGCACGCCAATTTTAATGGATTACTGAAAATTAGGGGATATTGTCGACCAGTATCTTGCTTACAATACTATGGTGTCATAGAACGGTTGCCATACCTGCGTTTTGGCTTACTGAACCGTCAGTACAGGGAGATGATGTGTCGAACTAATGAGTGTCGTATTCAGGTTTTGTCAAAAGCGACGTGCAAGATACAGGGCGCGTATCTTGCATGTCAGTAGCTCCCGATTCAGGGCGGTGCCAGTGTTCAATACAAAAGGTCTATGCAATACTACAGGTGGCTCTCTCTTGGGGTATATTTGGAATGAACATCTTTTATTCAGACTCTCCATCTGAGATCGAGAAAATGCTCCGAGGGCTAATCGAGAATTCTCCAATTCAAGGAAAGTCACGCGCCTTGGTTAAGACCGTAGGGTACCGGTTTTTATGCTTATCATCACGTTTGATGTTGCGCTCGCTTTCACCAATGAACTCGGACAGGCACTCAATATTAGTATCGTCACCAACGTTGCAAAAACTGGCACGTATTATGTCTATGACCGGTTTTGGGACCGCATAAGCTGGGGAATCAATGCGACGGCTGCCAATTGACAAAACGCCATTGACCTCGGGTGCAGGGTGCGTCTTCATCATCTCATCTACGTGGAAGACTCGAAATAATTGAGTTGGTGAGAGCGGGCTCTAACCCGGTGTCTCGGTATCCAGCTGCGAGATTCACATCGACAGCCCAATACTGGCCGTCGTCGTCCTTGACCAAGTCTACTCCGACACCTCTGAGGTTGAACCGCTCAACAAGTTTTCGGAGTGAGCCTGCAAGTGCTGACTTGGTCTCTATCTGGTCGATGAACTGTTTCTCCCCGAAGAGCTTCGAGGTGACTCGCCGTCCCGCGACATGTATTCGTTCCCCGTCGTTGACGGCATAATACTTGTAATCGACTGGTTCCGTCGGGATGAGCTTCTGATAAAAATCCCCCTCGCCGTTGAGTTCGGGTTCGTCATTCCAGATGTAGTAGCCTTTAGCGACGTACTCGCCATCGGGTTTCTCGAAGGTGACTTCAGGTGTGAGAAATCCCATCTCCGAGAGCGCTCGAAGACCGACAAGCCGTGAACTGAACGTCGGTACTTCCCAAACGAGTCGAGAGAACGCAGCCTGCACACCACGAAATAGTCACTTTCTGTATGATTTGACGGTCAAGCTCCGCCGCTAGCGCGCAGTTGATCGAGGTAGTCCGAATTCACTGCTCCGAACTGACGATAGCAACCGTATTTCGGGGGTATCTGACGAAAGCTGTTGCTCACCGCCGAGCTGGCAGGCCGTGGGCTGACCCCGGTCAGCCCGCGGCCGTTGCCTGTGACGCCGATACACCAACCCCGTTCGCTTTGATTTTCGTACGTGTTTACCCTGAGAAGGATTTCGGCACTCTCTCATAGGTTGCCCCAGAGCTAACAGTAGGACAATGCAGACGCCAGGGTGTTCTCTGAGGGACGGTCTCCGGATCGGAGACCGTCCCGCTGC
>Ga0209945_1000143_pt1 | contig 24740 bp, 22 predicted proteins | sample SalPonR2_A_D2_MG_FD_185703 | JGI IMG/M metagenome (GOLD analysis project Ga0209945, IMG submission 185703) | Salt pond soil microbial communities from South San Francisco under conditions of wetland restoration - Salt Pond MetaG R2_A_D2_MG... ...
CAAAAGGCCGATCGAACGTTCGTAGACTCATCTGATTAAAATACATATCAAAATAAGTGAGATATTGAGGCTACACGGCGACGACGACTTCGACACGCGACCCCGGTGATAGCGTCCTCACTGGACCGAACGAGCGCGACGCGCGGTCACCGACGAGCGCGGTCGCCTCCCGACTCACGGGATTCGACCGGACTCGCGTCGCGAGGTCCGACCGACGCCGTCGCGGGCTCAGTACCGCTCTTTGTCCCAGCGTAAGTCGTCGTACGTCGCCTGCTGGTCGCTGTCGAACCGCTCTTCGAACTTCCGGCGGAGCGCGGCCTTCTCCGTGGCGGCGATGCGCGCCAGTTCGTCCGCCTTCGCGACCGCTTCCGGCGGGCCGCGAGTCGTCGCGACCTCGGCGAGCAGCTGTCGGGTGAGCCGGTCGCGCGTCTCGCCGTCGCGCGTGAACGCGTACGGGGCTTCGAGCTTGTAGGTCACGTCGGTCCGCGGGTCGTACACGACCGCGAAGGTGGGCTCGTACAGTTCGGGGGCCAACTCGCGGTCGATCCCCAGCGCGTCGCCGTCGGCCGCCATCGTCGCGTCGGCGCCGCCGCGGCTGTGGAACCACGTCGTGAAGGTGAGCGCGTCGTCGAGGCGGTCGCCGCGCCGGGGCGTCCGGGGCTGCTCGACCGGGTCGTCGGCCTCCCGGTCCGGCGGTTCGCGTCGCTCCAAGAGCCGGGTGAAAAGCGCGGTGTCGTCGGGCCACGGCGGCTCGACGCCCTTGTTCGCCAGCGAGCGCACGATCGTGCCGCTGGAGGGGTTCTTCACGAAGCCGGCGAGGGGGACGTCGCGCTCGACGAACCGCTCGACGAGGCGGACGTACTTCTCGACGACCGCGCGGGGCTTCGCCTCGCGGGCGAGCGCGCCGAGTTCGGGATTGCGGTCCTCCCACGTGAACAGCTCCTTCGGGTATATCGGGCCGTCGAGGACGAGCAGGTCGTCCACCCGGTCGGCGTGGTCGAGCGCGTGGGTTCCCTCGGCGAGGTAGAGCGCGAGCGCGTGGACGACTCCCTCGGCGTACCGGTTGACGCGGGGCGCGTGCAGCACGCGCTGGCGGGTGTGGCCGTCGTCGCGCCGCCGCCAGTCGCCGTCGAAACTCGCCGTCGAGTCGCCGGCGTGGACGGTCGCGACGATGGTGCGGTCGCGGTGTAAGTCCAGGTCGCTCGGCTCGCTCGCCATCGCGGCGTGGGCCACGTCGACGACGAGCCCATTTTTAAACGTCGTCGGGTTGATCGTCCCCGAGTCGAGCCCGTGAACCGTCTCGAACGGGCGCTCGGTGAGCGCGGCGTCGTCGATGGGGGCGACCCGTCGCTCGTGGTCGCCGACGGGCTCGATCACGACGCGGCCGTCACGGCGAAGCGCGGGGAGCCAGTCGTGCCAGACCCGCTCTGCGAGGTCGTCGTGATCGGTCGTGTCCACGTCGTTCGCGATGCCGTACGCGAGCTGCGCGATGTTCTCGACGTGGATCGGATCGAGTGTCACGGCCGTATCGCGGTCCGGAGCGGTATAAAACGCGTCGGCTCGCTGAACGCGCGTCGCCCCGGAGCGAGGTGGTCGGGCGAGCAGACGACCACACCGCGGGGGCGTGACGCGATTACACACCACGCTGATCGCACGAAAACGGAACGCTCGCGGCTATCAGACGCAATATTTGGAGCCGATGTTATTATATGAGCCACCGCGATGTCGAACCATGACGGAATCAACGGTAGGGGCCGCGTCCGGCGCGTCGGAGGCGTCCGGCATCGGCCAGAAGATCCGGGAGGTGGTCAGGTACATCCCCGACGGCAAGTCGATGCCCAAGGAGATGTGGGGCGGTCGACACCGAAACATTCTGATCGCCATCGTGGGACAGGTGCCGTTCCTGGTGGCGCTCGGGCTGTACAGCGGGACCGAATCGTTCACCGGAGCGCAGATCCCCGCGACGCCGGCGTGGATGCTCGGGATGTTCGTCGGCGTCATCCTCCTGACCGCCGCCTTGGCGAGCGTGTCTCGGTTCGGGCGCCGCAATCGGTCGATCCTCGCGGCGTTCAGCCTGATGACGGCCTCGATGGCGCTGGTGAAACTCTCCGGCGGGTACATCGAGGCGCACTTCAGCTTCTTCGTGTTCGTCGCGGTGCTCGCGTTATACGAGGACTGGGTGCCGTTCGCCGTCGGGGTCGCGTACGTCGCCATCGGCCACGGCGCGTTCAGCCTGATCGATTCGAGCCTCGTCTACAACCACGCCGCGGCGATCGAGAACCCGATCATCTGGGGCGGCATCCACGCGGTCTTCGTCCTCATGCTCGTGGGCGCGCTCATGATCAACTGGTACTCGATCGAGAAGTCGCGCGAGGAGGCCCAGCGCCAGCTCGACCTCGTCGCCGAGCAGAAGGCGGAGATCCAGGACGTCGAGGAGGCGAAGGCGGAAGTCGAGAAGCGACGCGAGGAGGTGGAGTCGCTGAACGACCACCTCGAAGCGAAGGCCGACGCCTACAGCGCGGCGATGGACCGCGCGGCCGACGGTGACCTCACCGTGCGGCTGGACGCCGAAAGCGAGAGCGAGGCCATGGAGCAGATCGGCGCCGCGTTCAACGAGATGCTCGACGACATCGAGACGACGGTACAGAACGTCCAGTCGTTCGCGGGCGAGGTGTCCGCGGCCAGCGAGAAGACGGTCGCCGGCGTCGACACCGCCGAGGCGCGCAGCGAGGACGTGCGCCAGTCGATAGAGGAGATCGCCGAGGGCGCCGCGGACCAGCGCGAGATGCTCGAACAGGTCTCCGGGGAGATGAACAACCTCTCTGCGACCATCGAGGAGGTCGCGTCCTCGACGGAGAGCGTCGCGGACACCGCCCAACAGACGGCGACGATCGCCGACGAGGGCGAAGAGACCGCGGAGGAGGCGATGGAAAGCGTCAGGGAGTCGCAGGGCGCGATAGACGAGACGGCGGAGAAGGTCCGCGTCCTCGACGAGCGGATGGAGGACATCGGCGAGATCGTCGACCTCATCAGCGACATCGCGGAGCAGACGAACCTGCTCGCGCTGAACGCCAACATCGAGGCCGCCCGCGCCGGCGGCGGAAGCGGCGGGAGCGACGGGTTCGCCGTCGTCGCCGACGAGGTCAAACAGCTCGCCGAGGAGACCCAGGAGGCCGCCGGGGAGATCGAGGAGCTCATCGCCGGCACGCAGGCGCAGACGCAGGCGACCGTCGAGGAGGTCCGGACCGCAGAAGAGCACATGGAGGCCGGCGCCGACGCGGTCGAAGACGCCGCCGACGCGTTCGAAAACGTGGCGGCCAACGCGGGCGCGACCGACGACGGCATCCGCGAGATCAGCAAGGCCACCGACGATCAGGCGGCCAGCACCGAAGAGGCGGTGTCGATGGCCGAAGAGGTCGCGGAGATCAGCCGGTCGACCGCCGACGAGGCCGACGAGGTCGGCGTGGCCGCCGACGAGCAGCTCGACGCGATGTCGCAGGCGACCGCCGAGGCCAGCTCGGTCTCGGAACGGACCGAACGGCTCGGAACGCTGCTCCGGAAGTTCGACGTGTCCGGGGGGTCGGTCGGCGACCGCTCTGTGACGGGCGCGAGCGACGTGGCCGTCGGCGACGGCGGGAAACCCGAGACGAACTGACCGGCGAGCGGCGTTACTCGCCGTTTTTCCCAGACTCGACGAGCGCTTCGAACACCGAGAGCGCCCGCTTTACCTGCGCGCCGTCCTCGACGAACACCAGCGTCCGCGGCGGGTGGACCGCCTTCGGTCGGGCGCGGAGGCCGGCGTCGTCGGCCGCGGCGGCCACGAGGGCGGGCGCGTCGGGTTCGTCGGCCGCCTGCTCGCCGTCGGTCGCGTCGCGATCCGCGACGAATTCGAGCCGGAGCCGGTCCGGCTGGACGTAGGCCTCGGCGACGAGGTCCCCGTCCCGGACCACGTCGTACGCGAACGCGCCGTCGGGGGTCGGCTCGACCTCGGGGTCGGCGTCGGAAAGCGAGAACGCGCGCAGCCGTCCCTCGTTGCCGGCGATCTCCGAGGCGAGCAGTTGGCCGATCCGGACGCCGCTCGTCAGTTTATCGGCGACCATCACTCGGCCTCCGAGGGGTCGGTCACGTCGCCGGGGGCAGCCGCGTCACCGGGGTCGGTCGCGTCGGGTGCGGCCGTCAGCCCCTCGCGGACGTCGGCGGCGAGCCGGTCGACCGCGGCGCCGTGCGTCCTCGCGACGAGGACGGCGGCGGCCTCGATGCTGATCGCCAGCGCGCGCTGGCGCTCGTTTATCGCCGCCACCGCGCGCTGTTTCTCCACGCCGGCGGCGACGATGGCGTCGAGCGCCGTCTCGAAGGTGGACTGCTCGCGGAGGATGGACTCGTCCGGGACGAACCCCTCCGGGACGGTCACCGTCGCGGGGTCGAACTGCGCCCGGAGGTCGCCGTCCTCCTCGGCGACGAGCCCGCGGCCGACCGCGACGTCGACGAGGCGCTTCGCCTGATCCGGAGAGAACCACTCCCGATCGAGCGACAGCGCGACGACGAACTCCCCTTCGCCCAACTGCTCCGTCGCGCGCTGTTTAAAAGGCGCGGCGACGGCGACCTCAAGACTCATGTGCGAATCGGGAGGCGTCGACGGCGGTAAACCTACCGGACCGCTCGTCAGTCGCTCGTCGCGTTCGGCTTGTCGGCGGCGGGCGCTGCGGCCGCGGCCGGTGTCGTCTCGAGCGAGTACCCCGTCGCCGCCATCGCGAACAGCACGAGCGGCGAGAGGAACGCGAACAGGTAGTACGGGGCGTACTCCAGCGTTGGGACGCCGGTGACGCCCGCCATGTAGACGGCGCCGGCGTGCCACGGGAACAGCGCGCCGGTCGGCGTCCCGGCGGCCTCGACCGCGCGGGAGAGTTGGTCGGTGTCGAGCCCGAACTCGTCGTAGGTGTTCCGGAGCGTGACGCTCGGGAGAACTATGCTCATGTACTGCTGAGCGGTGAGCGCGTTGATCACGATCGCGGAGACGCCGGTGCCGGCGACGAGCGCACCGGGGCTCCGCACGGCCGCGGTGAACTCGTGGGCGATCACCGCCAGCACGCCGGTGCGCTCCAAGATACCGCCGAGCGCGAGCGCGGCGACGACGACCGTGATCGTCCACGCCGAACCGGTGAGCCCGCCCGTCGCGAGCAGGTCGTTCACCAGGTCTGAGCCCGACGACGGCGCGGTGCCGTACATGAACGTCTCCCACGCGGCGACGAAGCCGACCCCCTGGACGAGCAGGGTCGTGAGGACGCCGGCGAACACGCCGGCGACGAGGGTCGGGAGCGCGGCGTACCCGCGCAACGCGAGCCCGAAGGTGACGACGAGCGGGACGAAGGCGAGCAGCGTGATCGCGTACGTCTCGCCGAGCGCGCCCTGGATGTCGGCGATCCGTCCCGCCGGAATCGCGCCGTTCGCGCGGAGTCCGAGCGCGAGGAATCCGAGCACCGCGATCCCGAAGGACAAAAGCGTGCCGGCCCGCATCCGCCGGATGTGCGCGTACAGGTCGGTGTTGGTGACGCCGGCGGCGAGGTTCGTGGTGTCGGAGAGCGGCGACTGCTTGTCGCCGGCGTACGCCCCCGAGAGGACGGCGCCGACCGTCATCGGCGCGGGAACGCCGAGCCCCGCGCCGATGCCGACGAAGGCGACGCCGAGGGTACCGACGGTGGTCCACGACGAGCCGATGGCGAACGCGACGACGGCGGCGACGACCGCGGCCGCCGGGAGGAACGTCGTCGGCGAGAGGACCTCCAACCCGTAGTACATCAGCGAGGGAATCGTGCCGGCGCTGACCCAAGTCGCGATCAGCCCGTAGATGGTGAAGATGATCAGGATGGCCTGCAGGCCCATCACCAGGCCGTTGGCGATGCCGTCGAACAGCGCGTCCCAGTCGTAGCCGAGCCAGAGACCGAAGGCGCCGACGAACGCGATACTCCAGAGGAGCGGCGGGTGCGGGTCTAAGCCGAGAACGGCCGAGCCGACACCGAGGAACGCCACGACGGCGAAGATGGGGATCAGCGCTGCGGCGAAACTCGGGCGACGGTCCGGGTCGAGGTCCTCGTACGTGGTTGGCGTGAAGGATCGGGTCACGCCGCAAAATATTCTTTAGAGGCATAAATATGGCTCGAATTATGCACAGAGAAGATAACAATCGATCATCGCCGTTCGCGAGGAGGGGGAAGTCGGACGAGACGGTGAGCGCGGGATCGCTTGGGATTCGGTGTCGTCGCCATCCGGTGCGTCCGACCGTGCGCCGCCGTGACGCGCGAGGCGCCGAACGGACGGTCTTATACGCGTCGGTGGGTAAAGGTGGTCAACATGATATTTGAGGGCCTCCCGACGACCCCCCGCTCGGAGGAACTCGTCGACAAGGCGTTCTCGCGGGCGGCGCGTGCGGGGCGCGCCAAGCGCGGACACGAGGCGCAGGAGTCGATGCTGCGGACCGCCGGCAACGTGCTCTCGGACAACTTAGAGAACGTCGTCGTCTCGTGGCCGGACTTCGGCTTCGACGTGGACCCGTTCTACTACGAGCTCGCCGACGCCATCGTCGACGTCGACCGGCTCCGGCAGGCGCTCTCGCAGGTGATGTGGGCCAGCCGGCAGATAGAGAGCCTCCGCGACGAGTACACGACGAAGGTGCGTAACTCCGACGTCGACACCGCCAGGAAACACCGCAAGCAGGCGTTCGCGCGCATGGCCGACGTGATGGACCAGATCGAGTCGGACCTGCGGTACATCGGCGACTCCCGCGACCAGCTGAAGACGCTCCCGGACATCCGCCCCGACGAGCCCGCCATCGTCATCGCCGGCTACCCCAACGTCGGGAAGTCGTCGTTCGTCAACCGCGTCACCCGCGCCTCGAACCAGATCGCGGAGTACCCGTTCACCACGAAAGACGTCCAGATCGGGCACTTCGAGCGCGACCACGTCCGGTACCAGATCGTCGACACGCCGGGCCTGCTCGACCGGCCGGAAGACGAGCGCAACGACATCGAGCGGCAGGCGGTCAGCGCCCTCGAACACCTCGCGGACGTGGTCGTCTTCGTGCTCGACCCCTCCGGCGACTGCGGCTACCCGCTCGACGTCCAACTCGAACTGCGCGAGGAGGTCCGCGCGCTGTTCGGCGAGGCGGTCCCGTTCCTCACCGTCGCGAACAAACACGACCGTTTCGAGGCGGTCAAAGCGAAGGCCGTCGACGCGACGATGAGCGTCACCGAGGACGAGAACGTCGAGGCCGTCCTCGACATGGCCGTCGAGGCGGCCGCGTTCGAGCCCGACCTGCCGACGCGCGACGGCGAGGAGTAGGCGGACGGAGGCGACCCGGCGCTGTTTTACGGAGGTCGTTCGTGAGGCGGTCTCTCAGGCCTGCGTGGCCGCGTAGACCACGTTGACCGTGACCCGCACGCGCACGTCGCCGGTCTCGATGCCGGTGGCGGCGCCGTCCGCACCGCCGCTTTCGGCGGCCATGGCGGCGTCGGAGACCCGGTACGGGCTCACGCCCGCGTTGGCGGTCGAGACGCTGTACGCGCCGGAAAGGTCCAGCCCGCTGGAGTTCGCGAGCACGGTGGCGTCGCCCTCGGCGTTGGCCATCGCGTTCTCGATGGCGGTCTCGCGGACCTCTCGTTCGCGCTCGTCGCTCAGGCCGAACTCGATCCGCCGGACCTCGTCGGCGCCGGCGTCGACGGCGACGTCGATGACCTCGCCGACCGCGTCGACGTCGTCGACGGTGATGGCGTAACTGTGGACGCCCTGGTAGCGCGAGCGGTTGGGGTTCTCGCGCGTCTCGTAGGACTCCCGCACGTCGTACCGGTCGGTCCGGATGTCGTCCTCGTCGAGGCCCCAGTCGGTGAGCGCCGTCCGGAGCGCGTCGTTGCGGTTGGCCAGTTCGTCTCGGACCGTCGCCGAGTCCGCGCCGGTGGCGGTCACCGCGACCCTGAGCGTCGCGCGGTCCGGCTCGGCCGTCGCCTCGCCGGTCGCCGTCACCTCGACGTTCTGTTCGAGCGCCGATTCGTCGCCCGGTCCGGCGCCGCCGGCGTCGGTCGAGCCGACGGCCCCCGAACAGCCCGCGAGCGCGACGAGCAACACGACACCGATGGCAGTCAGCAGTTTTCGGTTCATACCTGCCACAACGTCTGGGGACGGCATATAACGTACAGAAAGCACAAAGAACCGTTTGTCTTATCCGCTTACCGGGGATCGCGGTCCGCCCCGTGACCGGACTCGTCGTCGGTGTCCGGGTCGGTCGGGTCGTCCCCCGCTTCGTCGGAAGCGTCCCCCGCTTCGTCGGGGTCGTCCTCCTCCTCGGGATCGTCTCCCTCCTCGGGGTCGTCGTGGTCGGTGATCACCGCCGGCTCCGAGGGCAGATCGTCGGCCGGTTCGTCGTCGCTCGTCTCGCGACCGGAGTCCGCGTCGGCCTCGTGGCCGTTGGCCTCGCCGTCCGCGCCCGAGTCGAGCGCGGCGGCGGCTTCGTCGGCCGACCGGTCGATCTTCGCTCCGTTCGACGCGTCGGGGTCGCGCTCGACGCCCCCGTCCGTCGGCCCGGACACCCGGCGCCCGGAGCCGAAGAGTCGCTGCCTGAGCGTCCGGCGGCTGGGTCGCTCCGCGAGCAGCAGCGAGCACTCCACGTCGTGGACCACGTCGAGGTGCAGGGAGTTGGAGACGAGCCGCGAGAGCAGCCCCTTCTCCGTCGCGCCGATGATGACGAGCGTGCTGTCCGCGGCCTCCCTGGCGATGGCGCCTTCCACGTTGCCGGTGTCGTCGACGACCCGCTCTGCGGCGGCGAGGTCGTTTTCGTCGGCCCACGCCGCGAGGAACCGCTCGCCGTCGTCTCGGTTCTCCGGCCCGTCGACGACGTGGAGCAGGCGCACCTCAGCGTCCGCGGTCCGCGAGAGGACGCTCGCGACCTCCGCGCCGAGCGTCGAGTCGGGGCCCCCGGAGGTGGGGATCAGGACCCGCGAGGTGTCGAGGTCGCTCTCGCTCAGGATGAGGAAGTCGCAGGGGAGCTGGTTCGTCAGCTCGTCGATCGGTCGCTCGGCGCGGGCCGCGCTCCAGAGCTGGTCTTCGCCCCACCCCATCAACACGGCGTCCGGACGCGTCCGGCGAGCCATGTTGAACACCTCCTCGAAGGAGCGGTGCGAGACCACGGTCGAGGTGGAGACGTCGATGTCGTACGCCTCCGCGGTCTCTCTGAGCCCGGACATGCCCGCCTCGGACACGTCGGCGATCCGGCCCGCCCCGGCCGCCAGCGACATCCGCTCGGGCGCCTGCACGACGTGGACGATGTGGACGAGGCCGTCCTCGTGGTCGCTCGCGACCCGGCTCGCGAGGTCGACGATGGGGCCGTCGGTCCGCGGGTTGGTGATCGGCACCATGACCCGATACCCCTCGTTGGCGAACAGCGTCGCCTCGGTGGCGTCTAAGATCGGGACGTACGAGCGCCCGGCGGCGCGACCCAGGACCCACTCGGGCACCGTGAGCCGTCGGTTCATCCCCTCGAAGCGCGCCTCCTCTAAGCGCTCCTCGCTGGTCTGGAAGTAGTTCACGAGCGTCACCAGGACGATGCCGCCGATGGTGTTGCCGAGGAGGACCGGGAGGACGAACCCGACGAGTCCGGAGTAGAGGCTTATCTCCGCGCCGTACAGCGGAATGCTGTACTCGAAGAACAGGTAGAGCACCTCGGTGAAGGAGACGACCACGTGGAACAGGTCGCCGAGCGGAATGGCGAGGAAGGCGAGGTAGACCACGAGCATCCGGCTCATGGAGTCGGTGGAGGCGAAGCTCACCCAGACGACGCCCGCGACGATCAGCCCCGCCATCGCCGCCTTGAAGAAGAGCGGGACGGCGCCGACGGCGAAGCCGCCCTCGGAGATGTACTTCGCCGCGGCGACGGTGTCGCCGGTGAAGACGCCGCCGTACGACAACACGAGCGCGCCGAGCCCGCCGCCGACGAAGTTGCCCGCGAGCACGATAGACCAGTGCCGGAGGAGGGTCGGGAGGCTCGCGAGCCGCTCTAAGGTCAGCGCGACCGGGGGCAGCGTGTTCTCGGTGTACAGCTGGTAGCCGCCGATGATGATGTAGATGAACCCGAGCGGGTAGAGGAGCACGCTCAGTATCGGGTGGGAGTCGGTCGCCGCCGTCAGCGAGGCGTACAGCATGAAGGTGATCGTGATCGCCAGCCCCGCCGCGAGCCCGCTGAAGAAGAGTTCGCGGCTCCCGGAGGTAACCTCCTCGTCTGCGGCGGCGATGATCCGCTGGAACACCTCGTCGGACGAGAAGCGGTCCCGGACGGCCTCGCCGACCGCGGGCGCGCCGCTCCGGGAGCGCTCGACGACGTCGCGCATCGAGTCGTCGGGTGGTGGTGAATCGGTCACTGCCGGTACACTCTCGGCGCGATTTAAAAGGAATTCCTCTTTGCGGTCGTTCAGGCGCGGTCGACCGTCACGAGTCGCACCTCGACGGCGGTCTCCGCCCCGATCTCGGCTTCGATCCGCCGGTCGAGCGCGTCGGCGACCCCCTCGATCCCGCCGTTACCGGGCGGTGCGCCGACGGTGACGACGACGCGCTCGGTGTCGAACGGGGGGAGCGTGCCCCGCCGGTCGACGTGGAGTTCGAGCAGCTCGAAGTCGGGGTCGAGCGCGGCGAGCTCGTCGCCGGCGGCGGTCCGGATGTCGGCCTCGGTGGTCGAGGCGACGTACGACTCGTAGGTGACGCCGCCGAGGAAGAGCGACAGCACGGCGATGGCGACCGCGAGGACCGCGACGCGCTTTATAAACGCGGCGCGCGCGTCGTCCTCGCGGAACCAGCGCTGCGGCCGGTACCCCTCGTACCAGAGGACGACCAGCGCGGAGAGGTTGATAGAGAGGACGTTCACGGCGACGATCACGCTCGCGCCCAACACGAGCCGGGGGACCCAGAAGGCGATGCCGATGCCGACGGCCGCCGCGGGCGGGATGAGCGCCACCGCGATCATCACGCCGACGAGCGTCGCGGAGACGCCCGTCATCAGCGAGACGATTCCGGCGACGCCGGCGCCGATGGCGACGACGAGGACCAGGACGTTCGGGGCGAGTCGCTCCGAGACTTCGGCGAGCGCCAGCGGGTCGGTTCCGGGCGGGACGAGCGCGAGGTTGCGCACCGCGAACGCGAACAGCGTCGCGGCCGCGACCGCGACGACGACCCCGATCACCTGCATTCGCACGCCGCGTCGGAACATGGCCTCGTCGTCGACGACGGTGCCGACCGCGGCCGACATCGCCGGCCCGATGAGCGGGGCGATCACCATCGAGCCGACCACCGTCGCCGGGGAGTCGAGGAGCAGGCCGGCGGTCGCGATCACGGCCGAGAGCACCGTCATCAGCACGTACGTCCCGAGCCCCGAGGCGAGGTCGTCGGCCTTGGCCTGTAGCTCCTCGCGCGAGATCCGGTTCGTGCCGCCCTCCGTGTCCTCCTCGTAGGCGTCTTCGAGCGCTTCGAACCGCCGGGAGATCACCGTCTCGGCCGCGACGATGACGGTGTAGGTGTTCTCGTTTATCCCCGCCTCGCGGAGCCGTTCCAAGACCGGCTCGACGGCGGCGGTCGGGAGCGGGAACGTCGCGACCGCGGTGTACTCGCGGCCGCTCGTCTCGTCGGTGACGACGTAATCGATCCCCTCGTCGTCGAGCGCGCGGACCACGGCCGCGCGCTTGCCCGCCGGAATCATGACCTGAACGAGTCGCACGGTCGGTGGTCTCGCCGGTGCAACTTATAAAGATGCGGTGGCGCGCCGGGCGGTCCGTACGCGGGACGGCGGTTCGCTCGCGGCGAACGGTCCGCGACGCGGCGTCGTCCCGCGCGAAACGGAACTTTAATGCGCGAATCGCTCGGAGCCTTAGCCAAGTATGCTCGCGCCGCTGTTCATCGACACGTTCCTGCTCGATTACCACCTCGGGCACGTCATACTGTTCGGGTTCGCCCTCTCGCTTCTGGCGGCCGTGCCCCTGAAATCCCAGAAGGTGATCGCGTCCATCTTCGCCGGGTTCGGGACGATCTTCCTCGTCGGCCCGTACACGACGATGCCGAAGACGTACATCCTGGTCGGGATCCCGATGGTCCTGATCGGCTCCCTGCTGTGGACGATGGCCGGTAACTGAGCCGGACCGCTCGCGCGTTCGACCGCTGTTCTCACCTGTGTCTCGCTGACCGAGCGCCGCCGCCGCCGTCGCGCCGGACGAGCCGGTTCCCGCGTCCCGGTGTTCGATCCCGCCTCTTTTTGCACCCCGAGCGAAACTCCCCGCCATGGTAACGGTACGGGCACCCGCCACGAGCGCGAACCTCGGCAGCGGGTTCGACGTGTTCGGCGCGGCCCTCACGCGACCGGCGGACGTCGTCACCGTCGAGAAGGCGGCGGAGACGACGATCGAGGTCACCGGCGTCGGAGCGCAGTACATCCCCGAAGACCCCGAGAAGAACACGGTCGGCGCCGTCGTGGACGCGCTCGACGCCCCCGCCCGCATCCACATTGATAAGGGCGTCCGCCCGGCGTCCGGACTCGGCTCCTCGGCCGCCAGCGCCGCGGGCGCGGCCGTCGCGCTCAACAAACTGTACGACCGGGGGCTCTCCCGGTCCGAACTCGTTCCCATCGCCGCCGAGGGCGAGGCGGTCGTCTCCGGGGTCGCCCACTCCGACAACGTCGCCCCGTCGATCCTCGGCGGGTTCACGGTGACGACGAGCGAGGGCACACACGCCGTCGACGCCTCGATTCCCCTCGTGGTCTGTCTCCCCGACGTGGCCGTCTCGACGCGCGACGCGCGCCGGGTCGTCCCCGAGACGGCCGCGATGGGCGACCTCGTCGAGACGGTCGGCAACGCCGCCACGCTCGCGATCGGGATGTGTCGGTCCGACCCCGACCTCGTCGGCGCCGGCATGAGCGACCCGGTCGTCACTCCCGAGCGCGCCCGCCTGATAACGGGGTACGACGAGGTGCGCGCGGCCGCCTTCGGAGCCGGCGCGACGGGCGTCACCGTCAGCGGCGCCGGCCCCGCGATCCTGGCCGTCTGTCGCGAGGAGGCGCAGCGGGGCGTCGCCGCCGCGATGCTCGACGCCTTCAGCGAGGCCGGCATCGACGCCCGCGCCTACCAGAGCCGGATCGGTGCGGGGTCGACGATACTGGACGAGTGAGGGCGTGCGGCGGTGCGGCTTCGGTTAACAGGGATGGCCCGGCGCGTCGCGGCGACGCGCGAGTCAGGGCGCGCGGGCGACCACGGCGAACGTCTCGGTGCGCTCGGACGCGGTGAGCACGTCGAACCCCGCCGCCTCCAGCGCGTCGGCGGCGTCGCTCGCGGCGAACCGCTCGTCGGCCGGCGGGCCGTGCGCGCCGTCGCCCGCGGCCGACCAGTCGAAGAGCGCGAGGCGACCGCCGGGCCGGATCACGCGCGCCAGCGCCGCGAGCGCCTCGTCGCTCGCGAACTCGTGGTACGTCATCGTCGAGAACGCGGCGTCGAGGGCGTCGTCTGCGAACGGCAGGTCGGACACGTCGCTCTCGACGAGGCCGACGTTCTCGGGAACGCCCTTGTCGCGGTAGAACGCGTGCATCTCGGCTTGCACGTCGACGCCGTGGACGCGCTCGACGTGCGGCGCGACGGCGTCGGTATAAAAGCCGGTGCCGCTTCCGAGGTCGGCGACCGTCGCCGCGGCCCGGTCGTCGCCGTCGGCGGTCAACGCGCCGAGAAGCTCCTCGGCGGACACCCATCGGTACCGGTCGGGGCGTTCGAGCTCTGCGGCCTTCTCGGCGTCAAACGTGTGAAAACCCATGCGCGGTCTTGTACGCGGGTCACTAAAACGAGTCCGATCGAGCGCTCACCACTCGGCGGCGAGCGCGTCGACGAGCCGGTCGATCTCCGACTCGGTGGAGACCGCGTGGACCGACGCGCGGACCCCGTTCGGGTGCGGCAGCGAGCGGACGACGATCCCCTCGTCGGCGAGCCGATCGACCGTCGCCTCGGGGTCGTCGACGTCGACCGTGACGAGGCCGGACTCGTACTCGCGGGGGCTCAGCAGGCGCTCGTCGGGGACGCCGTCCTTGAGCCGGTCCGTGAGCGACGCGATCCGGGCCTCGATCGTCTCGATGCCGACCGCGTCGATGGCGTCGAGCGCCTCGACCAGCCCGACGTGGGCGGCCGGGGTCGTCGTGCCGACCTCGAAGCGCTTCGCGCCGGGCTTGAACTCGATGTCGTCGCCGGTCGGGTCGGTGACGCTCCGGTACCCGACCGCGCGCGGCGACAGCTCGGCGGCGGCCTCGCCGTCGACGTAGAGGAACCCGGCGCCCCACGGGCCGAGCGTCCACTTGTGGCCGGCCATCGCCACGGCGTCGGCGCCCCACGCCGACACGTCCACGGCGACCTGGCCGGGCGACTGGACCGCGTCGACGAGCGTGAACGCGCCCGCCTCGTTCGCGATCGAGACGAGGTCGGCGACGGGGAGCCGCGTCCCGTGGGTCCACGTGATGGCGCTGAAACAGACGAGCCGCGCGTCGGCGACCGCCTCGGCGTACTCGTCGCGGTCGACGCGCCCGTCCTCGGTCTCTAAGACGCGCACCTCGACGCCCTCGTCTTCGAGCCGCTTCCAGGGGAGGACGCCGGCCGGGTGTTCCAGATCGGTCCGGACGACCACGTCGCCGGGCTCCCAGTCGATCGCGCCGGCGACGCGCCCGATGCCGTCGCTCGTGCTCTCGGTGAGCGCGATCTCGTCGGTCGCGGCCCCGACGAACGCGGCGATCCGCTCGCGAACCGTCTCGTACGTCTCGAAGGCGCGGGTGTACGGGTCAGTCGTCGCCGAGCCGTACTCGTGGTCGGCGAGGAGCTCGGACGCGGCGTCGACGACGTACTCGGGGCTCGGACCGTGCGCCCCGAAGTTGAAGTACGCGGCCTCGCCGAGCGCCGGCACGTCCGCGCGGAGTTCGCGCGGGGTCATCCCGCCGTCGGCCTCTGGCCCCGTCATTCAGGCGGTGTGGGCCTCGACCGCGCTGGTGAGGGCGTCCTCCATCTGCGCGCCGACCATCCGGTTCGCGAGTTCGCCGTCGGCGAACACGAGCAGCGTCGGAATGCCCTGCACGCCGTACTCGCCGGCGAGCGCCTGGTGCTGGTCGACGTCGACTTTGAGCACGGCCGCGTCCGTGTCGTTCGCGACCGACTCGATGGCGGGCTCCATCATCTGACACGGGCCACACCAGTCGGCGTAGAAGTCGACGAGGAGCACGTCGTGGTCCGCGACGTAGTCGTCGAAGTCGGCGGCGTCGTCGAGATGGATCGGTTCTGTCGGGACAGCGTCGGTTGAACTCATCGTGCTCGTGGTACGCGCTCGACGCGGATAATGGTTTTGGATAGATTCCACAATACCATGTAGCAGTCGGTGCCGGAAACTGGGGGCACCGCCGTCCCGGACGCTCGGCCGCCGGCGGTGGGCTCACGCTCCGCTCGCGACCGCCGCCGGCGCGGGCCGAGGATTCAAACCGGCCGCCGCCGAACCTCGCGACATGTACGCGGTCGTCGGCTGCAACGAGTGTGCGGCGATGTGGCTCCTCACCGACCCCCAGGCGAGCGACAGCGCGCGGTGTCCCCGCTGCGGAAAGACCCACCGGACGGCGAAGCTCAAGCGGTTCTTCGAGTCGGAAGACCGGGACGCGGCGCGGCAGGCGCGGGCGGCGCTGCTCGCGAAGAAGCGCGGCGAGAGCGAGGCGTTCGCCGAGGTCGACCACGTCTCCGACCTCGAACGCGCCGTCGACGAGGCGGGGATCGACGACCGGGAGTACCTCGAAGCGTCCGGGATCGACGCAGACGCGGTCGACGAGGCGGCCGCCCGCGCCGAGGGGGGTCAGTCGGGGACGCGCAGTCGGACCGAGATCGTCCGCGACGCGGTGACGGCCGTCGACGAGCCGACGGAGGCGAACGTCGTCGCGCACGCGAGCGAGCACGGCGTCCCCCCCGAGACGGCCAGAGAGATACTGACGCGGCTCGCGCGCCGGGGAGAACTCTCCGAGTCGGCCGGCCGCTACCGAGCGCTGTAGCCCGCCCGAACCAGTAGCCGGTGGCCCCGCCCTGACAAAGCACTTATACGGCCGTTGTAACGGATCGCGTATGGACACGCGAACTGCCCTCCTGGCGGCCGCCGCCGCGCTCCTACTCGCGGGCGCGGTCGGCGCCGTCGCCGCGCCGGACGCGATCGTCGACCCGCGCGAGGTCAACGAGCGGTCCGGCGACGTCCGCATCGTCGACACGGTCGTCTCGCCGGGCGAGGTGCGCGGCGAGACCGCGACGCTCCGGCTCGGCGTCGACCTCCGACACCGGGGCCCGGCCGTGGAGAACGTCACGGTCCGTCACCGCGCCATCGGCGTCGACTCCGGACTGCTCGTCGACGAGACGACGGTCGACGCCGGCACCGTCGACGGCGGCGGCGAACGCACCGTAAACGGCACCGTCGACGTGGAGCGCGCCGGCGGCTACCGGATCGAGACGGTCGTCTTCGCCGACGGCGAGCGCCGCGCGGTCCAGACGACCCGCGTCGGCGGCGTCGAGGCGCTCACCCCCGACTACGCCGACTCCCGCGTCGGCTTCACGGAGAGCAGCGTCTGGCCGACCGTCGCGGTCAGCGTGCGCGAGGCGGACAACGAGACGGCGACGCTGTCGGTGTCGCTGTCGGTGACGAACCGCGGCGACGACGCCTCGGAGTCGCTCGACCTCCGCGTCCTCGTTCGGCAGGCGGAGTCGAACGTCATCGCGGACGAGGCGAGCGCCACCGTCAGCGAGGTCCGGCCCGGCCGGACCGACACCGTGACGACGACCGTCGAGGTGCCCGCGGACTACAACTACTACGTCGACGCCGCGCTGTGGAGCGACGACGTCCTCATCGACGAGACGCAGGGCGTCGCCAACCTGAACCCCCGCGAGACGATCAGCGCGGACGAGACGGTCGAGGAAGTCGAGTTCGCCGTCGAGGATTTCAGCCGAGACGAGGGCGCCGTCGACGACGGCGCCGACGACGCCGGCGCGGACGGCGCGGGACGCACCGGAGACGGAACGCCCGGCTTCGGCCCCGTCGTCGCGCTCGTCGCGCTCGTCGGCGCGGCGCTCGCGGCACGGAGGCGGCGATGACGGACGACCCCGACCGAGCGGAGTCGCACCGCGAGGACGACACCACCGACGAACCCACCACACCCACCGAACACATGAGCGACACCGACATCGACGACGCCGGCGGTCACACGCCGAGTTCGACCGACGCCGGCCGTGACGCGACCGAATCAGCCAACGCGAGCGACGGCCGGTTTCGGCCCCTCTCGACCGACCGCCTCCGCGGTATCATCGACCGAGTGGGGCTGGTGGCGCTGCTGCTGCTCGCGCTGATCGCCGGCTGGGGGTTCTACACGCAAGCGGGCCGGGCGATTCGCACGTGGCTCGACCCGGCGTACCAACCCATCGCGCTCGCGGCGTTCAACCTCGTCGTGCTGCTCGTCGCGCTCGCCGGCGTCGCCCACCAGCTCTACCGGATCCGCCGGAGCGAACGGGGCGGCGACGCGTAGCTACTCGTCCGGGAGGTCGTCGGTGCTGGCCGGGATCTGTTCGACCTGCCCGGCGAGCGTCGCCGCGTCGCCCGCGACCGTCGAGGCGTCGACGCCCGCCTCGCCCGCGACGAGCCTGACGTGTGCGGCCAAGAGCGCGAGCGCCCGAAGCCCCTCGCCGTCCGCGTCGCCGTGGCTCCGTTGTGCGAACGTGGTGTCGACCTCGCCGTCGCGGACGACGCCGACGTGGAGCGCCTCGATGTCCTCGCCGTCGAGCAGCGCTCGGGCGCGGTCGATCTCCGCGGCGAACGCGTCGTCGCCCGAGCCGTCGGTCGTCGATTCGTCTGCGGGGGCCTCGTCGTCGCTCATACACTCGCGTACGGAAAGCGGGGAGAAAAACGCGGCGCCCCTGCGGGCGCGGTTTCGGCGGTTACTCGTCCGGGCGCGGCCGGGCGATGAACAGGGACTCTTCGAGGGTGAACGGGTCGTACACCGACTGGTGACAGACGCAGTAGGTCCCGTTCTCGGCGTCGTACCGGGCCGACTCCTCCAGCACCTTGTAGTCGGGGATACAACAGAAGTGCGTACAGACGTTGAGGTACGCGATGAACCCCTGATCGGTGGAGGCCTCGAGCCACGGGTCGTCGGAGTTCTCGACGGCCTCCTCGATCCGGGGCGAGCGGATGACGATCGCGTTCAGCGTGGTGTCGGAGTCCTGCGACCGCCACGTGACCGACGCCGGCTTCCCGACGCCGTCGTCGCCGATGCCGTTGCCCCACTCGTCGTAGTCGTCGAAGTCGTCGACGTGTATCTGGTCGCCGGCCTCGTACGTCTCGTCTTGCCAGTCGTACTTGCCGGGGGCCGCGCGGAACAGGTTATCCGACTCGAAGGCCGGGGAGATGTTCTCCTGTGACTCGACGCCGCAGTACTGGAACCACGCGCCGGAGTAGGTCTTGCCGCCGATCTCTTCTTGTGCGACCTGGATCTCCTGTCCTTCCTGCGTGATGGTCTGCGTTTCGGGCCAGATCCCGCGGATAAACCCGTCGTCTGTGACTTCGATCGGGATCTGCGGGAGACCGCGCGGCGCCGGACCGCCCGTCTTGGCGATGGACATCGCGACGGTCGACCCGCCGCCGACACCGCCGGAGGTCGTCAGCGTGTTCACCGTCGCCGACCCCATCGCGCCGACCCCCGCGAGGGCCGCGCCGCCGACGACGCCCTTCACGAAGCGGCGCCGACCGGACTCGGCCGGATACTTGTCGGACTCACTCATACACGCCGTTCGGGTTGGCCCGGTAAAAAGGGTGACGAACCCTCCAGCGGCGCGGGAACCATCGGTCGACGGGCGGTTCGAGCGCTGACCGCGTCCGGCGCGCCAGTAGCGAACGATCGATCGAGAGGTTTACTCGAAACTGAGGCAAACGTTCGTTCGGACACCGCCTTTAACCCGCCCGGTCGGCTGTAACTGTGGTATGGTGTTGCACAACCGAGACGTGCGGACAGACGTGCGAGAGCTCGGCGCGCTCGTGGGAGACGTCCTCGCTGCACAGGCCTCCACCGACGCGTACGAGACGGTCGAGGACCTCCGCAACGCGGCGATCGGCTACCGACGCGGCGACGCGACGAGCCGAGACGATCTTCACGAGTCCGTCGAGACGCTGTCGACGGACCGCGAGGAGATCGTCGCTCGCGCGTTCACGACCTACTTCGAACTCATCAACTTGGCCGAAGAGCGCGAGCGAGTCCGCGCCATCCGGGACGCCGACGAGGACGGCGCGCTCCACGACTCGTTCGACGCCACGATAAGCGAGTTCGCCGACGCCGGGGTCGAGGCCGACGAGCTGCGAGAGCTGCTCGCCGACGTCCTCATCGAGCCGACGTTCACCGCCCACCCCACCGAGGCCCGACGAGCCACGGTGAAAGCGAAGCTCCGGTCGATCGGGAACCACCTGGAGGCGCTCGACGAGCGCAACCTCACGGCGCGCGAGCGCAACGCGATCTGGCGCGACGTCACCGCCGAGGTGACGAGCCTCTGGGGCACGCGACAGGTGCGCCAGCGCAGCCCGGAGCCGGAAGACGAGGCGCGAAACGTCCAGTGGTACTTGGAGAACACGCTCTTCGACGTGGTGGGCGACGCCTACGAGGAGTTCGAGGAGACCATCTCACAGGAGTACGACGACGTCGAGTGCCCGAAGCTCTTCGAGTTCCGCTCGTGGGCCGGCTCCGACCGCGACGGCAACCCGTTCGTCACGCCCGAAGTCACCGACGAGACGCTGTCGAGACAGCGGGAGGTCGCCGTCGAGAAGTACCGCGACCAGTGTAAGCGGCTCTCTGCCGTGTTGAGCCAGGACGGCGATCGCTACGCGGTCGACGACCGGCTCGCCGACTCGCTGGCGTCGGACGCCGAGCGGTTCCCGACGGTCGTCGAGGAGGCGCGCGAGCGCTACCCGGACGAGCCGTACCGGCAGAAGCTCCGGCTGATGCGGGAGCGGCTCGACCGCGTCGACGACGTGCGACCCGGCGAGTACCCCGACGGCGACGCCTTCCTCGGGGACCTGAACGTGATCGCCGACTCGCTCGCGGCCGACGGGCAGGACGCGGTCCGCGAGTCGTTCGTCGAGCCCCTCCGGCGACAGGTCGACACGTTCGGGTTCACGCTCGCCTCGTTAGACCTCCGTGACCACCGCGAGAACCACACCGAGGCCGTCGCCGAGGCGGTCGCCACCGAGGGCGTCGACTACCGGGCGATGGACGAGGACGCCCGTCAGGAGTTCCTCACCGAGGCCATCCTCCAGACCGACCCCGTCATCGACGCCGACGATCCGGGAGCGGTCTCGGAGACCACCGAGCGAGTGTTGCGCCGGTTCGAGGAGTTCGCCGAGTGGCAAGACGAGTACGGCGCACAGGCCATCGACACCTACTGTATCTCGATGACGGAGGAGCCGAGCCACGTGCTCGAAGTCCTCTTCCTGGCCGATCAGGTCGGCGTCGTCTCGCTGCCGGACCACTGCGGGCTCGACGTCGTTCCCCTGTTAGAGACCGAGTCCGCGCTCAACGGTGCCGAGCGAATCCTCGGCGAGCTGTTCGACAACGAGGCGTACGCGACCGCGCTCTCGATCCGGGGCGAAGTCCAGGAAGTGATGCTCGGCTACTCCGACTCCAACAAGGAGAACGGCTTCCTCGCCGCGAACTGGGACCTCTACGAGAACCAGCGCCGGATCGCGCAGTTCTGCCGCGAAGAGGAGGTCACGCTGCGGCTGTTCCACGGGCGGGGCGGCTCCATCTCGCGGGGCGGCGGCCCGATGAACGAGGCGCTGCTCGCGCTCCCCAACGAGACGGTCACCGGCCAAGTGAAGTTCACCGAGCAGGGCGAAGCCATCGCCGAGAAGTACGCCAACCCGCGGATCGCCGAGCGGGAGCTGGAACAGATGCTCGACGCGCAGATTCGCGCTCGCCACGAGGCGAACGAGGAGCCGACCGAGGTCGTCCCCGAGGACTGGGTGGACGCGATGCGGACGATGGCGCCGGCCGCACGCGAAACGTACCGCGATCTGTTGAACACCGACGGGTTCGTCGATTACTTCGGCCAAGCGACGCCCATCTCCGTCGTCGAGGACCTCAACCTCGGCTCGCGACCCGCCTCGCGCTCCGGCGAGCGCACCGTCGAGGACCTGCGCGCGATTCCGTGGGTGTTCTCGTGGACCCAGACCCGGCTCATCCTGCCGGGCTGGTACTCGCTCCCGTCCGGCCTCGACGCCTACCTTGACGAGGTCGGCGAGGAGGAGGGCTTAGAGACGCTCAAAGAGATGTACGAGGAGTGGCCCTTCTTCCGGACCACCCTCGACAACGCCGCGCTGGCGCTGGCTCGCACCGAGCCCGAGATCGCCGCCGAGTACGCCGACCTCGCGGACGACGACCTCCGCGAGCGGTTCTTCCCCGAACTGATCGGCGAGTACGAGCGCGGGCGCGAACTGGTCTTAGAGATCAGCGGCCGCGACGACCTGATCCGACGCGAGTGGCTCGAAGAGAGCCTCGACCGCCGAAATCCCTACGTCGACCCGCTGAACCTGCTCCAGGCCGACCTGCTCGGTCGCACCCACCGAACCGACGCGGAGGAGCGAACGCTCAGGCTCACGGTCAACGGCATCGCCGCCGGGATGAAAAACACCGGATAAGCGGACTCTCGACGCGGTTAGCGGCTTTTTAATGTACCCATCGAGCGTTCCGGACCCGCGGCGACGATCGTGGCCCCTCCGACAGCGGCCACTACCGAAAATTCGTCCGATGAGAGATTTGGTATAGCGATATGCAGTGTATTGGCGGGCGACGGGGCACACCGCGAACGCGAGGCTACCGCTTCGTCGTACCCGAAAAGTGGGGGAGCCGCTCGGGAAAGCGGCGGCTCACGCGGAGAAGCGACGACTGAAAAGCGAACTGCGGATCTACGCGTACCGTTCGAGTTCCGGCCGGTCGAGGTCCTCGAAGACCTCGGTGGCGACCTCGGAGAGGAACGCCTCGCCCTCGTCGGAGAGTCGGCGACCCTCGCCGGCGGCGGTCGTCACGAGCCCGTCGTCTTCGAGCGCCTGCAGCGACGTGCGGATGAGGTTGCGGGAGCCGCCCTCGTGTTCGCCGGGACGGACGGAGTAGCGGTTCGAGCCGCGCTTCTTCGAGCCGTACTCGGTGGCGAGTCGCTCGATGCCGATCGGCTCGTTCTGGGCGACCTTCCGGAGGAGGCTCGCGGAGCGAACGTACCAGAAGTCTTCCTGTTCCGGCGGGAGCTCCTTGCCGGCGCCGCTCTTGGCGAACTCGACCCAGTCGGGCTCGTCGATTCGGTCTTCGAGTCGCGCGGCGACCGCCTCGATGAGGGCGTCGGCCGGCACGTCGTAGATGGTTACCATTGCAGTGATTTTCAGCCTAACGTCGTTTAAACCCATCGTATTCGAGAAGCGTCGTGTGACCGGTTTTCACGGGACAGCGGACTCACAGGAAGGGAACCCGCGGGAGAATCGACCGTCGATTCGCGACCGATAGACTACTCGACGTACTCGTACTTCCGCTCGTTCATCCGGCCCCACCCGGTGAAGACGAACTCCGCGTCCGGCTGGGTGAACTCCTCGATTTCGCGCTCGACGTCCATGTCGTACTCGTGAACGTCGTGGACGTCCTCGTACTCCTCCCACGTGAGGTCGTAGCGCTCGGCGAGTTGGGCGTCGATATCGAGGCCCTCGATCTCTTCGCGCCAGCCCTCACGGACCGTCTCGGCGTGGATCTCGGCCTGCGCGCCGGAGCCGTACGAGGCGACGAGCAGCGTGTCGTCGACGAGCGACCGGTCGCGGGCGATAGCGTCGCGCAGCGCGCTGATGCGGGCGATGTGGACGGAACTCGTGTACCAGTTGCCGACCTCACGCGAGAGGCCGAGCGTCGGCTCGACGGCGGTGTCGTACCACGTCTGGTACTGCTCCGTGGTCTTCAGCTCGTCCATGTAGTCGCTGATGGCCGCCTCGTACGCCTCGCGGTCGGCGAAGTCCGCCTCGCGGGGCTGGCGACCGATCTCCTCGGCCAGATCGTCTTCGTGCTCCGTGCCGCGGATGACGTGTCGGTACGCCAGCAGCGCCGCCTTCCGGACCATGCCGGGGAACGGGGTGTGGAACGGAGCGTACGCGAAGTCGTCGAGTTCGATATCGTCGGTGACGGACTCGTAGTCCTCCAAGGCCTCGCGCATCCGAGAGAGATACACCTGCACGGAGCGTTTCCCGTCGACGCTCGGGAACTGCTGGTTCGGCTTTAAGAAGTCCGTCTCGTCCTTCGAGCCGTAGCCCTGGTCCGTCGAGAGCGCGACGACGGACGGGTCCTCGTCGATGAGCATCGCGACGGCGCCGGCGCCCTGCGTCGCCTCGCCGGGGTCGCCGCGGGCGTAGAGCGCGGTGTCCGTCGTGATGACGAGCGCGGGGCGCCCGCGGTTCCGCCCGGCGCGGATCCAGTTGTAGGCGTCGTCGATGGCCTGCGTACCGGCGAGGCAGGCGAACTTGCGCTCGCCTTTGTTCGCGTGGGTGAAGTCGCCGTCGTACACCTGTTCGAGGCAGCCGGCGATGTACGTCGACACCGGCTTCGAGTGGTCGAACGCCGACTCGGTGGCGACGTCGATGCGGCCGATGTCCGCGGGTTCGAGCCCCTTGCGGTCCATCAGGCCCTTCGCGGCGTTGGCGCCCATCGTGACGATGTCCTCGTACACGTCCGGGAACGAGGAGTTGTTGAGTCCGAGTCCCTTCGTGTACTTTTCCGGGTCGTCGCCCTTCTCGGGCGCGAACGTGCCCGGCAAGTCGAGTTTGAGCTTTCCGGTCCAGATTTCGACGGCGTCGATGCCGACTTCGGTCATACACGGTCGTTCATCCGGCCGGCATATGGTTTTGTCGATGGGTGTTTACGTCGATTGTGGAAGTATCGTGCCGACGCCTCACTCCCGCGGCGGGTCGAAGGAGGCCCCCTCGGTCCGAACCGTTCCGCCAGCGGTGACGGTGATCCGGCCGTCGCTCCGACCGAAGAGGCCCGCACCGACAGCCCCGAACGTCCCGTCGCGGAGGTCCGCGTCGCCGCCGGCGGTCAGTTCGATGTCGCCCGCGGTCCCGATGAGGATTCCCTGGGCGGCGGTGGTCACCACCGCGTTTTGGGCGTCGAAATTGCCGCCGGCCCGGAGCGTCACGTCGCCGGTACGAACGACGAAGGCCCCCGCTTGCGACACGTCAATCGTGGCGTCATCACCGAGACGAAGGTCGCCGCCGGCGTCGAACGTTACCGCGTCGGCCTCAATTAAGACGCCGTCCCTGACTGTGACGCGGTCGGCGGTCGCCGCAACCGGAGCGTCTACCTCGACATCATCGTACACGACGAGGTGGCCCTCGACGGCGCCGAGGGTGGCGAGTTCGATAGCGGTGTACCGCTCGTCCGGGTCACCGTCGCCGTCGCGGTCGACGTACGCGACCGCGTCGCTCACGGCGTCGAGGACGTCCACGGTCGTCGTGGCGGCATCGTCCCCGGAATCGACGGTCAGCGTCGACTCGCCCACGTCGGGCGGGAGCGTCTGCCAGCGCAGCGAAACGGTCCGACTCTCTCCGGGGTCGAGCGCGACCTCGGCCGAGTCGACCGTTTCTCCCCCGACGCGAAGTTCGACCGTCTTCGTTCC
>Ga0209945_1000144_pt1 | contig 24572 bp, 19 predicted proteins | sample SalPonR2_A_D2_MG_FD_185703 | JGI IMG/M metagenome (GOLD analysis project Ga0209945, IMG submission 185703) | Salt pond soil microbial communities from South San Francisco under conditions of wetland restoration - Salt Pond MetaG R2_A_D2_MG... ...
GGCTCGGCGGAGCCACGGGAAGGACGCGGACGCTTCCAAGGCGTCACCGCACCGAATCTCTGAACCCTATGAGTGCGGCGCTATGTCCAGCTAAGCCACCCGGCCTCACCTTTTCGTACCGCGATGATACTCTTTAACCTTCCCATCCATCGCAGGAATGTGAACTCGTGACAGCGTCGCGGCCGGCGGGGCGTCTCGGCTCGGTCGGGCCGCCACTCGCGGTGTGACGGGGTCGCGACGGTCGCCGGCGCGGACCCCGCGGATTTATGGCCGACGGGGCGAATCTCGGGGATATGAGCCTTCCCGAACTGCTCGCGGGGACCGTCGGCGACGAGAGCGTCGTTGCCGACGTCACGCTCGGGGGCGACGACCGGCTTGCGGTCACGCCGACCCGGACGCTCGTCTATCGCGGCGACGGCCTCCTGTCGGACGAGTCGGTCGCGGAGTACCCTCACGACGTCGAGCGCATCGCGGTCTCGACGGGCCGCCGCAAGGCGAAACTCACCCTCGGATACGGTCTCGACGGCGACGAGACGATATCGGTGCCCGCAAAGCGCATCGACGACGTGCTCCACCCGGTCCTCGCCGGCGTCCTCTCCGCCCGGAGCGTCACCGACCCCGGCGAGTCCGTCGTCCGCACGTTCCGCTTTTCCGAGCTCACCCTCGTCGTCACCAGCGAGCGACTCGTCAAACACGTCGGGTCCGCGGTCTGGGACGAGGAGTTCGAGGAGTTCGCCTACGAGGACATCACGGACCTCGACTTCGAGGAGGGGACCGTCGCGACCGCGGTCGTGTTGACCCACGGCGGACGCTCAGAGCGGTTTAAGGCCCCCAACGAGTCGGCCCGCGCGGTCCGGGAGACCCTCGTCGACGCCGTCTGCGCGTACCACGACGTCGACAGCCTCGAAGAGTTCCGCCTGACCGTCGCCGACGACGAGGAGGCCGACGCGACCGCCGGCGGCGGCGCAAGCACCACGGACTTCGGCGAAGGGCCCGACCCCCTCTCGGCGTCGCCGGTCGCCGACGCGGAGGCCGAGGCGGCGGCGGGCGCAGACGACGCGCTGGGCGCGGACGACGCCTTCGGCACCGACGACGCGCCGGAGCCGGAGACGGTGGCGGACGCCGAGCCGAGCGACGCGAGAGACGACGCGCCGGACCAAATCGACGCGCCGACCACCGGTTCGGCGTCGTCGACCGCCGACCCGCTCGTCGAGGACGACCCCGCCGACCAGGGGGCTGACGCGGACCCGCTCGCGGCGGACCACCCCGCGGACGACCCCGATCCGACCGGCGGGGCCGATCCGCTCGCGGACGACTCGCTTGCGGATGACTCGCTTGCGGACGACTCGCTTGCGGATGACTCGCTCGCGGACGCGTCACGCCCCGCAGACGCAGACGCGGCGGACCCGCCCGAGGCCGACGCCTTCGACGGCTCGCCGTTCGAGAGCGCCGGCGTCGAGGGGGAGGACCTCGCCACCGAAGTGGCCGAACTCCGCCACACCGTCGAACAGCAGTCTGAGCGGCTCGACAGGCAGTCCGCGCTCATCGAACAACTGATAGAAGAGCTCCGCCGCGGTCGCTGACCGACGCGACGCGCCCGTTCTCCCGGTCGATAGCCGCGGGGTGAGGTTTTTACGTACGAGGCGGAACCGTCAGGCAGTGACCACGAACCTCGGAACGCGGATCGACCTCCTGTTGGGGAGCGTCGCGAGCACGGAGGCTCGCATCGCCGTGACGGCCGGCATCCTGATCGCGACGCTCGCCGTCGGCTGGCTGCTGCTGCCGCGCGTCGTCCGGGCGGCGGAGCGCGTCACGTCGCGATGGGTGGTGCGGTTCCTCGACGACCGCGGCGAGACCTCGGTCGAGACGATGCGGGAAGCGGTCCCGGTGTCGTTCGCGTTGCGGCTGATCGTCGGACTCTCGCAGCTCGCGCTGTTCGCGCTCGCGGCCGTCGCCGTCCTGACGCTCTGGGGGCAGTTCTCCGTCGTCGTCACGGTGTTGCCGGTCGCGGAACGGGCCCTCACCGTCGGCGGGCAGGCGGGGCTCTCGCTTCTCCTCCTCGGCGCGGCGTACGTCGCGAGCAGCGTGTTAGACGAGTACGTCTCGGCGCTCTCGGCCGACAGCGACCGGATCACCGCCCACCAGGAACAGCTGCTCAGCCGGATCATGCAGGTGGCCGTCCTGGTCCTCGCCGGGGTGACCGTCCTCGGCATCTGGGGCGTCAACCTCGGCGGCCTGCTCGTCGGGGCCGGCTTCCTCGGCATCGTCCTCGGGATGGCGGCCCGTCAGACCCTCGGGTCGCTCATCGCCGGGTTCGTGCTGATGTTCGCGCGCCCGTTCAAGATCGGCGACTGGGTCGAGATCGGCGACGAGGAGGGGTTCGTCACGGAGATCACGATCATGAACACCCACATGCGCAACTTCGACGGCGAGTACGTCGTCGTCCCCAACGACCTGGTCACCAACCAGGCGATCACGAACCGGAGCCGCGAGGGGCGCCTCCGGATCCACATGGAGGTCGGGATCGGCTACGACGACGACCCCGAGGCGGCGAGCGAGATCGCCGAGGACGTGCTCGCGGGGATCGACTCCGTGGCCAACAACCCGAAACCGTACGTGATCCCCTCCGGGTTCGGCGACTCCGCGATCCTGCTCGACCTCCGCTTTTGGATCGATCCCCCGACCCCGCAGGCCCGGTGGCGCTCGAAGGCGGCCGCGGTCGAGGAGATACAGGAGCGGTTCGCGGACGCCGGAATCTCCATCCCGTACCCCCAGCGGACCGTCTCGTATCACCCGGAGACGAACGAAGCGTCTGACACCGTCGAGCGCGTCGAGCGCTCGAAGGACGGGGACGGACGCCCGAGCGATCGCCCGGCCTAGGCGGGTCGCGAGGCGTCCGGGGCGCACTTCGGCGCGCTCGGCGGGCCGGCGCGCTCAGAGATCAGACACGCTGGTGTAGCCGCTCGGCAGATCCGCGCCTCGCCCGGCGAACAGCTGTTCGAACCGGCCGATCCGGTCGAGGATGTACCCGAGCGCCGCGACGAGCGAGTCCGCCCCGATAGAGAGGAGGTGGCGAGCCCCGCGAACCCGGTCGGTGTGGTAGAAGCTGGTCTCGCCTTCGGGCTCCGTGTTCCGCTCCGGCATCACCACCAGCTCCTGTCGGGTGGGGCCGTGGTGGAAGATCAGTACGTCGGTGAGCGTGCCGCGCCCGTAGGTGACCATGTCGTACCGCACGTCCCAGTCAGGCGGCGTCCGGTCGGCGAGCGCGTCCGTGTCGACGACGTTGCGCATCGTCGTCGCCGTGGAGACGGTCTCTAGGTCGGCGCCCGCGCGACGCTTGAGCCAGTCGAGCAGCCGCGAAACGAGGTCGCGGAGCCCGGCCGGCGCCGAGAACCGCCCGCCCGCCCGCTCCTCGGGCAGCGACCCCCGCGTCGTCTCGATCGACTCGTCCATACCGTGACTCGCGCTCTCAGTATGCTAATAGGTATCGGTCGCTGCGATCCGATCTCCGGCGCCGACCCCCGGCGCCGGTCCGCGTCCGCCCGTCCCGCTATCGCCCGCCCGCGTCCGCCCGCCCCGCTATCGCCCGCCCCGCGGCCGCCTGACTCGCTATCGCCCGCCCCGCTACCGCTCGCGCCCGAACCCGGCCGCGAAGGTCGCCTCGTCGACCGCGAGGACCGTCGGCCGCCCGTGCGGGCAGGCGTAGGGGCGGTCGCACTCCCCGAGGCGGTCGAGGAGCGCGCGCAACTCGCCGTCGTCCAACTCGCCGAACTCCCCCCGTCTCAGCGACGGGTGACAGGCCAGGTCCGCGAGCAGCGCCTCTCGCCCGGCCTGCGGCGACTCGCCGTTCCCGACTGCCGCGAGCGCGTCCCGGAACGCGTCGGCGTCGGCCGTCCGCCCGAACGGCGCCGGAACGGTCCGGAGCCGCAGGGTGCCGCCGCCGAACGGCGTCGTCTCGAAGCCGAGCGCGGCGAGGGCGTCGGCGTGTGCCTCCGCGGCCGCCGCCTCGTCGGCCGACAGCGACACCGTCGCCGGGGGGTCGAGTTCGGCGGTCGCCATCGGCTCGCCGTCGACGGCTCGGCCGAGTCGCTCGTAGTTGACGCGCTCGTGGGCGGCGTGGCCGTCGATCACGAGCAGCTCGTCGCCGGCCTCGACGAGGACGTAGAGGTCGCGGAACGTTCCGATCGGGTCGGCGTCAGCGAACGGCGTCGGGCGCTCGCCCTCCGCGCCGCCGACCGGGTCGAGCGCCCCGTCGAGCCCGGTGTCGACCTCGGCGGTCCGTCGGAGGTCGGCGCCGGTGAGCGCGTCGGCGACCACCGACGCGACGGCGTCGGCCACCGCGTCGGCGCCGCGAAGTCCGACCTCCCGCTTTGCCGGGTGAACGTTCGGGTCGACGCGGGCGGGCGGCAGCGACACGTCGACGGCCGCCACCGGCTCGCGCCCGGTCGGGAGCAGCCGGCCGTACCCCTCACAGACCGCGGCGGCGAGGCGGTCGTTCCGGACCGGGCGCCCGTTCACCGAGACCCGAACGTGGTCCCGCGAGGCGCGCGTCACCGACGGGTACGCCAGCGCGCCGGTGACGGCTATCGACGAGGGGTCGCCCCCGGACTCGCCGCTCGCCCCGCCGCCGTCGATGTCGGCGCTCGCCGCGAGCGTCGTCGAGCGGCTCGCGGTCTCGCGGTCGTACACGCCCAAGAGCGCCTCGGTGACGCCCGCGCCCGGCGTCGACAGGGTCTGCGAGCCGTCGTGGTCCAGCGTGAACGCCACCGTCGGGTTCGCGAGGGCGTAGTCCGCGACGAGCGCGGTGATTCGGGCGAACTCCGTCGCGGCCCCCGCGAGCGACTCCCGGCGCGCCGGCCGGGTCGCGAAGAGGTCCTCGACGACGACCGTGGTGCCGCGGGCGCGTCCGGCGTCCGTGACCGTCGGATCGCCTCTTTCGGCGCCGGTCACCGTCCCGTCGACGGTCACCCGCGTCCCGACCGCGTCGCCGTCGTTGGTGACGAGTTCGAGTCGAGCCGCCTCGCCGATGGCGGCCAGCGCCTCGCCTCGGAAGCCGAGCGAGTCGACGCCGACCGGGTCGCCGTCGGGGGCGAGTTTGCTCGTCGCGTGGCGCTCCACGGCGAGGCGGGCGTCCTCGCGACTCATCCCGTGGCCGTCGTCTGCCACGCGCACCCGCTCCGTCCCGTCGCCGTCGACCGCGACCCGGACCCGCGACGCCCCGGCGTCGAGCGCGTTGTCGAGCAGTTCGCCGACGACTCGGGCCGGTCGGGTCACCACCTCGCCGGCCGCGATGCGGTCGACGGTGGCCGGGTCGAGCCGGCGGACGGGACTCGGCCTCTCCCCTCGCCCCTCCGCGTCCCGGTCGTCACTCGTCATCGGTGGCTCGCGACTGGAGGTCGTGGAGGGCGTTCAACGCCTCGATTGGCGTCATCCGGGCCAGGTCGAGCGCGCGCAGGTCGTCGGCCAGGTCGGTCGACGCGGCGGCGGACCCGTCGCTCGACGCGGCGGCGTCGGTCGCCTCGCGTTCGGCCGCGGGCGGGTCGGCAGCCGACTCGTCGCCGCCCCGCTCGGCTTCGCGCGCCGAGTCGCCCGGATCGCTCGCGTCCGCCTCCTCAGCGAGGAACTCCCGGAGCGAGGCGTCGCCGGCCGCGTCGTCCTCGTCCGGCCCCGTCGGGTCGGCGGCGGGCCCGGACCCACCGTCCGCCTCGTCGGCGACCAGTTCGCGGGAGCGCTCGACGACCGGCGCCGGCACGCCCGCGAGTTCGGCGACCTCGACGCCGTACGACGACGAGGAGGCGCCGGGGGCGACCCGGTGGAGGAACGTCACGTCGCCGTCCTCGCGGGTCGCGGTGAAGTGGAGGTTGAAGACGCGGTCGCGCTCGGCCGCGAGGTCGGTCAGGTCGTGGTAATGCGTGGCAAACAGCGCGGTCGCCGCGAGCTCGTCGTGAACGAACTCGGCGGCGGCGCGGGCGATGGCGCGCCCGTCGGTCGTCGCGGTGCCGCGGCCCACCTCGTCGAGGAGGACGAGCGAGCTCGGGCCGGCGTCGTGGAGGATCTCGGTCAGTTCGCTCATCTCGCGCATGAACGTCGACTGCCCGCCCGCGATGTCGTCGGAGGCGCCGACGCGGGTGAACAGGCGGTCGAAGACGGGCAGCGAGGCCGCCTGTGCGGGGACAAAGGAGCCGGTCTGGGCGAGCACGACCGCGAGCGCGACCGACCGCATGTACGTCGACTTCCCGCTCATGTTCGGCCCCGTGATGACGGCGATCGACCCCGGCGGGAGGTCGGCGTCGTTCGGGACGAACGCTTCCTCGGCGCGCTCGACGACCGGATGGCGGCCCCCCTCGATCTCGACGCCGGCGTCGTCGTCGGTCCGGACCGTCGGCCGAACGTAGTCGCGCTCGACCGCGACGGTCGAGAGCGACCGGAGCGCGTCGATCTCGGCGATCGCGTCCGCGAGCGCCTGCAGCCGCTCCGTCTCGCCGGCGACGCGCTCGCGAACGTCGACGAACAGCTCGTACTCTGTGGCGTCCGCGCGCTCTGCGGCGCCGACGATCTCCTCTTCGCGCTCTTTTAACTCCGGGGTGTAGTAGCGCTCGCTGTTTTTCAGGGTCTGCCGGCGGCGGTAGTCGTCCGGGACGCGGTCGAGGTTGGCGTCGGTCACCTCGATGTAGTAGCCGTGGACCTGGTTGTGCCCGACCGAAAGCGAGTCGATACCGGTGCGCTCGCGCTCGGCGGCTTCCAGATCTGCGACCCACTCGCGGCCCTCTCGTTCGGTCGCGCGGAGCGCGTCGAGGTCCTCGTCGAACCCCTCGCGGATGACGCCGCCCTCGGTGATCTCCGGTGGGGGATTGACGGCAATCGCGTCGTCTATCAGCTCCCGAATCTCGGCGAGCTCGTCGAGGCGGTCGCGGAGGTCGCGGAGGCGGTCGGTGCGGGGGTCGTCATCGGTCTCGCTCCCCACTTCGTCTCCCTCCGCGAGTGTCGCTTTTAACTCAGGGACGACCGCGAGCGTCGCGTGCAGCGAGCGCAGGTCCCTCGCGTCGGCGCGCCCGCGGGAGATCCGACCGACGAGGCGTTCGAGGTCGTAGGCGGCCCCGAGCGCGTCGGCGAGTCGCTCGCGCACGACGGTGCGGTCGACCAGTTCACCGACCGCGTCGTGGCGGCCCCGGATCGCGTCGGCGTCGACGAGGGGGCGCCGCAGCCAGCGTTCCAGACACCGCCGCCCGAGCGCGCAACTCGTCTCGTCGAGCGCGTCGAACAGGGTGTCGCTCGCGCCCAACCCGCGATTCTCGAACAGTTCGAGGCTGCGCTGGGCGGCCGCGTCGAGTCGCAGGCGGTCGCGCGGGTCGTACCGGCGGATCCGGGTGACGTACGAGAGCGGCCCGTCGTCGCCTTGGGTGTACTCCGCGTAGGCGAGGACCGCCCCGGCCGCCCGGAGTTCGGCGTCGCCGTCGAACCGGCGGTCGGGGTCGGGGAGATACGGCTCCAGTCGCTCGACCGCCGCGCGTCGCTCGAAGGCGCCGGAGTCGTGGGCGTGGGTCGTCCAGCCGCGCTCGGCGTCTGCCGGCGCGAACTCGGGCGCATCGGGGCCGGCGATGAGCTCCGCGGGGGCGATCCGGTCGAGTTCCTCGGCCACGTCGTCGCGGTCGCCGGCGGTGACGAGACACTCGCCGGTCGAGACGTCGACGGCGGCGAGACCGACTGAGCTCGGCGGGTCGGATTCGTCTCCCCCCGCCACCGCCGCCACGTAGTTGGTCGTCCCCGCCTCCAGCAGGTCGTCCTCCACGACGGTTCCGGGCGTGATCACCTCGGTGACGGCGCGGTCGACGAGGCCAGAGGCCTGATCCGCGTCCTCCACCTGGTCGCCGAGGGCGACGCGGTAGCCCGCGTCGAGTAGCGATTCGAGGTAGGGCGCGGCGTTGTCGATGGGGATACCCGCCATCGGGTAGTCGCCGGTCGAGTCGGAGCGCTCCGTCAGCGTCACCTCACAGACGCGGGCGACCGCCGCGGCCGCCTCGCAGAACGCCTCGTAGAAGTCGCCGACCTGGAACAACACGAGCGCGTCCTCGTGGGCCGCACACAGGTCGGCGTACTGCGAGAGCATCGGCGTCAGTTCTTCGCGGGCGGCGGCGATTCCCGGCGGGAGCCCGGCCACCGCCTCGCGGTCCGCAGTCGGCATACCACGAACCCGGTCGTCCGCGGTGATAAACGGTGCGGAGTCGGGGGGTGAACCCGTCCGAAGCCGGAGAACTAAGTCGCTCGCCGACACCTGTCAACGCATGTCACTTACAGCGGATCCGATAGCTCTGGCGGTGCTCCTGACGAACACCGTCGTCGGCGCGACGCTGGTATTCGGCGCCTACAGCCTCAAAGACCGCGTCCTCGGCTGGATAAGCTGGCTCGGCGGCGCGATGGTCGGCGGGTTCGTCGGGTGGGTAGTCGTCCCCGAGGTGATGACGGTCCCGCTCGGCGGGGGCGAGCGACTGGTCCTCGCCGGCGTCTCGGTGTTGGCCGGCACCGTCTTCGGTCGGATCTTCATCCCGCTCGCGGCCCGCTTTGCGGTGTCGATAGCGGCGTTCCTCTTCGCGACGCTCGCCGTCGTGGTGTTGACCGCCGGCGAGTCGATCCTGGGGCGGTTCTACAACCCTCAGGCGTCCGGAATCGACGCGATTGCGGTCGACGCGGCGCTCGAATCGTCGCTGCTCTCGCAGCCCGAGTTCCAGCAGTTCCTCCTCGTCGCGCTCCTCGTCGGCGCCGTCGCCGGGCTCTTGGCGTCGCGCTTCTACGATCTCGTGATCACCCTGTCGCTTCTGGGGCTCGGCGCCGGGCTCGTCGCCATGACCGTTCCCGTCTGGATGGCGGTCGCCGCCGGCGAGCCCGTGGCCTTCGCCCGGCAGGCGACGCTGTCGAACGGGACGTTCGCGGCGGTGTTCGTCCTCGGCGCCGCCGTGCAGGTCGTCCGCCACTCGGACGTCGAACTCGGCGAGGACGGGCTCTTCGCCTGACCGACGGCCGCGGGGGCGCGCCCGAGCGCTTACAACCTTGGCGCCCCAATACCGCGTGTGACGAATCGTTCGATCGTCGTCGGCATGGCAGCGACGTTCATCGGGTTGACGGCCCTCCTGCTCGTCGCGGGCGTCGTCGTCTCGCCCGTCCTGTTGGCGGTCGCCGTGCCGTTCGGGATCCTCTCGTACTTCCTCTGGTACCACGCCAGCGGACGGCTACAGGACCGGGTCCAGCGCGAGGCCGCGCGGGCCGGCCCCGACGAGCGAGCGCGAGCCAGACAGCGGGCGCGAGCCGCCGAACACCGGCGCTCCGCCTACCAGTCGGCCGGCGCGACGGACGGCGGCTTCGGTGGCGGGGCGGCCGGCGCGCGCTCCGCCCGCGGTCCCGGCGGCGACCGTCGCGACCGCGCCCCGTCGACGAACGCGATGACCGAACGAGAGGCGTACGCGGCGCTCGGCCTCGATCCGACCGCCGACAGCGAGACGGTCCGGACGACCTATCGAAAGCAGGCGAAGCGGCTCCACCCGGACGGCGAGGAGGGCGACGAGGAGGCATTTAAAAAACTGAACAAGGCGTACGAGCGGCTCTCGGACTGAGGGGGTTCTCTCGCCGTTCTCGCCGGTTTCGTCGGGTCGGAGTCGGCGCCTCTTGCCCCTCACCGTCGACGCCGGTCGTCCGGTTTCTCGCGGCGACTCCCTCGCTCACGAGTCGTCTCCGTCGTTGACAACCGCTCGAATCGCGCGCTCCGCCGCCGCCAGTTCCTCCCGCGTGTTGACGTTGGTGAAGGTCCGGTCCGTGGTGCGGGCGCGGATCGTCGCGTCGTCGACGACGGCGTACTCGAGGTCGGCTATCGGGGCCAGTATCTTCCGGTCGCCGCGGGCGAGCGCGCGCTCACAGGCGGCCGCCATCGGCGCGGCCCGGTACACCGCCTGCGTCGTCTGAAACCAGCGGTCGTCGAGTTGCGGGATCGCGGCGTCACGGCCCGCGGCGTCGCCGGCGAGCGCCGCGAGAAACCCCGGATCGACGAACGGCATGTCGCAGGCGACGACGGCGACGTACTCGCCGGCGGCGGCCCGACAGGCGTTTCCGATGCCGGCGACCGGCCCCAGATCCGGCTCGTCGTCGAGCGCCCAGCGACGGGGGACGGAGAGCCCGTCGAGCGCGGCGTCTATCGCCGCCCGCTGGTCGGGTCGGCAGTTGACCACGAGCTCGTCGACGACCGGCTCGCCGCCCGCCGCGCGGTCCGCACCCGGCGGGACGGGGTCGTCGGCGCCGACGAGTCGGTCGGCGACGCGCCGGACGAGCGGGACGCCCGCGAGCGCGGCGACGGCCTTGTCGCGGTCGCCGAAGCGCGTCGACCGGCCGCCGGCGAGGATGGCTCCGGTTGTCATAGCCCGCCTTCGACGGCGAGTGACTTCGCGGTTGCGGTCGCCCCGAAACGCCGCACCGCGCCGGCGACGAAAACGGTCGTCTGAGTCCCCTGTGCCGGGTCAACGACGGCGCCGCGGCGTGGGTCAAAGCGACCCGTTAAGTGTCCGGCGACCCTTGCTTAGACCATGGCAGAGGCCACGGATCTAGAGGAGCTGAAACGGGGGACCGACCTGGTCAAGCGCGGCTTCGCGCGGATGCAGAAAGGCGGCGTCATCATGGACGTCGTCAACCGCGAACAGGCCCGGATCGCTGAGGACGCCGGCGCGGTCGCCGTGATGGTGTTAGAACACGTCCCGGCCGACATCCGCAAGCGCGGCGGCGTCGCCCGGATGCCCGACCCCGAGCGCGTCCCCGAGGTCATCGACGAGGTGTCGATCCCGGTGATGGGGAAATCGCGTATCGGCCACCGCAAGGAGTCGGAGATTCTGGAGGCGCTCGGCGTCGACATGATCGACGAGTCGGAGGTGCTCACGCCCGCCGACGACGAGTACCACACCGACAAGCGCGACTTCTCGTCGCCGTTCGTCTGCGGCGCCCGCAACCTTCCGGAGGCGCTCCGGCGCATCCGCGAGGGCGCGGCGATGATCCGGACGAAGGGCGAGGCCGGCACCGGCGACGTGAACCAGGCGGTCCAACACCAGCGCACTATCAAAAACCAGATCCGGACGCTCACTGGGCTCAACTACGAGGAGCGCGAGAAGTGGGCCCGCGAACACGGCGCCCCCCGTGACCTGGTTCACGAGACCGCCGAGGCCGAGCGCCTCCCGGTCGTCAACTTCGCCGCCGGCGGCATCGCGACGCCCGCGGACGCCGCGCTGATGATGTACCACGGCTGTGACGGCATCTTCGTCGGCTCCGGCATCTTCGGCGCGGAGGACCCCGAGGCGATGGGCACCGCCATCGTCGAGGCCGTCAACAACTGGGACGACCCGGAGGAGCTCGCCCGCATCGCGAGCGGTACCGGCAAGGGGATGAAAGGGCAGTCGAACGAGGACATGCCCGAAGAGGAGAAACTGCAGAGCCGCGGCGTCTGAGCGCAACCCCTTTTAAATAACTCTCGTACCCTTTCGCGGTCGCGTAGCCCCGGCTGGATGCGTCGTCGTCTCGGCGGGCGGGTTTCGGCTCCCGTCCCGAGCGCTCCCTTCGCGTAGCGATGCCGTCTGTACCGGCCCTCGTTAGACGCCGGAGCCCTCGTGCCGCGACTGTGCCCGCGCCGAAACCGGCTCCGCCTCGGGTCGCTGCGCGGCTGCTGGGGCTGCCGAGTATATTTAAAAATACGAATATAACGTTGAAAAGACGCTATTTCAAGGATGTTGTCTGTCGAATTATACGGCGCCGGCCGTACCTCCTCGATGGTCCGATGGAGCCAGCCGAGTGGCTGAAAACCCGCAGATAGCGCGCTCTAACGTCTTTTTTACCGGGTCTTGGAGCACGCTGTGTAATCGTCGCGGCGAGCGGTTCGATAAGCACCTCCGAGCGCCGATCGCCGCTCTCGGATCGGTCGTACGCGTCTCGGAGCCATCTCTAAGGACTCATTGCCCCTTCTGGCCCTTCTGAGTCAGATGCACTCCGCTCTTCGGGTTCCCGATATCGAAATACATCGACTCGTAGTCATATATTTTTTCAATATTATATATGAATCTGGTAGGTCGGCGCAAACGGCGGGTCACACTCACCCCACCGCAGCGAGCGTAGCGACGTCGATTTTCCACCGACGCAGGTTGAGCAAACTCCATTACACTCGTATGGCTGTAACAGCGTGCGCTTCGAGCACTCGAGGCGACGGCGACGCCCGTAGCTACACGCGAATCGAACAGTTGTTCTGTGCTCCCGAACGATTACGAGTACGTCGCTCGAATCCCGATGATCTGTGCGGACTGTGCCACCATCTCGGGGACCTCCTCGCGGTACCACGTCCCCTTCATCCGGGTCGTCGGTCCCGAGACGCTGATGGCGCCGAGGACGCGGTCGTCGTCCGCGGAGAGGATCGGCGCGCCCACCGCGCGCATCCCCACGGTTCGCTCCTCGTCGTTGAACGCGTACCCGCGCTCCGCGATCTCGTCGAGTTCGGCTCGGAGCGATTCGACCTCGGTCAGCGTGTCCGGCGTCTGCTCCGTGAAGCTGATCGCCTCCAGCACCTCGTCTAAGCGGTCGTCGGGGAGGTGCGCGAGGTACGCCTTCCCGACCGACGTGGCGTGGAGGTCGACGACGGTTCCGATGTGTGAGTCCGTCCGCACCGCCTGGTCGGCCAGCGACTGGTAGACGTAGATGCCGACGCCGTCGTCTTCGACCATCACCTGCGCGCGCTCCCCGACCGCCTCGACCAGGCTGTCCGTCTCGGGTTTGGCGACGTGGTACAGGTCGTGATGCTGGCGAGCCCGGTCGCCGAGCCCGAGGAACTGCAGTCCGAGCCGGTACTCGTCGCCGTCCTGCACCACGTACCCCAGACTCCGGAGCGTCTGGAGGTGGTTGTGGACCGTGCTCTTCGAAATCGGCAGCGACTCCGCCAACTCCGAGACGCCACACCCGCCGCGTTCGCCCAACTGTTCGATGATGCTGAACGACCGTTCTGTCGCCCCGACCGACGCCGCGTTTGGTGTGTCGTCGCGTGCCATACGTACCCGATCGCTCGGGCGGGTAATGTATCTGTCGCGTCCGTTCTGCCAGCCAAAACGTTCGTTCTGCTCTACAGGCTGAGCGCGTCGACCGTCGACCGAACCGGTCGCTCCGCCACGGCGGCGAGGGCGTCGAGCGCCGCGTCGACGCGCTCGTCGTCGCCGCTTTCGCCCGCGCCGAGCCCGTGCGCCAGCAGCGTTCGGTTCCGCGCTCTGTACGCCGCCTCGGGCATCGGGTCTCGGTAGTCGCCGCGAGGGTAGTCGCGGGCGCCGCGCAGCGTGGTCCCGTCATCCAGTTCGACGGCGACGCTCGCCCCCCACGACTCGGGGAAGGCCGCCTCGTACCCGTCGTCGGCGCGCAGGTCGACGCGCGCGGCCACGCCCCTGACCGTCTCGTCGGCCAGCGCTTCGGGAGTGAAATGGTCGAGTTCGACGCCGCCCCGGCAGAGGTACGTCGCCAGCACGTACGGCGCGGAGAACTTCCCGGCGGTCATCGTCTCCGGCGCGGCGTGTGCCATGTCGGTCGCGTTGGCGAACGTCCGGACCGTGATCGACTCGACGGCGCTCGGGTCGACGTCTCGCCCGTCTATCGCCTCGCGAAGCGCGTCGAGCGGCGGGTGGGTGTACCGGCAGGAGGGGTAGGGTTTGACGTAGTGTTCCGCGACCGCCCACTCCTCGCCGAGCGTCTCGAACTGGCTCGTGAACCCCCCCGGAAGCAGCTCCTCGAAGGGGTCGTACACCGCCTCGATGGCCGCCGCCGAGCCCTCGACTCCCGCCATCGCCGTGAGCGCCGCGGTCACGCCGGCCTGCGCGGAAAAGCCCGCGGTGAAGTTCCGGGCCGTCGGCCCCTCGGCGTACGGGTCGTGCATCGAGACCACCGCGAGGTTCGCCGCGATCCGGAACGTCTCGCGCAGCTCCTCGTCGGTCGCGTCCAGACAGAGCGCGCTCGTCACGGCCGGCCCGACGGTCGTCCACGTCGAGTGGGGGTTCCGGACGAGCCACGGGATCGCGTCGTTCATCCGGGCTTTCATCGCGAAGATGGCCCGTTCGAGGCGCACGCACACCTCGTAGGCCTTCGTACACGCGTCGACGAACGTCTCGCCGTCGACGTCGTTCGCCTCCGCGGCGGCCAACCCCCCGGCGACGATGCCGGCGCCGACGTGGCCGCCCGTGTTGTGCCCCTCCTCCACCTCCTGTGCGATGGCGGCCGCCGCGTTCGTCATGGCGGCCTGCGGCGGGGCGACTCGCCGGTCCGTCCCGAGGATCGTCGCCTCGCCCGCCGCGAACGACGCGCCCGTCGCGACCCCGGCGACGCCCGGCGCCGCCGACCCGGCCACGGCGGCCGCCAGCACGTCCGCGACCACCGCCCGCCCGTGTTCGCGAGCCGTCGCGTCGACGGGCGCCGCGAGGAAGTCGCCGACGGCTCGCTCCCACTCACGTGTGTGTGCTCGTGCCATACTCGAAGGACGCGCGTCGCGGACAAAAGCGTATGGGGCGACGGGGCCGAAACCGGTCCGACGCTACCGGCTCGCGAGCGTACAGAGGACGCGCGGCGGCGCCGGCGTCCTGGCGCGCTCCCAGAGCGTGGCCGCCCGGTCCGCCCCGATCACCGGCGCGACCAGGTCCCGGAACTTCGCTTCGAGCCGCGCCTCCTCGAAGGGGTTGTGTTCGCCCCCGCGCGGCGCGGCGACCTCGTGTGACCGTCGCCCGTCCGCGGTCTCGACTGTCACGCGGGCGCCCCGCTGTTCGGGGGCGCGGGCGGCGAACTCGTCGTCGACGGCGACGGTCACGCGCTCGGCTAAGGCGATGGCCTCGGGCGTTATCGCCTCGTCGGTGAACGCGGGCGGCCCGGAGTCGCCGCGAAGCAGCGCCGTTGCGACCGCGAACGGGATCGAGAACTTCGCTTGCAGTTGGTTCCGCGGCCGCGGCTCCGTCAGCCGCGCGGCCGCCGGGTACGTCTCGACGCGGACCGACTCGACCGCGCTCGGGTCCACCTCGGCTTCGAGCGCCGCGACGGCGTCCAGCGCCGGGTGCGTGTACCGGCACGCGGCGTGGATCTTGAAGTACCCGTGTTCGATCTCCCACCGGTCGCCCAGCCCGGCGGTGAGGGCCGACTCGTCGACGTCGCCCGCGGCGGCGTGTTCGAGGTGCCGGGCGACCCCGTTCCGGAGGCCGCCGAACCCGGCTTCGGCCTGATCGACGGCGACCAGCGCCGCGAGGTTGCTCATGCCCGCGTAGGCGTTCCGCACGGTCGCGCCCTCCGTCGCGGCCTCGAACCGGGTGTGTTGGGCGTAGTTCGCCGCGATGGCCATGGCCGACCGCGTCGTCTCCGGGTCGAGCTCGCGCGAGCGGGCCACCGCGGCCGCGCCGCCGACCGCACCCCACACGCCGTGCGGGTGGTACCCGGAGCGGAGCGTGCCGAGCGCGCGGGCGGTTCGGACGGCGACCTCGTACCCCGCGACGAACGAGCGCACGAACGCGTCGCTGTCGCCGTACCCGATCTCCGCGTCGGCCAAGAGCGCCGGCAACACGTGAATCGCGGGGTGGCCGGCGGCGAACCGGTGTCCCTCGTCGAGTTCGAGGACGGTCCCCGCCGCGCCGTTACACAGCGCCGCGAGCGGCGGGACCGTCTCGCCGCCGTCGGCGCCGATGACCGTCGCCCCGCCCGAGACGCCGTCGGTCCAGCGCCGCGCGAGCGCGCCGACCGCGTCGTCGGTCGACCCCGCGACGATCGCGCCGAGCGTGTCGGCGACGGTGAGCCCCACGCGATCGCGGACCCGGTCTGGAATCGCGTCCGTCTCAAGTTCCGCGGCGAACGTCGCCAGCTCGCGGTCGGGCTCAGGCGGCATCGTCGTCTAAGAGGTCGGTGCGCGCCCGGAGCAGGTCGACGAACCGGGACGGCCACGAGATGACGCCCTTCGGGCTGTACAACACGATCGCGATGAGGATGGCCCCGTAGACCGCGTTGTTCAGTCCGGGAATCTCGAAGGACTGCCGGACGAACTCGCCGACCGGGATGACGATGAGCGACCCCACGATCGGCCCGAGGACGGTGCCGACCCCGCCGACGATGGCCGGCAGGAGAATCTCGACGTTGACGAGCAGATCGAACACCGTCGAGGGGCGGATCGTGTTGAAGTACATCGCCCAGAACGCGCCGGGCCACGCGGTAAAGAAGGCGCTCACGGCGACGGCCAGCAGCTTGTACCGGTACGTCGGGACCCCGATGGCGGCCGCGGCCTGCTCCCGCTCGCGGATCGCGAACAGGTAGTAGCCGAGCTGCGATCGGTTGATCGCGAGCGACACGACGGTGACGACGGTCAGGAACCCGAGGATCAGGTAGTAGTACGGGAGGTCGCCGGTGAACTGGAACGCGACCAGTCCCGGCCCGTCGGCGTACTCGCGCGCGAGCGGCCGGAAGAAGCCGCTCGCGCCGCCGAGCTGCGGGACGTTCGTGAACACGTAGCGTAACAGTTCAGCGAACGCCAGCGTCGCCAGCGCGAAGTAGTGGCCCTCCAGGTCGTAGCGGAAGGTCAACGCGCCGATTATCAACCCGTACACCGCCGCGATGACGCTACTGAGGAGCATCCCGACCCACGGGGAGATGCCGAAGGTCCCGGTCAGGATGATCGTCGTGTAGGCGCCGAGTCCGAAGAACGCGGCGTGCCCGAACGAGAACTGCCCGGTGTACCCGGACATGATGTTCCACGCCTGCGCGGTCGTCGCCCAGACGAGGGTGATGATGAGCATGTTCAGGCTGAGCCACCCCAGCGGCGCGACGCCGAACAGCGCGAGCTGCCGGAGGAACGGCATCGCGGCGAGCACGACGAGGCTCACCGCGACCAACGCCGGGAGCGCGTACCACTCGTCTCGGAACGCGCCGTATCGCTCGACGGCGCGGGAGAGCGCGTTACTCATCGGCGCTCCCTCCGAGCAGTCCTTCCGGTTTCACGAGCAACACGAGGATGAATGCGAGGAATATCACGATCTGGTAGGTCGAGCCGCCCAAGTACGCCTGTCCGAACACTTGGATGAAGCCGATTATCAGCCCGCCGACGAACGCGCCGGGGAACGAGCCGAGCCCCCCCAACACGACGACGACGAACGCGTTTATCAGGTACTGGTCGCCGAGCGCCGGCGTGAACGACTGGAAGAGGGGGATGACCCCTCCCGCGAGCCCGGCCAACGCGGCGCCGATCCCGAACGTGAGCGCGTCGATTCGCGGGACGTCGATCCCGACGTACTGCGCGCCGTCGCGGTTGTCGGCGGTCCCGCGGATCGCCCGGCCCAGCATCGTCCGCTGGAGGAACAGCCACGTCCCCGAGAGCGCGATGAGCGCGATGACGAGCGCGTACAGCTGTCCCCGCGGCACGAACACGCCGGAGAGTTCGAGCGAGCCGAGGTTGAGCCCCAGCTGTTGGGGGTCGGCGCCGAAGATCATCTCGACGCCGCTGACGAGGATCAACAGGACGCCGAAGGTGACGATGAGCTGGTTCTCCTGTGGCGCGTCGATGATGGGCGCGATCGTCGACCGGTAGATAGCGACGCCGAAGGCGAAGAGCAACACGACGGCGAAGGGGATCGCGAAGAACGGCGACAGCCCCGTGGCGTCCGAAAACACGAGCACGGTGTACATCGCGACCACCATCAGCGCGCCGTGCGCGAAGTTGATCACGTCCATCACGCCGAAGATCATCGTCAGCCCCAGCGCGACGAGGCCGTATATCCCCCCGAGCAACACGGCGAACACGAAGTACTGCGCGAAGATCGTCGGAGACGGAAGCGAGAGCCCGAGAACGGCCGGCGCCGCGGTCGCGTCGAGCGCGCCGACGACGGCGGCCGCTTCCCGACCGCAGGCGTCAAGGAAAAACGAAGAGAGCATGTGGGTCAGAACTGCACGTCGGCCTCAGCGAACTCCTCGGGTGCGACGACGCGGTCTCTGAGGTCCTGGACCTGGAACAGCGGGGCGAGCGAGTTCTCGTTTTCGCCGTTGTCGGCGAAGGTGATCGGCGGCATCGCCGCGATGTGATCCTCGACGGTGATCTCCCCTAACGCGTCGTTGATGTCGTCGGGGTCGGCCGACCCCGCCTCCTCTATCGCCGCGATGATGACCTGGGTCGCCGCGTACGTCATCGCGACGTTCGCGTCGAAGCTGGTCTCGAACTCGGACTCGAAGCGCGACCGAACCTCGCCCGCGGCGTCGGAGGTCGGGTCGAGCGCGAAGTTGGTCGCGAACCCGCCCTCGACGGTGTCGCCCATCTCTTCGAGCGCGCTGACGTCGTTCATCGCCGCGTTCGAGCAGCCGGTGACGTACTTCGGCTGGTAGTTCTGGTTGTTCATCGCGTTGACCAGTTCGATCGTCCCCGACCGGTAGGTGGTGGCGATCACCGCGTCCGGGTCGGCGTCCCGGAGCGTCGTGACCTGCGTGTCGGCGGTGTCGCCCGGCTCGTAGGCGGTCTCGGCGACGATCTCGATGTCGTTGGCCGGGAGTTCCTCGCGGAGCGCGTCGCGCACCGACTGCCCGAAGCTGATGTCGATGTAGAACAGGCCCGCGGTCTCGATTTCCTCGCCGGCGCCTCGGATGGCGTCGGCGAGCAGCCGCGCGTGGTCGACCGCCATCTGGTTCGCCGGCGGCTGGGGCCGGTACGCGTAGTTCAGCTGCGTCTCCTGTAAAATCGAATTGGCCACCGACACCGAGATGACGAACGGGACGCCCGCGCTCTCCGCGGTTCGGGTCGCCGCGCTCGTCACCGGCGAGGAGTAACAGCCGGTCAACACGCTCGCGCCCTCGTCGATGAGCTCCTGTGCGACCTCGCCGCCGAGTTCCTGTGCGCCCTCGTTGTCCCCGCTGACGACGCTGAGTTCCGCCCCGTCGAGCGACTCGATCCCTCCCGCCTCGTTTTTGATCATCGCCGCCAGTTTGACGGCCTGGTCCATCCGCTCGCCCGTGTTACTGAGCGCGCCGCTCAGCGGGTGGTTCGAGCCGATGATCACCTCGTCGGGCGCGTCGCTGCCGTCGCTCCCGTCGCTGCTGCCGCTGCCGTCGCTCCCGTCGCTCCCGTCGCTGCCGTCGCTGCCGTCGCCGCCATCACCGCCACCACCGTTGCTGCTACAGCCGGCCAGCGCACCGGTGACGCCGGCGGCGCCGCTGTATTTAACGAACGAGCGTCTACTGACACGATCTGCGGGATTGTCTCCCATATACGTCTTGTGTGAGACGGGTGCACATATAGTTTGTTACGAAAGATTGTGATTAGTTCTGCGGCTCGCGGCGGTGACGAGCGCACCCGGCGAGCCGGGCGGCGACACGGACGACGAGTAGGGAACCGAGCCGGCGAGCGTCAGTCCAGCCCGAGGTACAGCTCCACGAGGTCGTCTTCGTCGGTCAGGTCGTCGGGCGTCCCCTCGAACTGGAGTTGCCCCTGCGCCAAGATGTAGACGTAGTCGGCGATCCGCAGCGCCTCGCGGACGTTCTGTTCGATGAGCACGACCTGTGCGCCGCTTTCGACGAGCCGCCGGGTCATCTCGAACACCTGGTCGATGAGGGAGGGGGCCAGCCCGCTCGACGGCTCGTCGAGGAGGTACACCTCCCCGCCGGTCATCATGGCGCGCCCGTAACTGAGCATCATCTGCTGGCCGCCCGACAGCGACCGCCCCTTCTCGTCGAGTTTGCCTTCCAACTCCGGGAACGCCGACAGGACCTCGTCGAACCGCTCTTCGCGGACGGTCCCGTCGTCGACGGTGTACCCGCCGAGAAGGAGGTTCTCACGGACCGTGAGGTTGCCGAAGATGCCGCCGTCCTGCGGGAGCATCGTGACCCCGCGGTGGACGTTCTCGGCCGGCCTGTTGCCGGTCAGGTCGGTGCCGCGGTGCTCGACCGTCCCCTCCCACGCCGGGACGACCCCGGCGAGCGTCTTCAAAAGCGTCGACTTCCCCGACCCGTTCGGCCCGAAGACGCAGGTGACGCCGTCCCGGCTCTCGACCGAGACCCCGTCGACCACGCGGTGGTTCCCGTAGCCGCTGACGAGGTTCTCGCCGACGAGCCACGACTCCCCGTCGGCCTCCGCCCCGACCTCGGAGAGCGCGGACGCGGTGCTCGCCGCGGCGCCCGTCGCCGCAGCCCCGGACGACGCGCCTGCACTCCCGGCGGCTACCGCGCCGCCGGCGGCGGCCGGCGTCGGGTCCGCGGCCGCGTCGTCGACCGCGGCGCTCCCCGTCTCCCCCTCCTCCTCGCCGATGAGCGTTTCCAGCGACGCGTCGTGGTCGGCCGCGCCCCCGAGGTACGCGTCGCGGACGCGCTCGTCGCTCGTCACCGACTCGAAGTCGCCCTCGACGAGGACCTGTCCCTGATTGAACACGGTCACGCGGTCACAGACGTCCGCGATGACCCGCATGTCGTGTTCAATGATCACAAAGGTCGTGCCGCGGTCGTTGAGCGTCTCCAAGTGGTCGAGCAGGCGGTTCCGCAGCGAGGGGTTGACGCCCGCGGTGGGCTCGTCGAGCATCACGCAGGCCGGTTCGAGCATCAGGATGCGCCCGAGTTCGAGCAGTTTCTCCTGACCGCCGGAGACCCCGCCGGCCTCCTGGTCGGCGACGTGGTCGATCTCGAGGAGTTCGAGCAGCTCGTCGGCGCGCGAGCGCTTCTCGTCGGGGACCCGCACCCCGGAGCGGAGCCCCCCGGTGAACACGGCGAGCATGTTCTCCTTGACGGTGAGATCCTCGAAGGGCGACGGGATCTGAAAGGTCCGCGCGAGCCCGCGCCGCGCGATCTCGTCGGGTTTCCAGCCGGTCACGTCCTCCCCGTCGAACCGGACGGTGCCGCCGTCGGGGCGGTAAAAACCCGTGACCGTGTTGAAAAACGTCGACTTTCCGGAGCCGTTCGGCCCCATGATTCCGTGGATCGTGTCCGCCTCGACGGTCACGGAGAGCTCGTCGTTTGCGACGAGGGAGCCGAATCGCTTGGTTAACCCCTCGGTCGCTAAAATCGGGCGAGTCATACCCGAACGTCACCGCACGTGCGAATAAACGTTTTCCCGCCAGTCAGTGACACACAGTTGACTGGTACTGACACGCTCCCGTCCCGCAGCGACGCGCCCGAACGCGGCCGGCGCGCCCCGCTCACTCCACCGTGGCCCGCCCGCCGTCGACGAGAATCGTCTCGCCCGTGACGAACGAGGCCTCGTCGCCCGCGAGGAACGTGACGACGCTCGCGACCTCCGTCGGCTCCCCGAGCCGGTCGAGCGCCGCGAGCCCGCGGAACCGCTCGCGCGCCGCGTCGTCTTCGGCGTACGGCGCGGTCATCGGGGTCTCGATGAACCCCGGCGCGACGGCGTTGGCGCGGACTCCGTCCGCGCCCAGTTCGGCGGCGAGCGCCCGCGTCAACCCCTCCAGTCCGGCCTTCGTCGATGCGTAGCCAGCGCGCTCCGCCGCCCCGATCTGCCCGTAGATCGACGAGATGTTGACGATCGCGCCGCCGCTCTCGCGCAGGTGCGGCGCGGCCTCGCGGACGATCCGGAACGGCGCGGTGAGGTTGATATCCACCGAGCGGTCCCACGGCTCGCCGTCGTGGGTCTCGATCGGCTCGCGCGCGACGATCCCGGCCACGTTGACGACCACGTCGATGCGTCCGGTGTCGGCCGCGCGCTCGACCAGCGCCGCGACCGCCGCGGGGTCGGTCACGTCGGCGTCCACCGGCTCGAACTCCCCTGCGTGGTCCGTACAGGCCGCGACGGTCTCCGACTGGTCGAGGCGGTCGCCGCCGACCACCGTCGCGCCGCGCTCGGCGAAGCGGACCGCACAGGCGCGGCCGATACCCCGAGCCGTGCCGGTGACGAGCACGGTGTCGCCGGCGAACGACGGCTCCGGCGTCGTCTCGCTCGCCGTCACGATTGCTCGCCGATCGACCGGGCGGCGTGTACGCCGGCCAGCCGGCCGAATCCCATCGCCGTCGTGAGCCCGTTCCCGGAGAGGTAGCCGGCGGCCCCGTGGCCGCTGATGCCCGTCGCGGTGCCGCCGCCGGCGTAGAGGCCGTCGACGGTCGAGCCGTCCTCGCGGAGCACTCGCGCGTGCTCGTCGACGACGAGCCCCCCCTGCGTGTGGAACAGCGAGCCGGTCACTTCGGTCCCGTAAAACGGGGCCGAGAGGACGTTCCGGCCGTCCTCGCGGCCGACCTCGTCCGGCTCGCCCGCCTCGACGGCCGCGTTGTACGACTCGACCGCCTCGCGGGTCGCCTCCGGGTCGCAGCCGAGTTCGGCGGCGAGGGCCTCGACGGTGTCGGCGCTCGTGTACGAGCCGAGGTCGACGGCGCGGTCGAAGTCGTCGAACTCGCCCTGCAGGCGCTCGAAGATGCGCTCGTCGAATATCTCGTAGGCGACGCCGCCCTCCTGACGGACCACGTCGATGGCGAACTGCGAGTACCCCTTCGACTCGTTCCCGAAGCGCTCGCCGTCGGCGTTGACGAGGACGCCGCCGTTCATCACGACGGCGTACGTCGACAGCGCGCCCGTCCCGCTGACGACGGTCGCGTGCCCCTGGAAGGCGTCCATCGACGCGAGGGCGCCGCCGAGTTCGGCGCCCCAGCGGATCCCGTCCCCGGTGTTGCCGTCGGAGCCGTAGTAGAGCGCGTCGGCGATGTCGTCCTCGCAGTGCGCGCGCACCATCTCCCGGTTCCCCGCGAAGCCGTCGGTGGCGAGTATCACCCTGTCCGCCCGGATCGCCTCCTCGCGGACCGCGCCGGCGACGACGCCCTCGACGGCGCCGTCCTTCGCGACCAGTTTGGTCACCGGCGTGTTCGTCAGCAGCTCCGCGTTCGATCGCGCCTCGATCCGGTCGCGCATCTCGGCGACGAGGTTCTCGCCGTTGCGTCCCGGCGGCGCGTGCATCCGATACTCGGAGTGTTTCGGGTACTTAAAGTCGTCAACGAGGTGCAACGAGATGTCCCAGTCGTCCACGAGCCAGTGGACTAAATCGACGCTGCTCTCACAGAGGTGTTCGACCAACTCCGCGTCGGCCTCGTGGCCGTTCTTCTCCAAGATGTCTCGGGCCATGTCCGCCGGCTCCTCGTCGATTCCCGCCTCGCGCTGGAAGCGGGTGCCGGCCGCGGGGATCATCCCCGTCGACAGCGCGGCGTTGCCGCCGACCTCGGCGCTCTTCTCTAAGAGCGTGACCGTCAGGTCCTCGGCTTCGCAGGCCGCGAGCGTCGCCGTGAGCCCGCACCCGCCGGCCCCCGCGACCAGCACGTCGGTCTCGACGTCGAACTCGACCTCGTCGGCCGAGACGACCTCCGCGCTCGCGTCGTCTAACGTCCGCTGCTGCGGCTCCAAATCGGGCGACTCCATACCGTGACACTCGGAACCACGTCGCGTAAATCTACCGGTCGGCGGGGTGTCGCCGTTCGTGTGCCTACCGTGTTTCCCCGAGTCCGCGCTGCTGGCGACCCGCGTGGACGACCGCTGACCGGTATTTAAATTCATGATGGTTCCATTTATATCTCTTTGGGTGTGTACTCGTACCATGGCCCGAACGCCACGCGAGACGGTCGAGGAGTTCTTCGAGCGGATGGGCGACCCGGACGAACGCGAGTCCGTCGGCGAGCTGTTCGCCGACGACGCCGTGATCACGGTCCCCGGCGCACGGTTTTCGGGGCCCGAGGCCGCGGCCTCGTTCCTCGCCTTCCTCGAACCGCGGTACGAGCGCGCCGGCAAGGCGTTCGGTCGCTGGACCGTCGCCGGGGACCGCGTCGTCAGCCAGGGGACGCTCCACGGCGTCGACAACGACGGCGAGCCCTTCGAGGACGTGCGGTACGTCGACGTGTACGAGGTTAGCGAGGGCACCATCGACCGGCTCGACGTGTACAACGACCTCGCGGTCGAGGGGGTGGTCGAGTCGTGAGCGACGCGAGCGACGAAGCCGACGCGACCGACGCGACCCACTCCGAGCGCATCGGCGTCCTCTTCGCCCTGCGCGACGAGCCCGACCTCGTCGTCCGCGCGGAGGAGCTCGGCTACGAGAGCGCGTGGGCCGCGGAGGGGCAGGGGAAGTCGGCGTTCGGCAAACTCGAACGCTGGGCGGTCCACACGGACCGGATCGGCCTCGCGACCGGCATCGTCAACGTGTTCTCGCGGACCCCGGCCGCCATCGCGCAGGCGGCGGCGACCCTCGACGCGCACTCCGGCGGGCGAGCGATCCTCGGGCTCGGCGTCGCACATCCGGGCGTCGTCGAGGGGTTCCACGGCGCCGACTTCGACCGCCCGCTGCCCCGGATGGACGAGTACATCGAACTGGTCCGTCGGTATCTGCGCGGCGACCCGGAGGGGTTCGACGGCGAGTTCTTCTCGCCGTCGCGGACCGCGTTCTGGGGGGCGTTCGAGCCGGAACGCGCGTCGATCCCCATTTATAACGGCGCGCTGGGGCCGGCCAACGTCCGACTCACCGGACAGTTCGCCGACGGGTGGGTGCCGAACCTCTACCCGGACTCGCAGTTCGAGGAGGCGCGGGGGTGGCTCGCCGACGGCGCGG
>Ga0209945_1000145_pt1 | contig 24547 bp, 21 predicted proteins | sample SalPonR2_A_D2_MG_FD_185703 | JGI IMG/M metagenome (GOLD analysis project Ga0209945, IMG submission 185703) | Salt pond soil microbial communities from South San Francisco under conditions of wetland restoration - Salt Pond MetaG R2_A_D2_MG... ...
CTGTGACCTCCGGGCACTGGTTGGCCACGCCCTCCCCAGCCGATTCGCTCGGGAGCTTCGCTCCCTCGCTCATCCCTCGCACGCGCTCACGAGGCCGCCTTCGGCGACCTCGCGAGGCGCGCGCCACCGCAGTGTGCTCTGACCGATCTCTTGGCCGATGGGCAGACCACCGGAGACGCCCCCAATGCCCGCTTCGAACTCGCGGGTCGGTTCACTCCCCGCTCGCCTTTCGAGGGACTCCCTTCGGTCGTCCCTCCAAATGCGCGGGACCGGATTTGAACCTCACTCACTCCACTCGCGTCGCTCGTTTCGTTCCCTGCTTCAAATCCGCTCCTGCTCTTCGCTCACTTCGTTCGCTCATGCGCGGGACCGGATTTGAACCGGCGGACTCCTACGAGACAGCGTCCTAAGCGCTGCGCCGTTTCCTGGCTTGGCTACCCGCGCGCGGATCTAGATACGCCAAAGCCGCAAAAGAACCTGACGAACCGCCCGCGGGTCACGCACAGAACGAACAGTTACAGTACGTCTCACACACCGGGTTCGAACAGTCGGCGTTCCGCGCCGAACAGTACGTCCGCCCGTGCCGAATCAACAACACGTGTAGTGGATAGATCAACTCGTCCGGGACGACCTCGTCGAGCACGTCGTGCGCCCGCTCGTTCGACGCCGACTCCGGAACGAGCCCGAACCGCTTCGAGACGCGCTCGACGTGGGTGTCGACGGCCATCGTCGGCTTTCCGAAGTGAAAGTTCAACACCACACTCGCGGTCTTCGGCCCGACGCCTTTGATGTCCATCAACCACGCCTTCGCCTCGTCGGTGGCCATCGCATCGAGAAAGGCGAGCGAGTACGCCCCACCGGTCTCCTCGCGGATCGCCGACAACGAGCGCTGGATGCGCGCAGCCTTCTGATCGGGCAGCCCAGCCACGCGGATCGTCTCGGCCAATTCGTCGTGGTCGGCCGCCTCGATCGCCGCGAAATCGTCGTACCGGTCGAACAACGCCTCGACGGCTCGCCGGGTGTTCGTGTCTGCGACGTTCTGTGAGAGGATCGTCCCGACGAGCTGTCGAACGCCCTCGCCGGGTGCTGCGGTGGGGTCGGCACCGTGTTCGGCCACCCGATCGACCGGCTCGTACAGCGAGACGAGGTCTGCGTGCAGCTCGCGCACCCGCGACTCGGTCCACGCGCGTGTCGACATACTACCGCTTACGCCGGGAGGGACTTCAGCGCCGCGGTCACCGCTGTCTACGCGCCGGGTTTTTATTCCTCACCCACAGAGAATCGGTGTGTACCGGGCGAGTGACCGCGTCGAGCACGCAGCGTGGATCGATCGGCTCGAAGCCGCCTGTGAGACGCTCGATCTCGACGCAGAGGCGCGCTCTACGGCGACGGACCTCTTTTTGTCACAGGCACCTGACTCCGCCGACGGCAAGCGCGTCGTGGCCGCTGGAAGCCTCTACGCCGCGGCACTGATCCGCGGCCAGCAGCGCTCGCAGTCGGCGGTAGCAGACGCCATGGGCGTCTCGCGGCTCTCGGTCCAACAGCGCTGGAAGTCGATCCTCGCGGACGCCGGATTCACGCCGCCGACGTGGTGATCACGGCCCTGTGTGTCGGCGACGAGGCCCCCGGTGTGTCGACCGCGAAGCCGCACGCGGTGGGCTCGTCCATTCACGTCCCGCTCACCGCGGCGTTGCGACGACACCGAGGTGGTCTGCGTGGAATCGGTCGAGCGGTGTGGTCTCGAGCACCTCGTAGGTCGTCTCGAGCTCAGCGAGCACGTCGGCGTACACCGTCTCGGGGTCGGCCGTCACGTCCTCGCTGCGGGCTTTGATAGCCAACACGAGTCGCCCGCCGTCGGCTAAGAACGCGGCGTTCCGGTTCGCGACGGCCGCCTGCCCGCGGGTCGCGACGTCCTGGACGATCACGTCGACGTTCGATTCGACCACGTGCGCGTACGTCGTCGGCCGTCTCGCGTCTTTCAACAACGGAAAGAGACGGTCGCGCGGTTCTGCGGCCGCCACGAGCTCGCGGGCGGGGCGGGGCGCGAACTCGACGGCGTACGTCGGTCCCGCGAAGTCGGCGACGTGGCTAACGGTGGTCCCAGCCGCAGCGCCCAGATACAGGACGGTCTCGCCGCCGGTGAGTCCCGTCTCTACGCCCAACTCGAGCATTCCTCCGAGCTTCGACCGGGTCGGGTCCCACGCGCGCCACTTGCCGTCGGTCGGCTCCCCGTAGACGGGCGGGCCACGGGTCGCCAGCCGAGCCGTGCCGTCGAACGCTCGGCGCTCGACGCCCGCCGGTAGCGTCGAATCACTCATGTGGCTCCCCCGTGCGGCTCGTCGTCCTCGCTGGATTCTTCGGCACGTGCGCGGATCGTCACCATCCGCTCGCGCAGGTCGTCGTGCAGCGATTCGCGGTACGTTCCCGAGTAGTGATCGACGCGAGCGGCGAGCGCGAGTTTCCCCGCGAGCGCCCGTGCGGCCGATCCGCGGTCGTCGGGGCGGGTACCGCGAACGAACTCGTGGGTGTAGATGACGCCGTGTTTGGGCGACGGCGCCCGGCCGGCGAGGTGCGCGAAGAGGGCGTCTTCGGCGCCGAGCACCTGTACCGTCCCCGCGGGCTTTTTCGCCAGCGACTCGAGCCCCCCCGCGAGGGCGATCAGCCGCGCAGCCAGCGTCGCCCCCGCCATCGCCGCGAGGTTCGGCGCGACCGCCGGTGCCGTCTGCTCGATGGTCGTCTCGAGCGCGTCACGCTCGTCTGCCAGCTCCGAGACGCGGGTCGCGAGCGAGACGACCCGCCGGTCTAGGTCGTCGGTCGGGTCCTCGGCGGCGAGCGCTCGTGCACCGGCGATTCCGGGCGACGACGACGGAAAGCGACTGCCGGCCCACGCTGCGACGCGTTCGGCCAGCTCGTTGGCGAGCTGCTCACAGTCGTCCATGGCACGCACCGCGTGGACGAGCTGTTGGTCGTCTGCGCGCTCACGCTCGCGAACCGCCGACTGCGTCGCCGCAGTCGTCGCTGCGTGGAGACGATCGTAGTAGGCGTCTCGCGAGTCGACGACCCCCTCGTCGATGGCGATCGACGGCCAATCGCGCGGCGCCGCCGCAGAGCCCGTCCGGACGCGCTCTACGGCCCTCTCCGAATCGGCGTCGCCGGTGAGCCCGGCGAACCACCCCTCGTCGCCGTCGCTCGTCGTAGATACGACCATGGGTGGGCCGGCCTCGGTCGGCTCGTCACTGTCGGTCATTGTCCCCGGCTACTCGCCCCGATTGTATAGGCGTTCCCGACCGGCGGCGCTACGGTCACGAGCGACCCTGTGGGTCTCTTCTCGACTCGAGCAGCCCCTTCATCGGCCGCCATCGAGAGCCGGCTGCCGGTAGCACATGGCGTTTATCGGTGGGCCGCGTACGCACCTGTGATGGAGTTCGAAGACGTCGTCTCGACGCGCCGTTCAGTACACGAGTATAGCGACGAACCGATCGACCGCGACACCCTCGATGCGGTGTTCGAAGCCACCACCCTCGCTCCTTCCGGATACAACCTCCAGCCGTGGGAGTTCCTCGCGCTTCGTGCCCCCGAGAAGAAGCAGGCGCTTCGTGAGGTCGCATTCGACCAGGAGCACGTCACCGCCGCCGACACCGCGGTCGTCGTGCTCGGTAACACCGACCCGACCGCCCACGCCGAGCCGGTGTTCGACGACTGGCTCGCGAAGGGGTACATTCCGAACGAGGAGGTCCGTGACGCTCTTCTCGAGAACGTCGACGGGATCGGCGCACAGCCGGTGGACGAGCGCCGGATCTGGACCACCCGATCGACGAGTCTCGCCGCGATGACGCTGATGTACGCCGCGTGGGACCACGGCGTCGCGAGCTGTCCGATGGAGGGGTTCGACCCCGAGGCGCTCGTCGAGACGTTCGACGTTCCGGACGGCTACGAGCCCGTAATGCTCGTCACGCTCGGCTACCCGGCCGAAGACGCTGCAGACGTCGAGAACGAGCGAAAGGCCCGCCGACCGGTCGAAGAGGTCGTCCACTACGACGAGTTCGAGCCGGTCGAGGAGACTCCACTCGACGACCCGACCGAGTAGTCGCGCTTCGGTGAGCCAACCGAGTAGTCGCGCTTCGGTGAGTCGGTTCCGTAGTCAGTAGCCGTTGTGGTGACCGCCCGTGCGCCGGCGTCGACCGGCCGAATTAACCGGGTGCCGACGCTACGAGTGCGCATGTCTCGAGAGTCGTTGCCTTCGGTCTCCAGCCGGGGGGAACTGGCCGTAATCGCCGCGCTGCTCGTCGTTCCGGTGGCCGTTGTTCCGGCGCTCGGTGGCGGCGAGCCCACGGTGGTGAGTCTGTGGGGGCTCGTCAACGCCGGCGCGGCCGGCTCCGCGGGCGGCGTCGGTCTCTATCCGATCTGGACGTACTTTTTCGACCAGCCTCGAGCGTTCGGACGGCTCCCGGCGTCGATTCGCGTCTGGCCGCTCGGCGCGTTCTTCCACCTGCTCGCGGCCGTGAGCGCGACCGGTGGTGCGGTGTTCGGTCACGAGGACCGGCGGGTCACCGGCGGGCTGTTGGTGTTCGCCGCGTTCGCGACGCTGTGGGTCGGCCTCGGCCTTGCGGGGCGCTTCGGCGTCGGAACCGGTGCCGGGCTCCTCGCCGTCGTGCCGGTCGTCCCCGTCGTGACGGTCGTGGTCGTGTGGGTGTCGTACCGCCGTGACCTCTGGACGGCACTCGGCGCGCGACGAGCGTGACCAGCAGGCGGTTCGGTCGTCGACGACTCCGTGAGACGCGGACCCCCGGTGAATCACGCGCTCACGACCACGACCGCGCGATCGCCGGACGTCACTTCGTCACCCCCTCCCGGGCCGATTCTATACGTGCGTGATGGTTGTGTGACTGAGGCGACCTCGCGGCGGCCGGGCACCAGTTGGCCACGCCCTCCCCAGCCGATTCGCTCGGTGCCTCCGGCCCCTCGCTCATCCCTCGCACGCGCTCGCGAGCTCGCCTCCGGCGACCTCACGAGGCGCGCGCCACCGCGGATGCCGATCCTCGTTCCTGAGAGATCGCCTCGTGCCGGCCACCGGAAGGGGTCTGCGGGTCGAGACCGGATCGACTGCGGTGTGGTGGTGGTTCGTCTCAGACTCCGTACTGCGTCTCGACGAGTTCGTCGAGTCCACGGTCTGCGAGCAGTGGCTTCGGAACCAACATGTCGAGCTGAACCACGCCCGGCAGCCGACCGATCTGCACCCCACCGGTGAACGTACACCGGGCGCGAACCTCTCCTTCGCTCATGTCGAACAGCGTCCCCGCTCGATCGAAGGCGTTCTGTGTGGCGTCGTTGACCGTCGCACCCGATCCGATGACCTGAACCGGCGCCATCTCGGTCTCGACGTCGACCCCGTGGTCGGCCCCGAGTGCGACCCCGGCCTCGCGCTCGGCGTCGTCGTACGGCTCGCTGATGAACGGCAGGTCCTCCTCGTTGGGCAACAGGATCGGCCCGTCGAGTTCGAGGTCGTGGATCACCTCGACGTCCATCGTGACGGTGCCGCTCACGTCGGTCGTGTGCAACGAGAGCTCGCCGTCACCCTGGTTCGCGTGTAAGTCACCCACGTAGATGCCGCCGCCGTCGACGGCGACCGGACAGATCAGCGTGGCACCCGCACGGACCTCGGGCACGTCCATGTGGCCGTCGGTCCGCTGTTCGAGGTCGGCCTCGGTCTCGACGCCGTAGTCGTGGTCGGCACCGATCAGACTCTGACCGAAGTCGCCGGCGTTGTGTGAGTCGGGAATGGTCACCGGCGGCGTCGTCCCGATGTTACCGATGAACGGTCGGAGTCGGCCGAGCGTCCCCGGCATCCCGTCGGGCTCGTACAGCAGTATCGGATGCTGGCGGGCGTTCTCGGGGATGTCCATCACGGATTCAGCGTCGGTGGCGAGCTCGTGGGCCCCGTCAGCATCGAGCGTCACACCGACCCCATTCTCGTGGTCGAACGCCACGGTGTACCCGTACTCGAAGCCGAACGAGGAGGCGTTCGCGCCGCACTCGGCACAGCGGATCGCCTCCTCACCGGTGCCTTCGACGACGGAGTCCGGCCACGTCGTCCCACACTCGGGACAGCGGTGGTCCACGAACGGGTCGTCCTCGAACGCCGCCTCGCGCTCGGCCATCGACCCGGTGCTCGTCGCCATGCTCGTCACCTCGACGTCACGGATGTGGATCGCGACCGCGTCGCCGACGGACGCCCCCTCGACGCGGATCGGTCGAGTCACCTCGTGGCCGCCACGGAACGAGGGAGTGACCATCGGACCCCAACACCCCGGCGGGGTGTACGTCGTAATGCGCCCGCCGTCGGCGACGGTCCCGGCCCACTCCTGGTCGGGGCCGACGAGACCGAGCGTGTACTGGTCGACGTGCAGCTCCTCTTGAACAGACTGTTGTGACATGTGCTAGAACGTCACGATCGGTGACGACATAATCCTAGCGCTCGCGGAACCGGAGATCACGCTGGCGCGGTACAGAGTAGCGCTGGCACGCCGGGAGCGGCGCAGCGACGAGGCGGGGACGAGTTCAAGTAGGCGCTGTGCGGAGTGAGGGGCAGTGATGGAGCCGCCGGAGATCGAGCGGTTAGACGAACAGACGGTCCAGCGGATCGCCGCCGGTGAGGTGGTCGAGCGCCCGGCGAGCGTGGTGAAAGAGCTGGTCGAGAACAGCCTCGACGCGGGTGCGAGCCGCGTCGCCGTCGCGGTCGAGGCGGGTGGCACCGAAGGGATCCGCGTCCGCGACGACGGCGTCGGGATCCCGGCCGACCAGCTGGAGGCGGCGGTCGCCGAACACGCCACCTCGAAGATCGCCGACATCGACGACCTCGAAGCCGGCGTCGGGACGCTCGGATTCCGTGGCGAGGCGCTGTACACGGTCGGTGCGGTCTCGCGACTCACCGTTCGCTCGCGTCCGCCAGACGCGGACGCCGGCGCCGAGGTCACCGTCGAGGGCGGCGAAGTCGGCGCGGTTCGGCCCGTCGGCTGTCCCGTCGGAACGACCGTCGAGGTCGAGGACCTCTTTTTTAACACCCCTGCACGCAAGAAGTTCCTCAAGCGGGTGACGACCGAATTCGACCACGTCAACACGGTCGTCTCGAGTTACGCGCTCGCCAACCCGGACGTCGCCGTCTCACTCGAGCACGACGGCCGCGAGACCTTCGCTACCGAAGGCAACGACGACCGCCGCTCTGCGGTCCTCGCCGTCTACGGCCGGCCGGTCGCCGAGTCGATGATCGACGTCGAGTGGACCCCAGGCGACGACACGCCAAGCGACGACACGCCGAGCGACGGCGATGCGGATGCCGATCAGCCCGTGCGTCGCGTCGCGGGACTCGTCTCACACCCCGAGACGACGCGCTCGAGTCGCGATTACCTCACCACGTACGTCAACGGGCGGTACGTCACCGCAGGTGCGCTTCGGGAATCGGTGCTCGACGCCTACGGCGGGCAGCTCGCGCCGGACCGGTACCCGTTTGCGGTCCTCTTCGTCGAGGTCCCGCCAGCCGACGTCGACGTAAACGTACACCCCCGCAAACTCGAGGTCCGGTTCGACCGCGAGGCGGCGGTGCGGTCGGCCGTCGAGTCGGCCGTCGAGTCGGCCCTGCTCGACCACGGGCTCATCCGGTCGACGGCCCCGCGCGGCCAGTCGGCTCCCGACGAGGTCGACGTCGCTCCCGAGAGCCCGACCAACGAGGTCCTCGGTGGTGCCGCAGGCGCATCCGGACGCGACCCCGACGACGCGACGGACACAGCAGACGCGGCGGACACGGCCACGCCCGAGCGCGTCCCTGGCGGTTCGGCCGAAGCGCTCGACCCGGACGACGACGCGGCGTGGTCGGTCGACGGCCTCCCCGGCGCGGAGACGGAGGCGTCGGAGGCGACGAGTGACGGCATCGATGTGAGTGACGACGTCGATGTGAGTGACGACGTCGATGTGAGTGACGACGTCGACACGTCCAGCGACATCGACACGCCCGACGAACCCGATACATCAGACGCCACACGGACGGGAGCGCCCGCGGACACGGACGGGCCGACCACCGGATCGACTACTGGTGGATCGGCCGCTGGTGGATCGGTCTCACAGACCGATTCAGTGACCGACGAAGCCGAGACGACCCCGGGGGCCGACTCGGCGGTACGACCCGACGCAATCGAGACGCCCGACCGCCACGCCGACCGCCACGGGGGGACGACCCGGCGGACCGAACCGACCCAACACACTCTCGACGGCGACGAGACTGGAACCGAGCGCGCGTACGACTCGCTTCCGTCACTGCGGGTGCTCGGCCAGCTCCACGACACCTACGTCGTCGCGGAGGCACCCGACGGGCTGGTGTTGATCGACCAACACGCGGCCGACGAGCGGGTGAACTACGAGCGCCTTCGAGCCGCGTTCGCGGACGGTCCCGCGGCCCAGGCACTCGCCGAGCCGGTGACCGTCGCGTTGACCGCGCGGGAAGCCGCGTTGTTCGACGAGTTCCTCGCGGACCTCGACGCGGTCGGTTTTCGCGCAGAGCGAACGGACGAGCGCGAAGTCACGGTCGAGGCCGTCCCCGCGGTCTTCGACACCACGCTCGACCCGACGCTTCTGCGCGACGTCCTCGCCGAGTTCGTCGCCGACGCGGCCGCGAGCAGCGAAGCAGATGCTGATGGAGCCGACCCGGACGCCATCACCGACGCGTCCACGGTCGCCGACGCGGTCGACGCGCTGCTCGCCGACCTCGCGTGTTACCCCTCGATCACGGGTAACACGTCGCTGACAGACGGTCGAGTCGTCGACCTCCTCGACCGGCTGGACGACTGCTCGAACCCCTACGCCTGCCCACACGGCCGGCCGGTGGTGATCCGTCTCGACCACGACGAACTGGGCGCCCGGTTCGAGCGCGACTACCCGGGTCACGCCGGCCGTCGGAGCGAGTGACCGCCAGGGTCGACGACGAGAAGGGTACGCTTTTGGCTCACCCGCCGGACCCGAGCCTATGGAACGCGTAGCGATCATCGGCGCGTCGATGACCCAGTTCGGGCAGCGCGACGCGTGGCTCCGCGAGCTGCTCGTCGAGGCCGGCGAGGCCGCGCTGGCTGACGCGAACGTCACGGGTGCAGCCCTCGATCACCTCTACGTCTCGAACATGGCAAGCGGCGAGTTCGAGGGACAGACGGGCGTCGTCAACGCACTCGCACACGACCTCGCGGCCACGCCCGCCTACACCGCCCGGGTGGACCAGACGTCGGCGTCCGGGGGCGCGGGCGTCTACGCCGCGTGGCAGTCGGTCGCCTCCGGTGCGAGCGACTGTACGCTTCTCGTCGGTGGCGAGAAGATGACGCATCGGTCGACCGCCGAGGCGACAGACGTGATCGCCTCGCTCACCCATCCGGTGGAGTACAAACACGGGGTGACGCTCCCGTCGTTCGCCGGGCTCACCGCCAGACACTACCTCGAGACGTACGACGCCCCCCGTGAGAGCCTCGGGAAGGTCGCCGTGAAGAACCACGCTAACGGCGTCGACAACCCCCACGCGCAGTTTCGAAAGGAGGTCGACCTCGAGACGGTCCTCGAGTCCCCGATCGTCGCCGACCCGCTCCGCCTGTACGATTTCTGTCCGATCACGGACGGCTCGGCCGGGCTCGTCTTGTGTCCGGTCTCTGTGGCCGAGGAGTACGTCGACGACGAGTACGTCGTGATCTCGGGAATCGGCGGGGCGACGGACACGCACGTCGTCCACGAGCGGGCAGATCTTACGACGATGGGTGGCGTCCGCGACTCGGCCGCAATCGCCTACGAGATGGCCGATATCGGTCCGGACGACGTCGACGTCGCCGAGCTCCACGACATGTTCACGATCCTCGAGTTCCTCCAGAGCGAAGACCTCGGCTTTTTCGAGAAGGGTGCCGGCTGGCGTGCGGTCGAGGACGGCGTCACCGACCGGGACGGCGACCTCCCGATCAACACCTCCGGCGGCCTCAAATCGAAGGGACACCCGCTCGGCGCGAGCGGGGTCGCACAGCTGTACGAGGTCGTCAACCAGGTGCGAGGAACCGCGGGGCCGCGCCAGGTCGACGCCGACGTCGGCCTCGCGTGTAACGTCGGCGGATTCGGCAACTGTGTCACGACGACCGTCGTGGAGGGAGCCCAATGACCGACGACGTGCCGCCGTTCGAGGCCGCGGTGTACGCCGATGGGTCGATCACGTATCCGCCACACCCGGTCGGCCCCGACGGCGCCGAACGCACCGACACGCTCGACCTCCGCGAGTACGAGGCACACGTGGTGACGTGGACGACGTCGACGGCGACGCCGCCGGGCGTCAGGCAGCCCAACGCCCTCGCTATCGTCGAGTTCGACCTCGGCGGGTCGTACGACGGGCCGCCGGTCCGGGCGCTCGGCCAAGTCGTCGTCGAAGACGAAACCGCAGACGGCGAGGATGCCAGCGGGGACCGATCAGGAACCGACACGCAGGTCGTCGCCGTCGGCGACCGGGTCGAACCGGTCTACGTCGCGGAGTTGCGCGACCCTGAGGCGGGCATTCGCGAGCCGGCCAGCCAGTCGTGGGACGGCTTCCGATTCCGGCCGGTCGAGTGAGGGTGCCGGGCGACGGCCACAGCGCCCGCGCTCAGTCGGCACGAACCGCCGAGACGCCGAAGGAGGCCGTGACCATGCCGCCGAGTACGACCGGCATCCAGTACGTCGCGCCGCGAAACACGAGCACGGCGGCCGTGACCGTCGCGGCGGCCACGCCGGTCGTCGGGACGAGCAGCGCGACGTACGCGGCCTCAATTCCACCGAGCCCGCCAGGAAGTGGAGTTGCCCCGGCGAGGTTCGCGAGCGGGATCGCGAACACCACTACGTGTGGCGGGATGGGCTGGCCCACCGCACCGAAGGCGGCGATCAACGCGGCGGCCTGAGCGAGCCACCCGAGCAGGGAGAGGCCGACGACGACCGAGAGCTGCCGGCGGTCGGTCCCGACCCGCTCGACGTCCGTGAAGAAGCGTTCGAGCCGCTCGCTGAGCCCGCCTTCGAGCGCGGCGGGGTCTGCCCGGCCGCGAGTGAGCCGGCCGACTATCGGCGCGATCACGGCCGGGAGGCGGTCGACGAGCGTCTCACGGTGCCGCCAGGCGAGTGCGAGCACGAGCACGACGGTTCCGATGATGCCGACGGCAGACGCCACTGCCGTCACGAGCCGGTCGCCGACGGCCGCCGTGGTGGCGTAGTAGCCGACGCCGACGAACACGAGCGAGAGCGAGGGGACGACGTTGAGCACGTCGACGCTCGCGATCCCGGCGAGTCCGGTCTCGTACCGACAGTCGGAGACCTTCGAGATGAGTAGCGCAGCGACCGGCTCGCCGCCGGCCTGCCCGAACGGCGTCACGTTGTTCGCGAACACCGCACCGACGTAGACGACGATCGCGGTGTGTGTCGGCACCTCGACGGTCAACGAGGCGAGGACCGCCCGCAGCATGAGTCCCCACGCGGCGAGCCAACAGAGCGCGAACGCGATGACGACGGCGACGAGCCGGCGGTCGGCCGCCGCAATCGTCTCGAACACGGCCGTCGGACCGACGAGCGTGAACAACGCGGCGAGCGTGACGAGCGCCCCGAGCGCCCCCACGAGCAACACGCGCCGGTTGCCGTCTGGCATACCTCACCTCTCGCGGTGGACGACTTCAAAGCGTCTGATCGGCCGCGCTGTCTGGAACACGTCGCCTCGTTGTCGGCCTACGGTTCGAGGACGACCCGGAATCGCGCGTCGTTCGCCAGCATGCGCTCGTAGGCGGTTTCGGTCTCCTCGAGCGGCATGGTCTCGACCGTAGGCGTCACGTCTCGGAGTGCGCTGAACGCCAGCGTGTCCTCCCAGTCGGCGGCGTGTCCGGAGGCCCATCCCTCGACGGCCCCACGGGTCCCGACGAGGTGTTGTACGTCGACCTCGACGGGCTCGTCCGGCACACCGACCGCGACGACCGAGCCGTCACGGCCGATACCGGCGGCTGCCGCAGTGATGGCGTCCGCGGACGGGGCAGTAGCGAGCACCACGCGGGCACCCCCGAGCGACTGGAGCGCCTCGCCGGCGTCGCGGTCGCTCGTGTCGACGAAGTGGTCCGCGCCCAGCGACGTCGCCAGCGACTCCTTGTCGGCCGACCGAGAGAGCGCGACCGTCTCGAAGCCCATCTCGTGTGCGTACTGGAGACCGAGATGGCCGAGTCCGCCGATCCCCTGGACGGCGACCAGATCGCCCGGGTCGGCCTCGGCGTTGCGTAACGCGTTGAACGTCGTGATACCGGCACACAGGAGCGGGGCGGCCTCGACGGCCCCGAGCGCGTCGGGGATCGCGCCGACGGCCTCCGCCGGGACGGTCGCGTACTCGGCGTATCCGCCGTCGAACGTCAGCCCAGTGATCTCGCCGCGTTCACATCCCTGAAAGTCGCCGCGTCGACAGGGGTCACAGGTGAAACAGTGGCCGCCGTGCCAGCCGACACCGACACGGTCGCCCGGCTCCCAGCGCTCGACGTCGTCACCGACCGCGTCGATCCGACCGGCGATCTCGTGGCCTGGGATCCGAGGATACTCTACGGCGGGGTGGGCTCCGGACTTGACGAACACGTCGCTGTGGCAGATGCCGCACGCCTCGACGGCGACGCGGACTTCGGCGGCCGACGGCTCGGGGATCGGAACCTCGACTGCCTCGAACGGTTCACCGGCTGCCGGCACCCGCATTGCACGCATCGTTTCGGTAGTCACGTCCCCGTCTGCACGCGCGAGCCCCTAACGACTGGCGGTTCGGGCGCTCCTGGCGCGGCGGAGCCGAACGGACAACGGTTAAGTCGCGCTCGGGCGAGCGTGATCCTAATGTACGATCCGGAGGAACTGGCCGCGATACGGGACGCGAAGCGGGCGTGGGAGGACGGCCCGTACGGCGACGCCGTCGACCGGTTCGGCGAGCGGCGTGCGTCGTTTACGACCGACACCGGCGGTCGGTCCGTCGACGCGCTCTACACTCCGACGGACCGCGCGGACGCAGAGTATCAAAATGACGTGGGGTTCCCGGGTGAGCCGCCGTACACGCGCGGCGTCTACTCGACGATGTACCGCGGTCGGCTCTGGACGATGCGCCAGTACGCGGGCATGGGGACGGCAGCCGAGACGAACGAGCGGTTCCGCTACCTCATCGACGAGGGATCGTCGGGACTCTCGATGGCGTTTGACCTGCCGACACAGATGGGGTACGACTCAGACGCCGCGATGGCGGCCGGGGAGGTCGGTCGCTCGGGCGTCGCCATCGACACGCTCGCCGACTTCGAGACGGTGTTCGAGGGAATCCCCCTCGATCGGGTGTCGACGTCGATGACGATCAACGCGCCGGCGGCGATCCTGCTCGCGATGTACGTCGCCATGGGCGACGAACAGGGCGTCGACCGCACCGAGCTCCGCGGTACCGTCCAGAACGACATTATGAAAGAGTACGTCGCGCGGAACCTCTACATCTACCCCCCGGAGCCGTCGATGCGGCTCATCACGGACGTCTTCGCGTTCTGTGCCGAGGCGGTGCCGAAGCTGAACCCCATCTCGATCTCCGGGTACCACATCCGTGAGGCGGGGTCGACGGCGGCCCAGGAGGTGGCGTTCACGCTGGCGAACGGGCTCGAGTACGTGAGGGCCGCGGTCGACGCCGGGCTCGACGTCGACGACTTCGCCCCGCAGCTTTCGTTCTTCTTTAACGCGCACAACGACGTCTTCGAGGAGGCCGCGAAGTTCCGCGCCGCCAGGCGGCTGTGGGCGCGGCTCGTCGAGGAGCGGTTCGACCCGGACGACCCCGCCTCGACGCAGCTCAAGTTCCACACCCAAACCGGCGGGTCGACGCTCACCGCCCAGCAGATCGAGAACAACGTCGTGCGGGTCGCGTATCAGGCACTTGCAGCGGTCCTCGGCGGCACCCAGAGTCTCCACACCAACGGCAAAGACGAGGCGCTCGCGCTTCCGACCGAAGAGTCGGTTCGGACTGCCCTGCGGACCCAACAGATCCTGGCACACGAGTCCGGTGCCGCAGACACGATCGACCCGCTCGCAGGGTCCTACTACGTCGAGTCGCTCACCGACGAACTCGAGGCGGCCGCCCGCGAGATCGTCGAGGAGGTCGACCGTCGCGGCGGGGCGCTCGCGGCCGTCGAGAGCGGCTGGGTCGAACGCCAGATCCAGGACGTCGCCTTCGAGCGACAGCGCGAGATCGAAGCCGGTGAGCGGGTCATCGTCGGCGTCAACGCCTTCGAGGCCGACGAGGAGCCGGAGATGGACCTCGAAGCGGTCGATCCCGAACGCGAGGCGGCCCAACGCGAGCGGCTTTCGGCGGTGAAACGCGACCGCGACGACGCGGCCGTCGACGACGCACTCGACGCCGTCCGAGCGGCGGCACGCGGCGACGACAACGTCCTCCCGCCGATCCTCGAGGCGGTCAAAGCGTACGCGACGGTTCAAGAGATCAGCGACGTCTTTCGCGAGGAGTTCGGCGAGTACACGCCGAGCCGGTGAGGTGCCGGGTCGACTCAGCTCGCCCCGCGGACCACGTGTCCGTACTTCAACAGCGCGACGAACACGGCCCCGCCGACGGCGTTGCCCGCGGTCGCGAGCCCAAGAAACGCGACGTAGTCGACGACGCCGATAGCAGGCGAGGTGAACAGTCCGAACAACACCTCGACGTTGCCGGCGATCGAGTGCGGGAGGTGGAGCAGTCCGATCGTGGCGGTGACGACGACGATGAGGATCAGCCGGCTCGTCGTCTCTTGAGCCGCGGTGACGAGCCAGGCGAGCAGTCCCATAAGCCAGCCGGCGAAGACGCCGCCGACGAAGAGCCACGTCAGCGAGTGGCTGACGAGCTTGTTCGCTATCGTCTCGAAGGCCGCCGGCGAGACGACGCCGAGTTCGGGTAACAGGAGGCTCACGAGCAGCGTGAACGCGACGCCACCGGCGACGTTGCCAGCGTACACGAGCCCCCAGAGCCGCGCCAGTTGTCGGGGCGACGCCTGCCCGTCGATGACCGGCACGACCGCTAAGGTCGTGTGCTCGGTGAACAGCTCTGATCGGCCGAGGATGACGAAGATGAACCCGATCGAGTAGACGACCGCCAACAGCAGTTCGGTGCCGAGATCGCCATAGCTGCCTGGCGACAGCGTCAACACGACCGCCATCATCAGCGGGCCGAAGCCGATGTCGAGGCCCGCGGACAGCCCAGAGAGCAGGAGTCCAGACGACTCGCGGCGCATCTCGTGGAGGCCGGTCTCGATGAGCGAGCCGAGGATGGTCCGTGAGCTCTTCTGGTCGCTCGACTCGGCCGGTGGGTCGGCGGCCGTCCCGTCTTCGGTGACGCCGCTCGCCGACGCGGTCGGCGCTGGCCCCGTCGCGTCCGTCGAGGCGTCGTGTGATGGATCGCGCACGAGCTGTCTACGGATCCGTCGTCGCTGGAGCCACACAAACGATTCCCTTCGTCGACCCGCCGGAGCGGCGTCTACCGGCGACCCGACAGCTTATGTGTGAACGGGGAGCCACACGGGGTATGCGCCTCCACCACGCCGGTATCGCCACTCGAGACGTCGACGCCCTCGCCGAGCGGTTCGTCGCACTCTTCGACGGGGCGATCGTCCACGAAGAGACGCTCGACGACATGGACGTCGTCTTCGTCGGGCTCGAGGGCGGAGCCACCCTCGAACTGCTCGAGCCGACCGGCGACGGTCCGATCGCCGACTACCTCGATGCGTCGGGGCTGGGCGTCCACCACCTCGCATTCGCGACCGACGCGATCGACGCGACGCTCGACCGTGCCCGCGATCTCGGCGTCGACCTCGTCGACGAGTCGCCGCGGCCCGGCGCGCGCGGGCACCGCGTCGCGTTCTGTCACCCGCGGTCGACGGGCGGCGTGCTCGTCGAGTTCGTGGAGCCGTGAGCCGGCCTTCGAGTCGCTACGCCGACGGTTCAGAGCGGTCTCGCCCGAGCAGCGCGACCGCCATCCGCCGGGCGACGCCGCCGACGCCGTTTGCGGCGTGCCCGGCGACCACGATGCCGGCGAGCCCGGCGGGGACCGCGAGCGCCACCTCGGGTGCGGTGTCGACCGCCCACGTCACCGGCTCGCCGTTGCGTTCGCCGAACGTCACGGTCGTGGGGTACCGCAGCGGCGCGGTCGCGACCGTGATGGCGTTCGCGAGGGCGACGAGCACGATCGCGGCGAGCGGCACGAGCCAGACCCGCATCGAGAGGAACCCGAGTCCACGCCACGTCGACGGCGCGTCGACGTACGCCCGGAGGATGGCCACGCTCCCCGTCGGATTACCTACGTCCGTCGGCTGCCGGAGGTCGACCGGCCAGACGGCGTTCGCCAGCCGACGCTCGAGGCCGGCGACCAGTCGGGAGCCGAACAGCACCGCGGTCAGTATCGCCACGCCGACGCCGACGACGCTCGAGAGCGCCCCGACCGTGATCCCGAGACCGAAGAGGACCGAGTACAGAACACCGAGCGGGACGCCGACGACCAGGTACGCCAGGTTCGCGTACGTCTGCCGCTCGAAACAGACCCCGACCACGGGGAGGTCCGCGAGCGACCGACGAGAGGGTGTGTGGAGGAAAGACACGCCCAGCGCTGGCAGCGCACGGAAAAAATGCGTTGTGGTTCTGGGTCAGTCTCTCAACCGCTCGGACAGCGGTACAGAGCGCTCGTCCGGCTCGTCCATCCGTCGCTCACGCCCCATCGTCGGCATCCCTCGCGTCGGCCGCCGCCGGTTCGCCGACACCGTCCGCGAGGTCGGCTGCGATCCCCGTGTACGTCGTCGGCGTGAGCGCGCGGAGCTCCTCGCGAACCGACGGGTCCACGTCGAGCTCGGCGAAGAGCTCGTGAAAGTCCGCGAGCGTCACCGACGACCCACGGGTGAGCTCCTTGACGCGCTCGTACGCCTCGGTGTCTCCCTCGCGTCTGAGTATCGTCTGGACCGCCTCGCCGATCACCGCCGGCGTCGACTCCAGCGCCTCGCGCATCACGGCCTCGTTCGGTACGACCTTCTCGAGTCCGTCGGCGGTCTTCGAGTAGCCGATCAGACAGTGGGCGAACGCGGCGCCGATGGTTCGTTTCACCGTGGAGTCAGAGAGATCCCGCTGGAGCCGCGAACTCGTGACGTAGTCGGCGAGCAGCGTCAAGTCGCCGTTTGCCACCGAGAGGTTCCCCTCGCTGTTCTCGAAGTCGATCGGGTTCACCTTGTGCGGCATCGTCGACGACCCCGTCTCGCCTGCGACCGCGCGCTGGCCGAGGTAGCGGTCGGAGACGTACAGCCAGGCGTCGACGTCGAGGTCGAGCAGGACGTCGTTGACGCCCCGCAGCGCGTCGAACAGCGCCGCCAGGTCGTCACAGGGGTTCACCTGCGTCGCGAGCGGCACGTGCTCGAGTCCGAGTCGCTCGACGAGCGCCCGCGAGACGGACGGCCAGTCGACGTCGGGGTACGCGGCGACGTGTGCCGCGTACGTACCGGAGGCGCCGGCGAGCTTCCCCGAGAGAGCCGAGCGAGCGTCCGCGACCCGGCCGAGTGCGCGGCCGAGTCGCGCCGCGTAGACGGCCATTTCCTTGCCGAAGGTCGTCGGCGTCGCCGGCTGGCCGTGTGTGCGGGCGAGCATCGGCACGTCCCGATACTCGTGTGCCAGCTCGACGAGTGCGTCGCGCACCTCGCGGATCGCGGGCACGAGCACCGTCTCGACCGCCGGCCCGACGAGCAGCCGCTGGGCGAGGTTGTTCACGTCCTCGCTTGTGAGCCCGAAGTGGATCCACGGGAACAGCGACTCGGCGTCGTCGATCGGGCCGTCGGTGCGCTCGGCCCACTCGGCGAGGCGCACGCGCAGAAAGTACTCTATCGCCTTCACGTCGTGGTTGGTGGCCGCGTATCCCGCAGCACCCTCGACCTCGAGGGCCTTGATGAGTTCGGCGTCGTCGGCCGAGAACGACGCGTACAGGTCTCGAAGCGCATCGATGGCGTCGTCGTCGAAGACGACCGGCGTCGCCGACAACGCCGCCAGCTCGATCAGGTATTCGACTTCGACTCGCACCCGCGCCCGCATCAACCCGGCCTCGCTCGCGTACGGCGACAGCGGCGCCGTTCGCCCGGCGTACCGGCCGTCGAGCGGCGAGACAGCGGCGAGTGGGTCCGAGCGGGAGAGCCCTGCGATCGTGTCGTCGGTCATGTCGGCGACTGCCCCCGGCGCGCGCAAAAGCGTGTCGATGCGACCGACCGGAGCGTGCACGGAAGTGGATACGTCGGCGGCAGATAGACCGACAGACGGCCGTATCTGTCCGTGTTCGTGTACACTCTCCGGACTCGACCGCAACCGATAAACGCGACCGGTCGGACGGTTCCCACATGCAGATCGCCGGACTCGCCAGCAACCGCGGGCGAAACCTTCGACACATCGACGACGTCGCGCCGGGCGGTGTAGAACTCTCCGTCGTGGTGAGCAACCGCGAGGGGGCTCCGATCCTCGAGGCGGCCGCCGAGCGCCGCATCCCGACCGAGGTCGTCGAGCGCGACGCAGGAGAATCACGCGAGAGCCACGAACGGCGCATCCTCGACCGACTGGCCGGCTACGATGCCGACCTCGTGTGTCTCGACGGGTACATGCGCGTGCTCACGGAGACGTTCCTGTCTGCGGCGCCGCCGACGCTCAACGTCCACCCGTCGTTGCTCCCGTCTTTCCCCGGAACCGACGCCCACGAGCAGGTGCTCGAGGCCGGTGTGCGGACCACCGGCTGTACCGTCCACCTCGTCACCGAGGCGGTCGACGACGGCCCGATCCTCGCTCAAGAGCCCGTCCCAGTGTACGAAGACGACGACGTCGAGACGCTCGCCGACCGCGTCCTGTACGAGGCCGAGTTCAGCGCGTACCCACGGGCGCTACGGTGGTTCGCCTCGGACCGCGTCGACGTCGAGACGACGGACGCTGGCGTTCCGGTCTCGGCGACCGTCGACGCCGACGTCGGCGGGGCCTTCCCCACGCGCCGGCTCGTCTCTGAGGACCGAGCCGAGACGCTGCGATACGGCGAGAACCCGCATCAAGACGCCGCGCTGTACGCCGACGTCACCAGTGCGAGCGCCACCGTCGTCGGCGCCGACCAGTTGAACCCCGGCGCGAAGGGCATGGGGTACAACAACTACAACGACGCCGACGCCGCGCTTCGGCTCGTCACCGAGTTCGACGACCCCGCGGCGGCCGTGATCAAACACACCAATCCGGCGGGGTGTGCGACGAGCGAGACGCTCGCCGACGCGTACGACCGGGCGCTGCGAACCGACGCAAAGTCGGCGTTCGGCGGTATCGTCGCGCTCAACCGACGGTGTGACGCGGACACCGCCGAAGCGGTCGCCGAGTCGTTCAAGGAGGTCGTCGTCGCTCCCGACTACACCGACAGCGCGCTCGACGTCCTCACCGCGAAACAGAACCTCCGCGTACTCGAGGTGGGGCCGCTCGCCGATGCCGCCGAGGCGAGCGAGCAGTTCACCGAGAAGCCGCTCCTCGGCGGTCGGCTCGTCCAGGAACGAGACGCCCAGTCGCCAACCGTCGACGACCTCGAGGTGGTGACCGAACGGGAGCCTACGGCCGCCCAACTCGAGACGATGACGTTCGCGTGGCAGACGATCAAACACGTCAAATCGAACGCGATCCTCCTCGCGACCGGCACGGAGACCGTCGGCGTGGGGATGGGGCAGGTGTCACGCGTGGACGCGGTGACGCTCGCGGCGATGAAAGCCGACGCCGACGCCGAGGGGAAGTCTGCTGACGGCGCGGTGATGGCTTCGGACGCGTTCTTCCCGTTCCCCGACGCGATAGAGGAGGCGGCCGACGCGGGCGTCGACGCGGTGATTCAACCTGGGGGCTCGGTCAACGACGAAGACGTGATCGCCGCCGCGGACGCCCACGACATGGCGATGGCGTTCACCGGCACGCGGTGTTTCCGACACGACTAGTGTCGTCTGGCCGATGGGTTCGCCACAGGGCTTTAGTTCGTGGTGACAGTAGCTGTGATATGTTCCGTACCATGCTGTCGGTGGCCGTGCTCGGAGCCGGGGTCCTGTTGTTCGCCGGGCTCGGTGACGGCGGATCCTCACTCGTCAACGTCGACCTCGGTGCGCTTCAGTCGCTCATCGACGCGATCGTCAGCTTCTTTGAAGGGCTGAGTGGGTCTGGATCGATAGGCAATACGACCACGTAACGCGGCGATTCACGACACGATCGATTGAGGCCGCGTGCCAGTGGCAGCAGCTGTGTGACGAACGCGACCGCGTGACCGCCGGACACGTCTTTCTGCCACACCCTCCCCAACCGATTCGCTCGTCGCCGCCGGCGACTCGCTCATCCCTCGCACGCGCTCGTGAGTCCGCCGTCGGCGACCTCACGAGGCGCGCGCCACCGCGGAGTGGGGGACGTGCGACGGTGGCTGCTGTCGTTGTGCCGTTCGGTCACGCGAGGAAGAACAACAACACGCTTACGGCCATCGCGAACAGGGTGACGGCGGCCGCGAGCGCGGCACCGAGAGAGAGCGCCGCGTTTGCCTGGGTTGCCAGCGTCTCGGTGCGGTCGTTGCCGAAGACGGTGACGGTGGCGCGTTCGGTGCCGCCGCCGACGGCGACGGGCTCGAGGTCGTCGTGCGCATCGGTGGCGATCGAGCGCACGATCCGCGCCAGCTCGGTCTCGTCGACCCGCTCGCCGACCCGGTTGTCTGCTTCGGTCCGGTTCACGACGTGATTGTCAGTCGTCATCACTTCGACGTGGTCGATGTCGGTCGCGTCGCGGACGGCCTCGAGCAGGTCGGCGCGCAGCCCGGGAATCATGTTGTTGCCGTCGATAAGCACGTACGCGGCCTCGACATCGGTGACCCGCGTGACGGCGACCCGGACGCCAAGCGGCCCGATCCCGTCGTCTGGCGTCCACGGCGTCGGCGCCCACGCGACGCCCAACTCGAGTGCTCCTTCGGGGGCGTCTGCGACCGCCGCACCCGCCGTGGCGGCCGCCTCGTACAGGTCGTACGACCGCTCCGAACCCGGGGTGACGTGTCCGAGGTCGCTGCCCGACAGCCCCGTGTGTGAGTTGTGCCCGTCGACGAGCAGGACGTCGTCGACGCCGCCGGTTCGGAACTCGGCGATTGCCGACTGGCCCACCGCGAAGTCCACGTCGTCGGCGGAGCCCGGCGCAAACGTCGAGACGGCGAGTGCGGCGTCACCGAACCCCTGTGAGAGCATCGTCGACTCCCCAGCCGCGACCGTCTGCGGCGGAGTGCCGGCGTGCCGATACGTCGCGCTGTCGAGCACCCGGTCGGCCGCGCGGATGACGCCGTCGACCTCGGTCTCGGAGACGAGGTTGAAGTCGTGGCCCGCGGTCGCGTGCGGCGGGAACCCGAGCCCCTCCGAGGAGACCGCGACGCGCCGCGGGAGGTCGCCGCCACCGATCTCACCGAGCGGGCCCGGGTGGATCATCGGAAGGACGAAGCGGGCCTTCTCCTCGCCGAGGTGGTCGGTCGCGACGACGTCGCCGTCCGCCTCGCTTGCGGTCTCACTTCCGCCATCGGTCGACGGCTGCCCGTCGATGGTGCGAAACGAGAGCACCGACACGGGCACCACAGCATCCTGGCCCAGTCGCTCGAAGAAGCGTTCGAGGTCGCGGGACTCCTCGGCGGCGTAGCCGATGAAGCCGTGGATAAAATCGAGCACCGAGACGTCGAGACTACGCCGCCACGGTCGGTCGATACCGACGAGAAAGCCCCAGACGGCGACGGCGTACAGCAGACACAGCGCGCCGAGAAGCAGGAAGTGGTCGATCGTCACCGCGTCGAACACCGGCGGGCTCTGGTCGGGTCGTGAGAGCCGCAGGACGTACGCCTGGTACGGCGAGTCGCCGTCGAGCAGGAGGCGCGCGGTGCCACCGTAAACGAAGAGGAGCGCCGCGGCCGCGGCGGTCTGCACCGCGGCGGGGACGGTCGCGAGTGGCAGCGGGAGCCGTGACACCGCGAGCACGGCGAGCAGTCGAACCGCGAAGATGGACGCGAGCGCGACGACCAGCACGTCGAAGACGAACCGCTGTGAGAGCCCGAAGACGGCCGCGAGCACGCCGGCGACGACGAGCACGAGCACGACCAACAGCTCACAACACAGCGCCAGCAGTGCCGACCGGTCGTGCGTCAGGCTCCCTCCGAGCCAGCGGTCGACCGGTGTCGTCGCGAGCGCGGCGACGACCGTCGGCGCAGCTAGGAACACGATCCCCTGCCAGGCGTCCTGGCCGATGAGCAACACCGGGTACGTCGACCCGATAGTGCTCGTCGAGTCGAAGACGGCGATCCCGGTCAAGCCGCCGAGGAGTACGGCGAACGCGAGGGTCCGGGGCCACCGCGGCGCACGGAAGATGAACTTAGAGAGTCCGGCGAGCCGTCCCTGTGTGGCGGTCACTGGGTCCCCATCGATGCCCGCGAATAAAAGACTCTCCGGCTTCCCCCACCCGTGTCAGGCCGACGCACAGATCGCGAGGAAGTTCTCGAACACCGCTTCCCCTTCTGCGGTGTGGGCGACCTCTGGATGCCACTGCACCCCGTAGAGTCCGGCGTCGACGTTCGACATCGCCTCGATCGTACAGACGTCGGAAGTCGCGGTGTGGGTAAATCCGGACGGAAGCTCGGTCACCTCGTCGGCGTGTGACGCCCAGACGCGGGTCTCGGGGGCGAGCGAGCCGACGAGCGGGTCGGTCTCGTCGACGATCGAGACGTCGACGTCGGCGTACCCGCCGTAGTCGCCCGATCCGACGGCTCCATCGAGCTCGTCAGCGATGAGCTGCATTCCGAGACAGATCCCCAACACCGGAACGTCCACGTCGGTGCCGACGTACTCGCGTGCCCGCCCGACGCGGTCCATGTCCGGGCCACCAGAGAGGACGACACCGTCCGCGTCGACTGCGTCCGGCGGGGTGTCGGCGTCGACGATCTCGGTGTCGACGCCGAGGTCTCTGAGCGCCCGCCGTTCGAGGTGGGTGAACTGGCCGTGGAGGTCGAGCACGACGATTCGGGTCATGCACTCCGGTTGGGTGGACGGCACAAAAACGACTCGAAACAGCACAGCATCGTGACACACGACGCCTGTTTCACACACAAGTGATCCACGACTACGGATCATCGATCGTGTGTCACCGCTCGGAGCGGCGTCGCCTACGAGCGCGCCTCACGTCTCGAGCGGGTCTCGTTTGGTGAACTCACGGAGCAGGACGGTGGCGTACGATCCGCTCGGGAGCGCGAAGGTAACGGTCGGATCGCCGTCGTCGAACCGCATCGTGAGGTCGGTCCTGAGCTGGATCGCTCGGCGGGTCCCGCTCGAATCGAACGCTCCGGGAAGCGCGAAGTCGGCCGGCTCGACGCCTGCCTCGGCGAGTACCTCCCGTGTGATCGCCCCCGGCTCCCCCTCGGCGAACGTGGTCTCGGTGCCGACGAGCGGGGCGGTGACGAACGCGCGTCCTCGCGAACAGTGGCGTTCCATCACCGACACGCGCGCTTCGGTGACCTGTTGGAGTCGATCGGGGTCGGGAGCGTACAGCTCGCCCGGCGCGTCGCGGTCGGCGAAACACGCCACGTCGCCGGCGACGGGGCGGTCGAAGGGGAGTCCGCGTCTGAGACGCTCGCTCAGGATGCGGTTGAACAGTGTCGACTGTGCCGCGTTGACGAAGAGCCGCTGGAGGTTCGAGGGGACGGCCTCGAGTGCGTACCACCAGTCGTCGTGGGCTGCCGGCGCGGCTGGGTCGACGTCGCGTTCGTCGAGTCGATGAAGCATGCTCCGCTCGAATCCGAGCGTTCGCGGCATCGCGTCGAGACACGCCGCCCAGTCGCCGTCGCCCGGGGGATCTCGGCTGCCGTCGTCGTCACCGTCCGCCCGCCTGCCGAACGCCGCGTCGACGCGCTCACGACCGGCCTGCGTGTCTGGGGGTTCAGCCGGCGCGGGGTTGCCGGCGTAGCGTCTGACTGCCTCCCGCGGGTCGCCGCGAACGATCGCGAGGCCGACGCGACCGGTGACGGGCCGGCGACTGCCAAAGCGTTGTTGCCCGAAGTAGTTGGGCACGGCCACGGGGGCGTCGACGTCGACGGGATCCCCGCCAGCGGAGTCTCCACTGGCGAACGCCCGAAGCTCGCGCACTACCGCGTCGGCTCGTGACTCGGCGTCGTCGACGGTCCCGGTGACCCGGATCTCGAAGGCGTTGCCGGCGAGGTCGCCGAACGCGAGGTCACGACCGGCCCGGCCGACCGGGTCGACGTCTGCGCCACGGACCGTCGGGAGCTCCTCGGGGTCGACCCCGCGCAGGCCGAACAACTGCGTCGTCACGGCCCGTTTGTCTTTGGTACCGGCCCAGGAGACGCGCTCGCGACTGATCCCGAGGCCGTTCGAGAGCCGGCGGGCGAAGTCGTTCGTGTCCCAGTCGTGAAGCGTCGCACGCACCACGAGGACCGGGTAGCCACCGGTGTCGGCGTCGAGCG
>Ga0209945_1000148_pt1 | contig 24286 bp, 24 predicted proteins | sample SalPonR2_A_D2_MG_FD_185703 | JGI IMG/M metagenome (GOLD analysis project Ga0209945, IMG submission 185703) | Salt pond soil microbial communities from South San Francisco under conditions of wetland restoration - Salt Pond MetaG R2_A_D2_MG... ...
AGATCCGTACGGGTGCCGTGTTGAGATCGGCACGAGTGAGGATGCCTGTAATGCGACTGTGGCCGCCGAGAAAATACACTGGTTTCTCGATGAGTGCCGTAAGGACATCCGCAAACGTTGCGTCACCGCTCATCAGATACTCGATTGTGAGCGGGGTGAGATACTCTTTCAGCGTCTCGCCATCATCGTCGACAGTGACGCTGTCTTCGTGAATGAACCCGACCGGGTCGCCCTGTTTCTGAATCGGGGCAGCGTCGTATCCGTTCGTTGCCAGCCACTCAGCGGCAGCACTTGGTGATGTGTCGTGTGAGAGATACTCGACAGACGCTGTTGCGAGTTCAGCCGCTGTACACTCGTAGAAATCTCGGGACACATGCCCCGTTGTAACGGGCGGGCTATTTAAGATGGGGAGCACGGCACGTAGTGGGGCAGATCAACGTCTCAGTCACCGCAATATTAATGTCTATAGAACATATATTCGTAAGTAGTTATGCTCAAAGGGCATTTTGAGTCAGCAGGGGAGAGTCTCGAATTCGGTGCTGCTGACTGCCTCTTCCCCGTTGAGGAATTGGATGCGACCGTCCACCAGTATCGGGATGCCCAACTTACACTCGACGCTGTCGATGGAGAACGCGTGATCATCGTCGCCCCAACGAACCTCGCATCGAGTTACCAGCTCACCCAGCACGCGCTCACGGCGATTCCCGTCGAGAGCCTGTCCTCCGCGACCAAAGCGCGAATCACCGACACGATCGACGCTCCGCTTGAGACGTTCGAACTCATCCAAATCGGCAAGTGGAACAAAAGCAGCCCGAACCACTCGCTCAGCGAGTTCGCGGACGCCTGACTGCTGACCCATCCACGTATCGGAGCGTCTCAAACCACCCAAGACACGACCGCCATGACTGACACACTCGCTACGGAATATCCGGAGGCCGCCCCGTTCATCGAAGAAGCCGTCGACGAGCACGGCGAAGACTGGGTGTTGGAGAACTACTACAAGAAAATCTATCCGCTCACGCAGGTTATGGCGGTCCCTGAGAAGGAGGAACTCCCGTTCTACGACGAAGACGAGGACGAGATGATGACAGAATCGGAACGAGTCGAGATGTACCAAGCGTGGGGTGAGTATCGAGAGAACCTGCGAACCGGGACGAAGCCGGGTAAATAACAGCATTCGGCCACTAGTAAGCCTCAAAATATCAATTGTTTGTAAAGTATTATAATAATTTCACATTATAACGAAGTAGATTAGAAAGCGGGTACACCAACTAATTTCACCCATAACCAAAATATCAGAATTCCATTAAAATTCTCAGTTCGTTAGCACGCAGTACTAAATGCCGTTAATCAGCAGGTAGGCTTCCGCTCATAGGGGAGTCATTTGTAGAACCCAAAACTGCGTTTATTTGCATATGAACCAACAGTGATTTCTTGAATATCTAAATGTGCGTTGGAATGGGGTCCGCCGAGTAGTTTCGGTCGATCCAAAACTGAGATCCATTTTCTGGTATAAAACTTGGCCCAATTGCTTATTTTACACTGCGGATGAGTTAAAAGTGGAAACAATGTACGAGGGGGACCAAATCAATCATACAGATAATCATCCACCTGATTCAGCGCCAAACGATGGTGAGTACCGAACACCAACATGGTACGCACCATTTCCAAAGAAGGATGGATATGAGCCAAACAGACGGAAGTATGGAGCAGTTGAACAACGAGCGTTCGATATTGAGGTTTCTTCCCCCGTAGAAGACGTTGAGACGTTATTCCACCGAAAGCACCTGACTGCGCAGTTCCACGCTGCGAACCAGGATTACTGGGAAAAGAGGTCACCGTATACGAATGATGGCAGTCTGCTATACGACCAAGCTATCCTAGATCTCTTTGAAGAAAAACTCGCATGTGAAGGGATTGATCCTACGGAGTCCAACATTCCCGGAAATCGGTTGAAAACTCTCTTTCTACGTTTGGCACGCGAACAAACGGGGAAAGCACAGATAGAGTATTTGAAAGAGTCGAATACCGTCTCGCTTGCCACGCATTCAGCGCTGGGATACGACCTCCCAAGCGATGTCCCCAACTACGATACACTCCAACGTGAATTACGGAAGCTCAAAGATGAAAACGAAGATGTGATCGCGTTACCTGCGTTTAAAGACGCGGTCACACGGGCAGTGTTTGCTGTTTATCGGGCAGGAATCACTCTCCCAGACGCAGTACAAGAGAAATATGATTTCACCGCCGTTGAACCACCGCTTGACGAGCGATCAGTTTCTCGTGAGACTGAAAAAGAAGAACTCCGGAGGTTTGTAGAAGTACTATTGGATAAAACGACCACTCCACTAACCTTCGGCAGAGAGGACAATGAGACGAAACACAATATGAAGGCGTTTATCGGTGCGTTTGCCGCATCTGCTCTGTCTGATCCCGGGCTAGAAAATGTAAAAAATATTTATGATTGGAACTACCCACGAAAAAATATCCCGGGTGGTGGGTGGGCACATAACTACATCTCCCAGCGATTGCGACACGGCAATAACCTGAGTGACTTCGAATCAGATACTGAAAATGACCCACTCCCATCAATCAACACTCAGTTCAACGCGGTCCACAATCGGACACTTCAACTTGCAAATACGCTCGGGTTTTGGTCAGACGAAGATCCAATCAACCTCGGTATCGATATGTTCCGCATTGATTGGACAGGAGACTCTCTTGATGCGACGATTGGTCGTCCGGCAAAGTCTGGCCATGACGATGTCACCGAACAGTGGACCTTCGTTCTCGCTGGTGGGATTGATACTGAAAGTCGTTTTGTCCTTGGAGGTCGGTGGATAGAAACGCTGAGTGAGTATCCTACGGCGCTTAGCGAGATTCTCACGAACACATTAGAGACTGTTGACATCGACACGATCTTCGTTGATTCAGAGATTGCTAGTGGCGAACTCATTGAGACTCTTCGACGCTTCGCCGGCGATAACTGGGTGATTAGCGCGCCAAATAAGGCGGTCGTCAAGGGATTAAGGCGACTGACCCCAGAGAACTACGCTACATTTGCACGCGGTGTAAAATGGAATGTAGCTCCCAAACCGAACGTTGTAACACATCCGACCAACGGGAAGGCAGCGAACACTGTCGAAATCAATCCGGACGACGTACTAACGAAAGAGATACGAAACGAAGATGATGGCGAAAGGATTGGTATCCCGCTTGATACCACGATTACCAATACACCAACGACTCAACGTTCACTGGGCGGTCAGGAGTCGCTACAGTGGCTAACTCATGAAATTGGAGATTTAGAATCAGAACCTGGTATCGGTGACGAAGGTTCGGTCGCCGCGTACCTGACTGACCGCTCTCCGCCGGAGGATTCTGCCTTCGGAATTCGGATCCAATATATCCAACGATGGGCTATTGAAGAAACCGTTGATCAAGTCGCAAATGACTTCATGCCGAAAATCAACAGTCAAGATTCTAAGCTGCGTCTGTACGGTACGCATATCTCTATTCTATTTTATAACTGGCACACGCTCATTAATCGGTGTCTTTCGCCCCAGGGGCTTCGACTAGATATCAGCTATCAAGAGCTCCTACGAGCAATTATAGATATCTGCTTCTCCGAAGAAACTGATGACGACTGACTCCCGACAGCATCGCCCGGCTGTTCATGAAAAGACGAACACTAGCTACTGACTACCAACATAACTCTTGAGTGTCGTGTCAGTGGTGTCCGCGAGGTACTGCGTGATGTCTTCGCTCTCCCAGCCGACACAAGAGACGATACTCTCGACGGCGCGGATGGCGGCATCCTCGTACCAACTAACATCGTATGACTCGATATTTTCGAATGAGAGTCGAACGCGGTCAATGCCGCGTCCGTCGTCGTTGACAACGACGTACCGGACAGTTTGCCCTGGTGCGAGGCTGGTTCCGTGGTGTTGTGTGCGGCGGAGCGCCGCGACGGTGAGCGTCTCTTGAGTGTATGCGTCCGCGTGTTTCGAAACTCGGTTCGCCACGACGAGGTCATCGGTTGCTACGTCACCGTGACGTAACGCGGTGAGGTGCCGGCGGCAGACGTCACACACGGCTTCCGGTGACTGCGTCGCATCGAACACGCGGAGCGCGTCTTCCTGAACGGTGGTGACCCACGATGGTGTGCTTCGCTGCCGGGCTTCGATACCGCGCATTTTGATTGCGTCGTTGATTTCGCCAGCCCACGGATCATCGTCGTGGCGTCGCTTCCCGAAGTAACGAGTTAACGCGCCGCTCTCACCGTTCCGCATCGGACAGAAGGCGACCCAGTCAAATACGGACTCATGCTCGAGGGTGATGCCCGTCTCTGCGGAGATCTCCGCGGCGACGGTCGCAAGCGGGCGTTGGTCACGGGCCGGGGCAGGGGTGACCCAGATGGAATCGACGATGCCGTGGAGCACGCGCCATCCGGCGTCTTCAAGCTCCGTTTTCGCGTTGAGGAGTATCTCCCGGGCGAACGCGTTGATCGCTTCGTGGCATTCGATCCGGCCGAACTTCGCGTTCGAGAAGCCTTGGTACCCGAAACAGGAGACGAGAATCCACTTAATCGCTGACGACGCCGATTCGAGTCGCTCGCGTTCGGCGTCGTCGGTCGTTTCCTCTATCTGGTCTTTGATGCGGCTGCGCGCGTCGATGAGCGGGCCAAGCACGGTCGGGAGGTACCCGTCCGTATCACAGATCGAGTATCCGAGACCGGGGACGTCGTCGCTCTCACAGCAGCCGCAGCGAACTGTTTCCGGGGAGATGTTCCGCGTTCGGATGATGTTCGGGTACAGCGACGCGAAGTCGAGTTCGTGGACGTTCTCGTGAACGCCGACTGCCGGTGCGAACGTGGTTCCACCCCGGTCGGCGGCATCGAGTGTCGCTGCCGACTTGAACAGCTCCGGCCGCCACGCGTGCCACGGGACGAGAACATCACGATCGCGGGCAGCGCGGATCTGTAGCGCGGTGAGGACACGCCCGATCGACGCCCACCCGAGTTCTTCGAGCGGCAACCCAGCCCGGTCTACGAGGTCGAGACACCCGGCTAGTCCCGCTTCGTGGTAGAAGAACGTGTTCGACTCGTCGAGCACGACGCGACCGGGAAGGGTGTACCGAGCGGGGGAGTGTCCGACCTGCCCGTAACTCGTGTACGTGGATTCGCCTGCGAGTTTCGTGTACCCTGGCTCGCGGCCGAGTTCGAAATTCTGTACGTCGTGCGTGTCAGCGGCGTCGAACAGGAGTGGGATAAGCTCCGCCGTCGAGACGACGATGACGTCGGGATCGATCTCACGGACGGCCGAAGCAACCGCGTTCACTGCGGCTTCTGGCGTCGGGCCGGCCGACTCACCGTCGATCGTGAGGTGTGAGAGAGCTTCAAAACCCGATTTGTGCGCTGGGGTCGAGAGAGCGATCGTGCGGAGCGATCGGATGGACCGGTTCGGGCTGGCCGGTACTCCTGTTTCGAGGCAGTACCGGAACTGCCGCGTGAGATCGACGTTGTAACACGTGTACTCGGCTGGGGGGTTGAACTGCTGAACGCGCTGTGCGATGCGTCGCACGGCATCGATACTGGTGGCATCGATCCGGAGGAGCGGTCGCGGATCAGTCCGGAACGTTTGCCGGTGGGATTCGCACTGTATGTCGGCAACTGCGTCTTGGCCGGCGAGGAACGCTCGCAGTTCGGTCAGCGATTCGGACAACCCGTCACGGTCCGGTGGCGTCGGCGTCGTGCCACCGTGCCGCCCGTACACGTCGCGGACTGTATCGCCGACGAACAACGTCGGCGTGTACTCCTCATGGATCGTCCGAGCGACACCGTCGTCTGTGAGTGCCCAACGGACGACATCACCTGATGAGCGGAAATCAACCGTCAGCACCATCGGGACTGGTGGGACCTTCGAGCTCAGTGATGCGCGCTTCGAGTTCGTCGATGCGGCGTTCCTGTTCGATGGCGATGCTCACTAACAGCGGCGCGAATCGGTCCTCGTGATTCAACATTCCGGCGGCGTCCGCGTGGTCGCGTGCGTACACGAACAACTGGTCGAATCGGGGTTGATCGCGGCGGCGGAGTGTCCGTCGATACGGGTTCCACCGGTCTTCGATCGCTCGCAGCGTATCACGGTACGTCGGGTTTGTCCGCCCCATTAGACGATCCGTGAGGTTGCTTCCTCGCTCACGAATGGTGCGTCGTGTATCCGGGCTCGGTGAACAAGCACTTCCTGCCAGTAGGCGAGCGTCGTCTGTACCCATCCGTCACCGAGGTGGTACACGAGCGCGTCGACGTCGCCGGTCGCATCGGTGAATCGCGGCCCGAACTGCGTGTCCTGGCAGCGAAGACGGGTCTTCGCCGCATTCGCAATTGGTTTCGTGAAGCCGTCGTCACGCGACCGCGTCACGATCACCGGTACGTCGTGGACGCGCCCGACACGTGCGAGCGCTGCGAGCGACCGGACGAGTAACTGCTTGGCGTGCTTCGTCGAAGAATCACTGTCACGGTACAATCGATCGATTCCGGTCACAACTACGACACCAGGGTCGGTCACATGCTCGCCAGCGAGTCGGTCAAGCAGCGATGTTTGTTGGTACGCCGTGAATCCTCGAGCGACGTGTATGCGATCAAGATACCGCGGATCGGGAGCCAATTCACGCAATCGAGTGGTCTGTGCGGCACCTGCCGCATCGACCCAATACGCATCTCCGGTCCCAGCGAACACGCGGTCAAGCAGCAGCGACTGTACCGGCGTCACACCGAGATCAGCATCTATATCTACCAACGTGAGGCCGGGCTCAATCTCTGGCAACTCAACGCGCGGCTGCTGTCGAGACGTGTTCATACTCTACACTTGCCTCGTGATCTTCAAAGGGATGAGCCATACACGCACAGTGGAACTGGAAGTGGAACGACCAGCGGCTACTCGAAGGACTCATGCTGACCGTCGTCGGTCCGGAGACAGTGCTTCGGCTCTTCATAAATTGAGAGACCATCGTAGGCAAACTCCTAATCTAATGAGCTAACCGGACCGTTTACCCGGTACGTATTGTATAATAGATATCGGAAATACGAGCACAAGAAGCTGTTTCCGGGGAACATCGGCCCCTCGACCGGCGAGATGGGGACCTCGATGTTCTGGGCCGGCCAGAACAAACTCTTCGGAGAGACCCTCGGGAAAGTCGAAGGGTGGCTCGCCGACGAGGGGTACGTCGGGAGCATCGACATCAACTGTATCGTCAACGAACGCGGGATCTACCCCCTGGAGTTCACCCCGCGATTTGGCTACCCGACCATCGCGCTACAAGAGGAGTCGATCGAGTCGTCGACGGGAGAGTTCTTCTACGACCTCGCACACGGCAACGAGCCGGACGTGACCGTTCACAACGGGTATCAGATCGCCGTGCGAGTCGTCTTGCCGCCGTTCCCGTTCGACGACGAGAAGACGTACGACGAGAACTCCCGGAACGCGGCCGTGATGTTCGAGACCGCGCACCGCGAGGGGATTCACCTCGAAGACGTCAAGAACGTGGACGGCCAGTGGCGCGTCGCCGGCGAAAGCGGGATGCCGATCGTCGCGACCGGGAAGGGTGAGACGATGCAGGCCGCCCGCGAGCAGGCGTACGGCCGGATCGACGACATCGTGATGCCGAACCTCTACTACCGGGACGACATCGGCGAGCGATGGATCGACGGCGACGGCGATCGCCTGCTCGCGTGGGGGTACCTCGGGCCGCAGACGGAGTGACGGCCGGCGGTAGCGGAGCGACGGCCGCCGGCAGGCCGGTCCTCGCGCACGGGTCTCGTTGCGAAGCCGAGCGGCGGCCCTCCACGACTTTTTAACTGTCCGGGTCCACCACACGCGGTATGGCGAAGTACTCGACGGGCGGTGGCGGCGGCGGCGACGACGGCGACGCCTGTGAGCTCTGCGGGCGCGAGACGACGGATCTCAAGCGAGCGACGGTCGCCGGAGCGAAGCTCCTCGTCTGCTCGTCTTGCAGCCCCCACGACGACGCCGGTAACGCCCCGAGCGGATCGGGCGGTCACGGCGGCGGTGGCGGCAGTTCGGGCGGGAGCCCCGGCGGCGCGAGCGCCGGGTCCGGCGGCACGGAGAGCCGCAAAAAGGAGATCGCTCGCAAACAGGCGAAGATGTACGACTCCGCCACGGGCGACTCCAAACACTGGGAGGAGGGCGGCACCAACTACGAGTCCGATCGGCTCCCGTACCTCGTCTCCGGCTACGGCGACGACGTCGAGGCGGCCAGACAGGACGCCGGGCTCACGACCGAACAGCTCGCCGAGGAACTGGAGATCGACGAGGACGACCTCTTCGCGGTCGAGGACGGGCGGGCCGCGACGGCCGGCGTCGGCGGCTCCGTCGTCCGCGCGTTAGAGGAGCGGCTCGGCGTCGAAATCGTCGACGAGTAGCCCGGCGGAGCGGCGCGGTCGCCGGCTGTGCTCGCGGTTCTATCACCCTCTCGCGGCCGCGCCCGCCAGTCCGGTCGCGAGCCGAAACGACCAATTTCCCGGCGGCCGACCACCGCACAATGAAGGCGATAAAGGACAGCGTTCACGGCCACGTCCGGCTCGGCGACCTCGCGGCCGAACTGGTCGATACGCCCGCCTTTCAGCGGCTGCGACACATCAAACAGCTGTCCACCGTTCGGCTGGTGTACCCCTCCGCGAACCACACGCGCTTCGAGCACTCGCTCGGCGTCTACCACCTCGCTCGCGGCGCGATAGACGGCTTGGGGCTCGACGCCGACACCGCCGCTCACGTCCGAGCGGCGGCGCTCCTGCACGACGTCGGACACGGGCCGTACGGCCACCAGACCGAGGGGATCATCCGCCGGGCGACGGGTCGCGACCACGACGACATCGCGTGGCTCCTCACCGACGGCGACCGCGAGGTGTGTCGCGTCCTCGAACGCAACGGGGTAGACCCGGAGCGCGTCGCCTCGCTGATCCGCGGAGAGGGCGGGCTCGGCGCGCTCGTCTCGGGCGAACTCGACGTGGACCGGATGGACTACCTCGTGCGCGACGCCCACCACACCGGCGTCCCCTACGGCACGGTCGACACCGGGCGGCTCGTCAACGAACTCCGGCTCGCGGGCGACGCGAGCGACCCGGCGAACGCGGCGCTCGTCCTCGCCGAAGGGAACGTCCCGACCGCCGAGAGCCTGCTCGTCGCTCGCTCGCTGATGAACGCCGTCGTCTACCGCCACCACGTCTCGCGGGTCGCCGGCGCGATGCTCGAACGCGCCTGCGAGCGCTACCTCGAACGGACCGACACCGACGTGCAGTCGTTCCGCCGAATGGCCGACCACGACCTGCTCGTCGCGCTGCGGGAGACGGTGCCGACGCTCGGGACGCGGATCGAGCGACGCGACCTTTATAAACGGGCGGTGTGGGTCGGGTTAGAGGACGTGCCGGCGGGCACCGTCGACGCCGGCCACGACGAGGAGCGCGCTGCCGAACGCGAGATCGCGGCGGCGGTCGGTATCGATCGCGGCGAGGTCGTCGTCGACGTGCCCTCGCGTCCCGGTTTAAAAGAGTCCGGCTCGACGGTCGTCGTCGACGGCGTCCCGCAGCGGCTCGAAGACGCGTCGGAGCTTGTCGCCGGGCTGCGGAGCGCGGAGCGACGACGCTGGACGCTCGGCGTCTACTGCCCGGCCGAACACGTCGACGCGGTCGGCGAGGCGGCGCGGGACGTGCTCGGACTCCGGACCGCCGGCGCCCGCGCGTAGCGGGTTACTCCTTTTTCGGCGCCGGCACGGCGAACACCGGGCGGTTGGTCCCCAAGATCACGTCCTGCGTGACGCTCCCGAAGACGGCCTTGCCGGTGGGGCGGCGGCGGCGCCCGCAGACGCAGATCGCGTCGGCGTCGACGTCGTCGGCGGCCGCGAGCAGTTCGTCCGCCGGCTCCCCGCTCGCCTCGTGGTGGACGCACTCGATGCCGGCGGCTTCGAGGGCCTCCCGCGCGCGTCGCACCGCCGAGATCTGGTGGACCGACGCGCCTTCGGGGTTCTCCTGGAACACGTGACACAGGTGCGCGCGGACGGAGCCGTCCGTCGTCGGCAGGTCCGTGATCGCCTTCGCCTGTGCGACCGCTCGCTCGTCTTCCGCGTTGTCGATGGCTACGAGTACGTCGTACATACCTCGGTTTTGACGTACTGGACGTATAAATCGTCCCAAACGGTCCCGAGGGGTGGCAACGGCGGGCCGGGAGAGCGCGACGGTCGGCGGGCCGGGAGAGCGCGACGGTCGGCGCCCCGCGCGCGGCGACAGACACGCACGCGCTTTTATCCCACGCGGTCGAACGCCGACGTATGATCACGGTCAAAGACACCGTCCACGACCACATCGAAATCGACGGTGTCGCCGCGGATCTGGTCGACACCCCCGCCGTCCAGCGGCTCAGACACGTCAAACAGCTCGGAACGGTCCAGCTCGCGTACCCCTCCGCGAACCACACGCGCTTCGAACACTCGCTCGGCGTCTACCACCTCGCCAGCCAGTCGCTCGACCACCTCGGGATCGAGGGCAAGCGGGCGGACCGGGTCGAGGCCGCGGCCATGCTCCACGACGTGGGTCACGGCCCGTTCAGCCACAACTTAGAGTCGCTCACGCACCGCCGCACCGGGAAGTACCACGACGACGTGGACGAACTGCTCGCGTCCGGCGCGGTCGGCGAGGTGTTGCGCGACCACGACCTCGACCCCGACCGGATCGCCGGACTGGTCGCCGGCGAGGGGCGGTACGGCGGGCTCGTCTCCGGCGAACTCGACGTGGACCGGATGGATTACCTCGTGCGCGACGCCTACCACACCGGCGTCCCCTACGGCACCATCGACACGGAGCGGTTCGTTCGCGAACTGACCTTCGTCGACGTTGGGACGGGGACCCGCGAACTCGTCTTAGACGAGGGGAACGTCCAGACGGCGGAGAGTCTCCTCTTAGCGCGCGCGCTGATGAACCCGGTCGTGTACACCCACCACGTCGCGCGCATCTCGAAGGCGATGTTGCGCCGCGCCGCGAGCGACCTCCTCGACGCGACGCCGACCACCGCGGCCGAACTGCGCCGGATGGACGACCACGACTTCCTCGCGGCGATTCGCCGATGCCCCGAGACCGCCGAACTCTCTCGACGCTACGACGAGCGCGACCTCTACAAGCTGGCGGTGTGGGCGGAGTACGACGACGTGCCCGAGCGCGTCCACGCAGCCGACCACGACGCCGAGACGGCGCTGGAGCGCGAAATCGCCGAGGAGGCCGGCGTCGCCAGACAGCACGTGATCCTCGACGTGCCGCCCGAGCCGTCGATGCGCGAGTCGACCGCCCGCGTCACGGTCAACGGCGAGGTGCGTCGGTTGGAGCGACAGTCCCCGCTCGTCTCCGCGCTCCGCACCGCCCAGCGCGACCAGTGGCGGCTCGGCGTGTACGCGCCCCGCCCCGCCACCGACCGCGTGGGGCGCGCCGCCGCCGAGGTTCTCGGACTCGACGCCGAGGGGCTCGTCACGGCGGTTCGCGGAGCGATGCCGACGACGCTCGACGAGTTCAGCGACGGCGCGTAACCGGGCGGTCGCGAGGCGGTCGCGGTGTCGGGGGACTGAAGCCGCTCGCGCGCGTACGCGTCACCGATGGTCACGTTCTCACTCCTGTCCGGGCTCGCGCTCGGGCCGGTCGTCGGACTGCTCGCGACGCTCGCGATGGACCGCGTGATGCCGCGGCTCGAAGAGGGCGCGACCGCGCCGCGCGTCGCCGCGAGCGTCCTCACGGACACCCCCGTCACCCGCGCGCCGCCCCGGTTGGCGACGTGGGTCCACTACGTCGCCGGCGGCGGGTCCGGGCTCCTGTTCGTCGGCCTCGTCGCCGCGATCCAGGCGGCGCTCGGCGTCGGGGCGGTCGTCGCGGTCGCGGTCGCGAGCCCCGTGATGCTCGCGCTGATGGTCGGGTTCTTCGTGGTCGTCCCGCTCCCCCGTGCGCGGGGGATCCCCCGCCAGCGGCTCGGCCGGGTCCGGCGCGACTGGGCGCTCTCCGCGACGGCGTACGTCGTCGCCGCCGCCCTGCTCGTCGCGGTCGCCAGCGCGGCCTAACCTCGCGCGTCAGAGAGAAACGGTTTAGTCGCTGGCTCGTGCCCGAACGGGTATGCACGCGATCACTCGATCCGGCTGGATCGAGGTCATTTCTGGGTCGATGTTTTCGGGGAAGACGGAGGAGTTGCTCCGGCGCTTGCGGCGGTCCGAGATCGCCGGCCAGTCGGTCGCGGTGTACAAGCCGGCGATCGACGACCGATACGGCGAGGCGACGATCGGGACTCACAACGGCCGCCAGTGGAAGGCGACCGTCGTCGACAACGAGGGCGACGGCCCGCTGTCGATCCTCGACGACGACCCGTTCCCCGAAGTGGTCGCGGTCGACGAGGCGAACTTCTTCTCCGACGCGCTCGTCGAGGCGTGTAACGCCTTGGCCGACAACGGCACCCGCGTGATCGTCTCGGGGACCGACCAGACGTTCCGCGGCGAGCCGTTCGCACCCCTCCCCGAACTGATGGCGACCGCGGAGTACGTCGACAAACTCCAGGCGATCTGCTCGCAGTGCGGCGAGCCCGCCTCCCGAAACCAGCGGCTCATCGAGGGCGAGCCGGCACACGTCGACGACCCGACCATCCTCGTCGGCGCCGAGGAGTCCTACGAGGCGCGGTGTCGCGACTGTCACGTGTTACGGACCGGCGACCGCTCGGCGGACGACCGGGCGTACCTCACCGAGGACTGAGCCCCGGTCGTCGCCGGCTACGAGTGCTCGGGAGCCTCGCGGTAGGCCCACAGGTGCCCGCGGCTCTCCGACAGATCGACCGGGCGATACGTCAGAAAGAGGTCCTGGCCGTCGGCGAGGGTGACCCGCTCGTCGTCGACCGGAGTGCCGGCGTCGACGATGCGCTCGATTCGATCGACGAACAGTTCGGGGTCCTCGAACAGCCCGCTCATCTCGACCGCCAGTTTCGCGCAGTTGCGGCCGGTCGCCGTCGCGGGGTCATCGTCGATCCCGAACAGGTCGTAGAGCCGCTCGTTGACGCGGATGACGCGCCTGTCGGCGTCTTCGACGAGCATCCCCGCCGGAAGGCCGTCGAACACCGCGGCGAGGACGGCGTTCGTCCGTTCGAGCTCCTGTTTCCGGTCCAGCCGGTCGGTCACGTCTTCGAACTGCGAGAAGACGCGTATCACCTCGCCGTCGCCGTCGGTCACCACCTGGTTGTGCCACGTACAGCGGATCGCTTCGCCGTCGGCGCGGACGTTCCGGTTGACGCTCCGGTAGCCGCCCTTGTTGGCGAGGAGGTCGCGCTCGACCGCCGCGACGTGACGGCGGAGTTCCTCGGGGACGAAACGGAGCCACGTCTCGCCGATCAGTTCCGCCTCGTCGAAGCCGAGGATCGATTCGGCCGCCGGGTTCACGCGGACGATCCGGAACGACTCGTCGTACTCGATGGTGCCGAGCGGCGACTGCTCGATGAACCGCGAGAGCCGCTGTTCGCTCATCTCCAGCGCGGAGCGCGAACGGGCCTGATCGACCGCGTTTCGGACCCGGTTCGCCAACACCGTGTACTGGTCGGCCGCCGAGCGCTTTTGAATGTAGTCGGTGACGCCGGCGGAGATGGCCTCGCTGGCTATCTCCTCGCTCCCCTTGCCGGTGAAGAGGATGAACGGGACCGCCGGGTCGAGGTCGCGGACGCGTTCGAGGAAGGCGAGCCCGTCCGTCTTCGGCATGTCGTAGTCGCTGACGATACAGTCGATGGCGTCTGACTCGACGGCGTCGAGCGCCGCGTCGACGTCCGTCTCCGAGCGGACCTCGAACGCGTCGTCGATCCGCTCTAAGTAGATGGCCACGAGGTCGAGAAAGTCCGGCTCGTCGTCCACGTGGAGGATCCTGACTCCCGACTCACGCTTCCCGTGTAGCGGAAGGGCAGGACCGGACATTGTAACGTGTTAGCACAGGGTGATAGAAATACATTTGGGTGGTACTGCTGAGACTCCCGAATTTTGCTGCTAACAGGCCGCTACATCGGGAATAATACGGTTGGAAAGGGTGAGCCAGCGACGGGTGTTGTATTCGCGTGAAACCACCGTATATAACCCCCGCCGAGAGCAGGAGCGAACGATTATATTTCTCGCGTTCGTGAAAAGCGTAGTGACGAATTCGAACGAGCGTCCGAGGTGTCCGGCGCGTCTGGGGTGTGAGGCCCGCAGACGGCCGATCGCTCGTACGCACGACTCCGCGGGCGAGAGGGATGACACCTGAGGCGCCACCGCTTCACCTCGGCGCCCCCGTCGACGAAGCGTGGGGAACGCTCCCCGACGGGACGCGAACGGTCCGAGAGGTGCCGGAGGGAGGCGTCGACGGCGACGCGGAGCCGAGCGTCGTCGTCGTCCGCCTGCGAGGCTCCGAGTCGGACGACGACTCCGAACGCGGCCACAGCAACGGCACCCGACCTGACAGCCACCGCGCGACCGCACCCGTCGAGGTGGAGGCGATTCGGGCGCGCTACCCGGACACGCCGCTTCTCGCCTATTCCGTTCGCGACGACCCCGACGCCGCCATCGACGCCAGCCGACTGGGCGTCGAGTACGTCTCCGGTCGACGGCTCGCGGCCGACGACGAGACCCTCGCCGACCGGGTTCGGGCGGCGGCGGAACGCCGCGCGGACTCGCCGGTCGGCGGCCGGGCCGACGGGTTCCTCGAACCGTTCGTCCGGATCGTGTCGGACCGGAGCACCGACCTCGAAGCGAAGGTCGACGCGCTGCTCGATTTGGGCCGCGACCATCTCGGCCTCTCGATGGGCTACTCCTCGCAGATCGACGCGGATCAGCTCCACGTCCGGCAGTACCGGGACGACACCGGCATCCTCGACTCGCTGGCGGCGGACGACCCAGACGGCAACGGGTCGGTTCCGCTGGAGCTGACGTACTGCCGCCGGACCGTCCAGGGAAACCGAGACGGCGGCGACGGAAGCGCCCCCGCCATCGCCCGAGACGGTACTGCCGACGCCGGGGGCGACGCCGTGTTCGCGTTCACCGACCCCGAAGCGGCGGGGATGCGCGGTGACCCGGCCTACGAGCAGTTCGGGTTCGGGAGTTACGTCGGCGGGCGCGTCGTCGTCGACGACGAGGTGTTCGGATCGCTTTGCTTCCTCGACCCGGAGCGACGCGACCGCCCCTTCGACGAGTCCGAGAAGACGTTCGTCGAACTGCTCGCCGCGTGGCTCGGGCGCGCGGTCGAACGAGAGCTCGCCCGCGAGGAGCAGGCGGCCGCAGTCGAGCGATTCGAGGACACGTTGAAACGGGTCGACGACGCGTTCTTCGCGCTCGATACCGAGTGGCGGTTCACCTACGTCAACGAGAAGGCCGCCGCGCTGCTCGGTCGCGACCCCGACGCGCTGCTCGGCGAGAGCGTCTGGGAGGAGTTCCCGGCCGCGGTCGGGAAGGAGTACGAGAAGCACTACCGGCGGGCGATGGAGACCCAGGAGTCGGTCTCCTTCGAGACGCGGTACGAGCCGCTGGACCTCTGGACCGAGGTGGCCGCCTACCCGTCTCCGGACGGGCTCTCGGTGTTCTTCGCCGACGCCTCGGAGGGGAAGCGCCGCGAGCGAACCCTCGAACGCCTGCTGGCGACCGTCGAACGCATCCAGCGCGAGGCCGACACCGAGGGGGTAACGGAGCGACTGGTCGAGGCCGCGGACGAGGTCCTCGGCCACCAGATAAGCGGCGTGCGCCTGTTCGACCCGGACGCCGGGGTGCTCCGACTCGCCGCCACGAGCGAGGGGCTCGGCGAGCGGTTCGCGGCCAGCCGACAGCCGCGACCGCCCGGCGAGGGGATCAGCGGGCGGGCGTTCGAGCGGGAAGCGACGCAGGTGTACGGCGACCTCGCCGCCGGAGACGGACTGGCGGCGGGAGACGAGCGCCGCGAGTACCACGGGATGCGCTCGGCGGTCGCGGTCCCGCTCGGGACCCACGGCGTGTTCATCGTCGGGTCCGTCGAGCCGAACGCCTTCGACGAGCGGGACGTCACCGTCCTCGAACTGCTGGCGACCAACGCGGTCGCCACGATGGACACGAACGAGCGTCGCCGCCGGCTACACACGTACGAGGACGCGCTGAAGAACGTCGACGACATGGTGTGTGTCCTCGACGGCGACGGCGTCGTCACGTACGCGACGGCGTCGTTCTCGGCGTGGTTCGGCGCCGGGGGACGGCCGACCGACGACCGGAACCACGGTCCCGCCGACGCGACCGAACCGGCCGGATCGGACGGCGTCACGGGTCGTCGCCTCGACGCGCTCCTCTCCGAGAGCGACGGCGAGGAGATCGCCGACGCGGTCGCGTCGCTGTCGGGTGCGGCGGCCGACGGCGACCGGGGCGACGCGACGCGCACGGTCGACCTGACGGTCCGCGGCGAGGGCGATTCTCAGCCCCGGCACGGCGAGTTGCGGCTGTCGGCGCTGTCGAGACACGCCACCGGCGTCGTCGCGTCGCTGTCGGACGTCACCGACCTCCACCGGACGCGGACCGAACTGGTCACGGAGCGCGACCGCTTCCAGCGGCTGTTCGACCGGATTCCCGACCCGGTGATGGACGTCGTCCTCGGCGACGACGAGACGGTCATCGACGGGATCAACCCGGCGTTCGAGGACCGCTTCGGCGCCGACGCGACCGCCCTCCGGGGACAGACGATCGCCGCTCTCGGAATCCAAGAGGAGCGGCTGGAAGGCGACGACCGTCGCCGCGACCCCGGCGGCGAGTCGCTCGACGACTTGGTCCGCGAGCGGGGGTTCGTCACCCGAGAGGTGCGAAGGCGAACCGTCGACGGACCGCGCGACTTCCTCTTCCGCGGGTTCAGCTACGAGGCGGGCGAGACGCGGCGCGCGTTCGGCATCTACACCGACATCACGGACCGGAAGCGCCGCGAGCAGTACGTCCAGATCGTCAACCGGATCCTCCGGCACAACCTCCGGAACGAGCTGAACGTCGTGTTCGGCTTCGCCGGCGAGATCGCCGCGCTGACCGACGACGAAGCGGTCCGCGGCCACGCCCGGCGGATCGAGGCGACCGGGAAGCGACTCGTCGAGGTGGCCGAGGGCGCGGCGACGATCCGGCGCGTGGTCGAGGAGGGGTACGTGACGGAGCCGAAGCCGATCGGCGTCCGATCGGTGGTCGACGACGTCGTCGGAACACACGCGGCGAGGGTCCCGGACGCCGAGGTCCGGACGCACGTCCCCGAGGGGGTCTCCGTCCGCGGCGACGACCGCTTCGCGACGGCGCTCGATCACCTCGTGGAGAACGCCGTCGACCACGGCGGCGACGACCCGACGGTCGAGATAACCGCCGTCCACGACCCGGACGCCGGCGTCGTGCGAGTCACGGTCGCCGACGACGGACCGGGGATCCCCGTCTCGGTTCGCGAAGTGATCACGGGCGAGCGAGAGGTGACCCAGCTACGTCACAACACCGGCGTCGGCCTGTGGATCGTCGCGTGGGTCGTCACGGCGTACGGCGGTGAGATCCGCTTCGACACCGGTATCGACGGCGGGGGGACGGCGGTGACGCTCGCGTTGCCGCCCGCGGAGTGATCGGCTCCCCGTCGAGCGTCGGCGGCTCGCTTCTCAGGCGTCCTCGGCGGCGCCGCTGTCGCCGGGCACCTCGTCGACCGGGGCGTCGTCGTCGGCCGTGGCGAGCCCGTACAGGCCGACGAGCGCGGCGAGCACGACGACGACTCCCTCGGCGCGTGCGACGGCGTACACCCACTCGCGGGGCTCCGCCTCGCCGGCGTTCCGGTACAGCGCTTTCGTCCAGACGCGCACGACGGCCCGCGGCGCGACCGTCTCGATCAGTCCTCCGATACCGGCGACCAACAGTAGTAACGCCTTCATACGCTTCCTTCACCGGGTGTATTTAAAAGCGATGCGGCGCGTCTCACGCCGGGTCGGCCGCCGCGAGATACCGGCGACAGGTCTCGGCCGCCCACGTCCGGACCGGCGGCGCGTCCGACCACAGCAGCGCGGCGAGCCCCGCCGCGTCGAACAGTCCGACGAGCGCCACCTCGTCGGCGAGGACGACGCCGACGGGCGAGTCGCCGTCGTGGCGATACGCCTCGACCCCGTGGCCGGCGAGGACCGACCGGATGACGGCTCCGCCGGGACCGCCGAACCGGTCCGCCGCGTCGCCGGTGAAGACGAGTCGCGCGGTCGGTCCGTCGTCGCGGTCGCCGAGGTGTTCCCCTTCCTTCCCCCCTCCCTCGCCGTCACCCAGTACCGGGCGGGCGAGACCGCGGTCGACGCGGGGGAGGACGCCGACGACGCTCTCTGCGCCGGTGACGAGCGCGGGCAAGCGGGCCGCCGGCCCCGGATCGTCCCCGCGCTCGACCACCTCGAAGGCGAGCGAGTCGGCCGCGTCGTCGCCGACCGCCGCCGAGACCAGTTCCCGAAGCACCGCGCCGGGCGTGTCCGCGTCACTCATCCGTCCGCTCGTCGCTCGGCCCGCGCTCGTCCGGCCGGGGCGGGTAAGTCTGCCGGCCGCCGGTCGACCGCCTGGCGAGCAGTCGGGCGGTCGCGCGGCGGCGGTCGTCCGGCCGCTCTCGGGTCGTCTCGTCGTAGTAGAGGACGGTCAACCCGAGTCCGGCCCGGAGCAGTTCGTTCGCGGCGAACCGGTAGCGGTCGTCGCTCGGCCCCGAGGGGGTCGCGTCGCTCGATCGGAGGTGGCCCTCGACGAACAGGTAGCCGCCGGGCGCGAGCGACTCCCGCAGGTCCGCGAGGCGGTCGAGCGTGTGAAAGAAACTCAAGGTGACGAGGGCGTACGTCTCGGTCGGGAACCCGTACGTCGACACGTCGCCCTGAACCGTCTCGATCCGGTCGCGCAGGCCGCGCTCTTCGGCGCGCGCTCGGACGATCGCGAGCCCCTCGCGAGAGGCGTCGAGCGCGTCGACCGAGTAGCCCGCGTCGGCGAGATAGATCGCGTTGCGGCCGGTCCCGGTCGCGACGTCGAGCGCCCGGCCGTCCGGGATCGCCGGCTCGTACGAGCGTAACACGGCCGACGGCTCCGGGGCGCGGGGGTACTCGCCGGCCGCGAAGCGGGCGTCCCAGTCGGTCATACCGGGGATTGCTTCGCGGCGAGCGTAAACCCCACGACGGTGGAGACCGCAGTGGCCGTATGGACGACACCGACGGGGCGAAGCCGGTCGAGGCCGCGCTCGGAGCGCTGTTGACCGAGCGCGAGGAGACGCTCGCGACCGCCGAGTCGCTGACGGGCGGACTCGTCGGGTCGCGGGTGACGGACGTGCCGGGCGCGAGCGCCTACTTCGACCGCGGGTTCGTGACGTACGCGTACGACGCGAAGCGCGAACTGCTCGGGGTGTCCCGCGAGTCGCTCGACGCCGAGGGCGCCGTGAGCGCGGCGGTCGCCGAGCAGATGGCGGCCGGCGCCCGCGACCGCGCCGACACGACGTGGGGGGTCGCCACGACGGGTATCGCCGGACCCGGCGGCGGGAGCGCCGAGAAGCCGGTCGGTCTCGTGTACGTCGGCGTGGCTTACGCCGCGCCGTGGGGGACCGAAGCGTCGTTCGTCAGGACGGAGCGTTTCGTCCTCGACGGCGACCGCGGACAGATAAAGGAGAGAGCCGTCGAGGTCGCGCTGGAAGCGCTCGTTCGGGCGGTTCGCGAGGTCGCCGCCGCGGAGTGAGGGCGATTCGGGGTCGTCGACACGGGGTCGTTTTCCCGCCGTCGCCTCGCCCCGTCACTCGATGTACGCGTGCCCGACGACCGCGACGACGAGCGCCGCGATGACGATCCACGCGAGGGGTTCGACGGCGAGCAGGCGAATCGGCCGCGCCGCCGACTCGTCGAACCCGAACAGCGCGCCGGCCGAGAGGGCGCCGGCGAGCACGAGCGCGACGACCACGCCGGAGATGCCGAGCAACAGCGTGTCGGTCCGATCCATACCTCGAATCTGCGGTGAACGCATATAAACGGATCTCCGCCGCGCGCGGCGAGAAAAGCCAGGGCAGGGATTTGAACCCCGGAAGTCTCGATTACAAGTCGAGTGCATGAACCGCCCATGCTCCCCTGGCGCAGACTGGCGTACTCGGTCCTCGTATGAGTGCGTGTCGCTTTCCGCGAAGGTGACGGTGTGTCACCGTATCGCAATCAGTCGCTCTGGCCGCCGCGCGACGCCGACTCGTCCGGGTCGTCGCGGCCGTCGCCGTCGGTCGGCAGCGGCTTCTGTAACTCGACGCGATGGGTTTCGTACCCGTGTGTCGCGTAGAACTCGCGGGCCCGCTCGTTCGCCGCGAGCGCTTCCAGCGCGACGGTCTCGGCGCCCGACTCGCGGAGGGCGCGCTCGGCCGCGTCCAGCAGGTCGCCGCCGATTCCCTCGCCGCGCCGCTCGGGGACGACGAAGAGGTTGCTCACGGTTCCGAGCGTCCGGTCGCGCTCGTAGCCACCGTGTTCGAGGGTGAAACTGACGAACCCGACCGGCTCGTCGCCGGCTCGCGCGAGGAGGAGTTCGCCGGTGACCACCGACCGGGCGACCCACTCGCGGACCGAACTGCGGTTCCCCGACGCCAAGAGCGTCGAGCCGTGGTCCCGCTGGCTCTCGGCGAGGGCGACCCACAGGTCGGTGACCGCGTCGACGTCGTCGGCGGTGGCGGGCGTCACGTGGACCTCGTCGCTGTCGGGCATCCGTGGGGGTGTCACCGCGCGGGAGGTTTGAGCCTACCGGCGGCGGGCGGGGCGACCCGCGACGGCGCCGGTGTCGACCGACGAGACCCCGAGCGGCGCGCCGTCACACTTCGCGGCACTCGGGACAGACCGCCTGTCCGTTCGCGGTCACGAGGTCGGGGACGAGCGCGCCGCAGCTCTCGCAGACGCCCTGCGTCGGCGAGCCGGACGCGTCGGTCGCCGCCGCCTCGACCGTCGGGTCGGCGCCGCCGTCCGATCCCAGCATCGCGGGGTCGCCGCGTCGGGGGTCGGCACCGACCGGCTCCTCGCCGAGGGGCTCGCGGGTGGCGTCGCCCGTCCGGGGAGCCCCCGCGGCGAGCGCGTCGCCCGCGGTGACGACCCCGACGGCCTCGTCGTCCTCGGCGGCGACGACCACGTCGACGCCTTCGGCGACGAGCCGCTCTTCCACGACGGCCAGCGAGTCGTCCGGCGCAACGGTCGGAAGCGGCGGCCCCATGACGGACCCGACGGTCACTTCGACTCCCCCGTCGGCGTCCGCGTCGAGGAGGGTCTGGAGCGCGTTCCGACAGTCCAGGCGACCGACGGCCTCGCCGCCGCGGAGGACGACGAGGCAGCGCTCCCCCTCGTCGACCAAAAGCGCCGCCGCGTCTCGAAGCGGGTCCGACTCGCTCACGCCGATGAACTCACGATGCATCACGTCGCGAACCGTGGTGTCTGTTCGCATGAGCCGAGATTCCCCGGCAACCGGCTAAAAGCTGCCCCCGACATCATTATATGGATTCCAAGCGTACATGGCGGATCAGTCGAAATACCGCGAAAATAGCGCGGTTTGCTCTCGAAACGAGGAGAGAATCCCACGCTTGCTCGGCGAGCGTCTTCCGGTGCTCGTCCGGATTCGCTCGCGAGCCGTAACCGCCGACGAAAAGGAGGCTTCAAACCCTCCGACGCCCCAGCGAGGAGTATGACCATTCCCTCGTTCGTGATCGGGATCGCGGGGGGGACCGGCGCCGGGAAGACGACGGTCTCCCGGCTCGTCACCCGTGATCTCGGCGACAGCGTCACCCGCATTCCCCTCGACAACTACTATCAGGACCTCTCGCACCTCGACTTCGAAGAGCGTCAGTCGGTGAACTACGACCACCCCTCGGCGTTCGAGTGGCCGCTGCTCCGCGAGCACCTCGAAGCGCTGTTGGAGGGACAGTCCGTCCAGATGCCGCAGTACGACTTCGAGATTCACAACCGCAAAGCGGAGACGGTCGACGTCGAGCCGACCGACGTCATCGTGCTCGAAGGGATCTTAGCGCTCTACGACGAGGAGATAAACGACATGATGGACCTGCGGCTGTTCGTCGAGACCGACGCGGACGTCCGGATCCTCCGCCGGATCCGCCGCGACGTGATCGACCGCGGCCGCGACCTGGAGGGCGTCATCGACCAGTACCTCTCGACGGTGAAACCGATGCACGAGCAGTTCATCGAACCCTCGAAGAAGCACGCCGACGTGATCATCCCCGAGGGCGCCAACAGCGTCGCGGTGAACCTGTTAGAAGAGAAACTGCGCGCCGAAGTCGAGGGCGACGCCGTCCGGAGCTGGGAGCGCGGCAGTTTAGAGGAGGAACTGGGCGAAAAGCGCTCGCTCGACATCGACGGCGACGACTGAACCGGACTGCTATTTATAAGCCATCCGCGGAACCGAGGCAGGAGGTATCTGCTACGCCGCGACCGGACTCGCCTATCGCCGCCGGCTCGCCACCCGCTCTTCGGCCGTCTCCGCGCTGACGACCTCGTAGAGGATCGCGCGGCCGTCGTCCGCCTTCGGCCGGAGGATTCGACCGAGCCGCTGGGTGAACTCGCGTTCGCTGCCCGACCCCGAGAGGATCACCGCCACGTTCGCGTCGGGCACGTCGACCCCCTCGTCGAGGACGTTCGCGGCGACGACCCGCCCGTACGTGCCCTCGCGGAAGCGCTCCAGTATCTCGCGGCGCTCTTTCGCGCCCGTCTCCGCGGTGATGGCCGGCAGCAGGAACCGCTCGGAGAGCCGGTACACGAGGTCGGTGTGGGCGGTGAAGACGATGACCCGGTCGTCGCGGTGTCGGTCGAGGATCGATTCGAGCCGGTCGCGCTTCCGGCTCGCGTTCATCATGATCTCGCGGGCGTCCTGTTTCGCTAGGAGGGCCTCACGGGCCGCCGGGTCGTTGCCGGACCGCTTGACGAGCTCCAGGTAGTCGCTCCCGCTGGAGAACGTGATCCCCGCGTCGCGGACGTACTCGACGAACGTGCCCTGCTTTTCCTCGTAGCGCTCGCGCTCGTCGGGGGTCAACTCGACTTCGATCCGCCGGATGTCGTAGGGCGCGAGGTGGTCGCCGGCCAGGTCGTCCACGTCGAGCGCGTACACGCGGTCGCCGATCAGCTCCGCGACGGTCTCGTGGGCCCCGTCCGGGCGCTCGAAGGTGGCCGTGAGCCCGAGGCGCGCGGGCGCCGCGAGCAGCCGCGCCACGTCGCGGTACCCCTCGCCGCCGAGGTGGTGGACCTCGTCGAACACGACGAACTCGAAGGCGTCGCCCACGTCTTCCGCCTTTAAATACGCCGAGTCGTACGTCGACACCGTGATCGCCTCCTGTCGCTGCTCGCCGCCGCCGAAGCGGCCGACCGGCACGTCGAACTCCGCGTCGAGCTCCCGCTGCCACTGATCGAGGAGGTCGACCGTGGGCACCACGACGAGCGTCGGCACCCCCAGTTCGACCATCGCGCGGATCGCGATCACGGTCTTGCCGGCCCCGGTCGGGAGTTCGAGCACGCCGCGGTCGTCGGCGTCTCGCCACGCGTCGAGCGCCTCGCGCTGATACTCTCTGAGGTCGTAGTCGGTCGAGAGACCGGTGTCGAGCCCGGCCGCCGCCGCGGCGCGGTCGCTCGCGTCCAGCACGCGGTCGTCGACGCTCACGCCGGCGACCGCCAGCGCTCTGCGGATCGCGGCGTAGCGGTAGGCGGGAGCGCGGCCGGTGGCCGACCGCGGGTCGCGCTCGACGCCCGGAAGCGGCGGCAGCGTCTCGAACCCGCCGGCGTCGCCCCCACTCGCGCTCCGGCCGTCCCGCTCGCGCGCGTCGTCGGTGCCGGCCGCGACCCGGATCGTCCCCTCCTCGTAGGTCAGCCGGACATCCATCGCCCGACGTTGCCGACCGAGTTACAAAGGGGCACCGCCTCCGGTCGCGCCGAGGCCGCTCGTTTGGGCAATGGTTAATTACCGGCTCCGCGGATGTGGGTGATATGGCTCGGACTCCCGACGGCGGTGGTCGGTAAGCGTGGCCGGTATCCTCTTCTGGGCGCTGGTCGTGGTCGCGACGCTCACCAGCCTCGCCACGGCGTGGGCGCTCGGCGCCAACAGCAACTCGCCGCCCTTCGCCCCGGCTATCGGCGCCAACGCCATCTCGACGATGCGAGCGGCGTTCCTGATCGGCATCCTCGCCGCGCTCGGCGCGCTCACGCAGGGCGGCGCCATCTCCGAGACGGTCGGCGCCGGTCTCATAAACGGCGTCCAGATCACGTCGCTGGCG
>Ga0209945_1000150_pt1 | contig 24247 bp, 21 predicted proteins | sample SalPonR2_A_D2_MG_FD_185703 | JGI IMG/M metagenome (GOLD analysis project Ga0209945, IMG submission 185703) | Salt pond soil microbial communities from South San Francisco under conditions of wetland restoration - Salt Pond MetaG R2_A_D2_MG... ...
GGATGACAGAACAGCGGCTTCACGGGCGGTTTGTAACCGAGTGCAGCTAACATAAGCCGTCCAGAGTCAGGCGGTGCTCACGGTGCCATGTCGACGGAAGGTTGATAGTTCGACACTGTAAGTCGCCGCCCAAAGTAACCTGTCCAGTTCGCCATGGACCGTGTTGTAGTCCGATTTACTTTTCACACCTCACTAAACACGACCGTCTTCGGGGGATAATTTATAAGCGACCACGGGCCTCTGTTTAGGATGACCGTTTTCATAGGCCAGACCGCCGTCGGGGCGACTGTCGAACCACTGGCGTCCGGGGAGCTGTTGTTGATCGCGGCCCTGGCGGTCGGACTGGCGGCCGTCCACCTTGTGCCGTCGCTGCTTGAACCGTCTCTTTTCGAGCAACATAGTGACAACTGGGTCGCCGTCACGAGCGGCATTACGGTCGCCTACGTTTTCGTCGACATCCTCCCGGAGATACACAAGGTAGCGGCGCTTGCGATGACCGCGGCTGCGGGTGTGCTCGCCACCGTCGGCACGCACGTCTATGTGCTCGCGCTGGTCGGCTTTCTTACGCATCACCTTCTCGAAGAGGCCGCGGCGGACCAGCACCACGTGAGCGAAGTGATGGAACGGAACGTCTTCTGGCTACGGCTCGGTCTTATTAGCCTGTTCAACGTGGTCGTCGGGCTGATGCTCGCCTTCCTGCACGTCTTCTTCGAAACGGACCACTACTTGCTGTTTTTCGTCGCTGTCGCTATCCATTTTTTTGTCGGCGACTACGGACTGTACGAGGAAGCACCCGAGCTGTACAAGCGATACGCCCGGTGGCTCGCGCCCGCGAGCCTCCTCGGTGGCACATTGATTGGCCTTCTCACCCGCTGGGCGATGCCGGTCGCAGGCGTCGACGCGGCGCTGATATTCGCCTTTCTCGGCGGTGGTATCATCTACGATGCCTTCAGCAACGAGTTGAACACGTCCTCGGAGTCGCGGGCGGCAGTGTTTACTGTCACCGCGCTGTCGTATGGCGCCGTGCTCGTCTTCGTCTGAGGCATAGAGATTTGTCCGGTGGACGTCAACCACAGTATCGTGCCAATCGACGATTCGGAATGGCGTGACGGGCGGACTGACCGGACGATAGAGGCGAAAATCGTCGGCTTCCTGCAACGGGAACATCCGCGGGCGTTCAACAGCGAGGAGATACGGACGGACGTGTTTGGCCCTGACACGCGGCAGGCAGCGGTCTCGGAACTGGTCGGGGACGGCATCGATACCGAGCTATTACGCCGCCGTGTCGACGCGGCGCTCGCCACGCTGACCAGTGAGGGAGCGGTAGAATCCAAGGGAATAGACGAGGGCGGATTCGTCCGCACGTACTACCGGGCCGCAGACGAGAAGTGAATCTACGGGTCGTCGTCGGGACCGGCACCGAGACCGTACTCCATACTGGCATCCGTAACGGGTGGCACGGTTTCGACGGCGGTAGAATCGATAAGTACCGGGCTGACGTGGTACGTGACCGATGGGTAGAACGGCACCTTTCGGAACGTCTTCCATATCTGCATAATTTCGCTGATAGGTTGCGGTTCCAGCGCGAGGTGGATCGGTTCGTCGTCCGTCAGCGTTCCGCGTAAGTCCTCGCCCCGCAGCGTGGAGTTGGCCTGCAGCACCTGCATCGCCAGCCCGAGAATCGCCTGCTGTTCGTGTGACTTCGACGTTTCGTCGCCACTCCTGGCCGGGTACGCCGTCAGGAGGTAGGCGAGCTCCAGCTCCAGCGGGGGTTGTGCAAGAGTGTCATCATCGAGTCGCTGGCGGCCACTGTTTTTCGAGTGGCCGTACTCGGAGATACCATAGAGGTACAGTCCGAGCCGAACGTCCGCGCCATCGGCGAGTTCGTCCGGCGATCCCAGCGCTATCTCGGTGTCGTCGATGTCGAGTACGCCCTCGCGCTCGCCGATACGGGTCCGGAGCATCCACACCAGCGAGTCGCTGACGCTGGCGATAGCACTGTAGCCCGCCATCCTACGCGCCTCCGGCGGCGCCGCGCCGCCCGCGCGGGCCGTCCCGGCGTCCCTCGGCGAGCCGAGGACCTGACTCGGCCACATAGTGTCGCGGTGTCACAGCCAGTAACCTGGTGTGGGAGAGCCTAAATCTATCGGGCCTACAATAATATCTGACTCTGTATAGAAGCTACAAAGCATACGTGAAATTATGATAGATAACGGTGGTCCGGTGGACGCAAATAGCGAGTGCACGGTCCAATAGACACGACTTAGATACATCAAAATGGCCGAAACTACTACCTTCTCGAAGTAGTTTACAACGGTTTGTCAGGTAGTGCACGATATAGTTAATTAAGTATTATACCTAGTTAACTGATATATAAACGATAGACTTACGATGGAACGTGTGAATTGGGATATCGTATCACATGACCTGCAGGAGGACACGATAGGACATGCCTGAGTACCTTGCACCCGGCGTCTACGTCGAGGAAGTAGAGCGCGGGTCGAAGTCAATCGAAGGGGTGAGCACGAGCACGGCGGGGTTCCTCGGCGAGACGGAACGTGGCCCGACGAAGCCGAAACTTCTCACCAGTTTTTCGGACTACAGACGTGCGTTCGGCGGCTACCACGACTCGTCGTATCTCGCCCACGCGGTCAACGGCTTCTTCACGAACGGGGGGAGCCGGTGCTACGTCGGCCGCGTAACCGCGGCTCAAGACACGGCGAGGGCGACGCTCACGGATGCGGACGACAACGACGTGCTCACGCTCGAAGCGGTCGGGCCCGGCGAGTGGGGGACCACCGTCGCAGCCATCGTCGAACCGGCCACGCTGTACAAGGAGGGCGAGAACGACCTGTTCAAACTCACGCTCCGGTACTGGCCGAGCGACCGCGACACCGTCGAGGACCCGGCAGCGCCAGACCCCGACACGCAGCCGGCAGTCGAGGAGGTGTACGACAATCTCTCGCCGGTCGAGGGCGCCAGCAACTACTACGGGACGGAGCTGAACTCCTCCGTGCTGGTCACGGTCGCGCCGTCGGGCGAGGGTCGGCCGGAACCGGAGACGACGTGGCTCAACGGGACGAGTACGGACGGCGGAACAGCGAGCGAAAGCGCGAGTGCGGGAGCGGACACCGGTGCGGACGCTGACGACGAGTCCACCGACGAGGGCGACTCCGAGATTCCGCCGCCCGACGAGCTCTCGGAGATGACGAAAGACGAACTCCAGGACATCGCCGAGGACGTCGACATCGCCAAGAGCCAGATCAAAGCCGAACTCATAGAGGAACTCGGCGAGCGGCGCGACGAGGACCTGCGGACCGACGGCGGGACCGCCGCGCTCTCGCTGGCGGACTACCGCGGGACCGACACCGCGGGCGAGCGGACCGGTCTGGCCGCGTTCAAAGAGCTCGACGACATCTCTATCGTCTGTATCCCGGACGAGAACGACGTCGACGGCCTGACCGACGACGTGGTAGCACACTGTGAGAACATGGGCGACCGGTTCGCCATCCTCCAGTCCCCCCAAGACCCTGGCGACGTCAGCGAGATGGTGCCGCCGGTCGACTCGAAGTACGCGGCGTACTACTATCCGTGGGTAGAAGTGGTCCACCCCGAGACGAGCGCCCGCGAACTGGTGCCGCCGGGCGGCCACATCGCCGGCATCTACGCCCGCAGCGACGGCGAGCAGGGCGTCCACAAGGCCCCGGCCAACGAGGTCGTCCGCGGCGCACAACGCCAGCAGTTCAATCTGACCAAGGGCGAACAGGACGTGCTCAACCCGAAGGGCGTCAACTGTATTCGGAGCTTCCAGGGGCGGGGAATCCGCCTCTGGGGCGCCCGGACGACCTCCAGCGACCCGAGCTGGAAGTACATCAACGTCCGCCGGCTGTTTCTCTACGTTGAGCAGTCCATCGACCACGGCACACAGTGGGTCGTCTTCGAACCGAACGATCAAGACCTCTGGGCGCGGGTGCGCCAGACCGTCGAGAACTTCCTCACCACCGTCTACCGCGACGGCGCGCTGATGGGGTCGAGTCCGGACGAGGCGTTCTACGTCAACTGCGACCGCTCGACGATGACCCAGGACGACATCGACAACGGCCGTCTCGTCGTCGAAATCGGCATCGCACCGGTCAAACCCGCAGAGTTCGTCATCTTCAGAATCGGCCAGTGGACGGCCAACGCAGGATAATAACACATGCCAGACAGACACGGACCATACCGGAATCTCCGCTTCAGACTGGAGATAGACGGCATCGACATCGCCGGGTTCAAGGAAGCGTCCATACCCGACCACGAAACGAACGAGATCGAGTACCGGGTCGGCACCGACCCCGCCCACCAGCGTAAGCTCTGGGGGCCGACGGAGTACGGCGAGCTCGAACTGAAACGCGGAGTCACACAGGAGATGGAACTGTTCGAGTGGCGTGAACAGGCCAGGACGGGCGACATGGACGAGGCCCGCCGCACCATCGCCATCATCATTATCAACGAGAGCGGCGAGACGGGCTCGACGCCGCGCTGGGAGTTCACCGACGCCTGGTGCAAATCCTACGAGTCGCCGGACTTGGATGCCGATGGCTCGGACGTGGCCGTCGAGTCGCTCACCGTCGTCCACGAGGGCGTCCAGCGCGTCCAGTAGGCGATGCCGGACAGGTACGGCCCCTACCGGACACTCCGATACCGACTGGAGATTGACGGTGTCGACGTGGCTGGCTTCGCTGAGGCGTCACTCGCCGAACACGAGACCGACGTCATCACGTACAGTACCGGCACGGTCGGTCCGACACAGAAGCTCTGGGGGCCGACGGCGTACGGCGAACTCGAACTGAAACGTGGTGTCACACGGGAGATGGAGCTGTTCGAGTGGCGTGAACAGGCCAGGACGGGCGACATGGACGAGGCCCGCCGTGCTATCGCCGTCGTCATCGTCGACGAGAGCGGCGAGACTGGCTCGACGCCGCGCTGGGAGTTCACCGACGCCTGGTGCAAATCCTACGAGTCACCGGACTTGGACGCCGACGGCTCGGACGTGGCCGTCGAATCACTGACGATAGTTCACGAGCGCGTCAAACGCGTCCAGTAGCTGTTTTTCTGGCCGTTTGACCCCGGCGAATCGCCAGAAGGCTTTATCTCACCTCCCGACAGTAGTGTGGCAATGACCGACGCATCACTGCAGACGGACTTCGAGTTTACGCTTCCGAAAGGGTACGTCGACGACGACGGCGACCTCCACGCCGACGGCCGGATGCGGCTGGCGACTGCCGCCGACGAAATCAAGCCACTGAAAGACCCCCGCGTCCAGACAAACGCCTCATATCTCAGCGTCATACTGCTGTCCCGCGTCATCACCCGGCTGGGCTCACTCGACGATGTGACGCCCCACGTCGTGGAGAATCTCTTCGTGAGCGACCTGGATTACCTCCAGGATATGTACGAGCGGGTCAACGACCGCGGCATCGACGCCGTCGATGCGGTCTGTCCGGACTGCGGCGAGGCGTTCGAAGTTGCGGTCCAACAGGGGGCATCTATCCCAGGGGTTGACCCCGACGACGCGGAGGCGGGCGTGGGAAATCTCGCGGGGCGATGAGGCGCTACCCGCTCGACCAGATCTACGAGGAGGTGGCGTTCGTCGCGTACCACTTCAACTGGGGGCGTACGGACATCCTCGATATGCCCCACTGGGAGCGCCAGCGGTGGTGCGAGGAGATCAGCGACATAAACGAGAAAATGAACGACGGCGAGTCTGACACCGGCGGCACTGACCTCCGGGACCTGGACCTATGAACGCGCTGCGAGCCATCGGCAGACCGGGACGGGGCAACACCACAGACTGGAAGGTGTGACCCGTGGCCGGCCGCACCGACCCGTATCTGAACTTCAACTTCCACGTCGAGATCGACGCCATCATCGTCGGAGGGTTCTCGGACGTGTCGGGACTGGAAGTGGAGATGACGGTAGAGGAGTATGAGGAGGGCGGCGTCAACACTCACCCCCATCGGCTCCCCGGCCGCTTCGAGTACCCGAACATCGTCCTCACGCGCGGACTGACCGACTACGGCGGCTTCTGGTCGTGGATCGAGCGGGTCCGCAGCGAGTCGGTCCCCCGCAAGAACGTCTCGATATATCTGTTGGACGCCGGCGGCACGCAAAGATGGGGTTGGGAGGCCCGCGACGCGTACCCGGTCAAGTGGAGCGGCCCCGAGCTGCAGGCCGACGGCAGCGCTGTCGCCCTGGAGACCGTCGAACTCGCCCACGGCGGGCTCTCGAAGATGGCCGGCTTCCCGAGATGAGCGCCTATCGCGGCACCGCTGCCCATTTGCGCGCATGTCTGGAGCGACTGGACTGTCACCTGCGGCTGTTCCTGGTCGAGTGGTGGGCGGAGAACGCAACCGAGCGCGGCGAGTTCGGCGGCCTGTACGTCTCCGACGAGGCGGTCGTCGACCTGCTGGACCGGACTGGCGGCGGCGAGTGGCGACGCAACGACCAGTTGCGCGAGGAAATGCAAGCCGTCGAGACGGACCTCGAACGACGGGCGGCCGCGGCACTCGACGCAGGCACAGACCTCCGCCTGCTAACCCTCGCTGACCGGTTCGGGCTGAGCGACTTGGAGCGAGACGCTCTCGTGCTCGCGCTCGCGCCCGAACTGGACCCAAAATACGAGAAGCTGTACGGCTACCTGCAGGACGACGTGACAGCCTCGCGCCCGACCGTGGGGTTGGTCTGTCGGGTGCTCTCCCCGGCCGACCGCGACAGCCTCGACGCGCTGTCGCTGTTCTCGCCGAGCGGCACCCTGCGGTCGGACGACCTCGTCTCGCTCGACCCACCGGGCGCCGAGCGCCCACGCGTCGCACGCTCCGTCGTACCCGACCGCCGCGTCGTGGAGTTCCTGCTGGGCAGCGACGACCTCGGTTCGGTGCTCGCACCCGTCGCGTCAGTTGAACGCCCCGACACCGACGGCGGCCACCTGACAGTCGAGGACCGAATCAGCGAGCGACTCGACGGGCTGGCGGCGGCCGCCACGGAGCGGCTCGCCGTCCACTACATCTCGGGGCCGGCCGGCGTCGGCCGGGACCGCGCGGCCGCCCGAATCGCGCGTGAGACCGACTGCCCGCGACTCCGGGTTCGAGCGTCGGCGGTCCCCGACGGCGAGCGCGAGGCGGTGCTCGGCCACCTGATTCGAGAGGCGACACTACGTGGCGCCGCGATTCAGGTCGATAGGGTCGACGCGTTCGTCGACGGCGACGGAGGGACCGGCAGCCGACCGACGCTCGAAACGTTGGTCGAGCGCTTCGACGACTTCGAGGGGCAGGTGTTTCTCACGGGCACGGCGGCCTGGCAGCCGGGTGTCAGCCTGGCGAATCACGAACTCGTGACACTGTCTCTCCCGCGCCAGACCCACGCCCAGCGAGTGGAAATATGGGAGCGCCACGCGCCGGACCTGCCGGCCGACGTGACGCCGACGGAGCTGGCAGCCGCCTTCACGCTAACCGAGGGCCAGATAGCCGACGCCGTCGCCGCGGCGGCGACCGTCAACACGGACGCGGGTGTCACCGCAGCGGCCGTCTACCGGGGTTGTCGCGCTCAGTCCCGGAGCCGCCTCGACGAGCTCGCCTCGAAAATCGACCCCGCCTACGGCTGGGACGACATCGTCCTCGCGCCGGACGAACGCGCCCACCTGATGGAGGTCGCCGCCCACGTCCGGAACTTCGGGACGGTGTACGAGGAGTGGGGGTTCGAGGCGGCCTTCAGCCGCGGTAACGGCCTCACAGCACTGTTTGCCGGGCCGTCCGGCACCGGGAAGACGATGGCCGCGGAGGTCGTCGCCAACGCGGTGGGACTGGACCTCTACAAGATAGATCTCTCGAGTGTCGTCAGCAAGTACATCGGCGAAACCGAGCAGAATCTCAGCGAGATATTCGCCGAGGCGGAACACAGCAACTCCATCCTGCTGTTCGACGAGGCCGACGCCATCTTCGGCGAACGGTCCGAAGTCAGCGACGCGCAGGACCGCTACGCCAACGTTGAGGTGAACTACCTCCTCCAGCGCATCGAGGAGTACGACGGTATCGTCCTGCTGACGACGAACTACGAGCAGAACATCGACGACGCCTTCCACCGCCGTATCGACGCCACTATAACGTTCACTCGCCCCGACGAGGACGCGCGGCGGGCTATCTGGGCGGGCATCTTCCCCGAGGCGGTCCCAGTCGATGAGTTGGACGTGGACTTTCTCGCTACCTTCGACGTGACGGGCGGCAACGTTAGGAACGTCGCCAAACTGGCGGCGTTCCTCGCCGCCGAGGACGGGACCCCGGTCGGGATGGGGCACCTGGTCAGCGCGCTCCGCCGGGAGTTCCAGAAGACGGGGAAACTGCTCAACCCGGACGAGTTCGAACCGTACCAGGACTTGCTCGACGGCTGAGTGGATTGTGCTGCCGGTGAGACGTTCGTCCCGATACGCACCATCCTGGGGTGGCCGATCAGGTCAGCCTGTCACAGCCGGCAGTATCAGGCACCGCCGGACTGCTCGTCGATGAAGCCGGCCAGTTTCTCGGCCCCGGCGCCGGCCGCCTCGGCGGTGTCGGCGGGGTTCGCACTCGCCTTGCCGAGCGCCGCGGCGCCACCGTCGGTGGCCTGTTTGCGCAGCCCATCGAGCGACGGCGGGGCCATCGCTGCGACGGTGCTCGCTATCTTGGTACCGGCTTCGAGTGCCTCGGCGGCCTCGGTCATCCCCTCGGCTTCGAGTTCGCTCTGGACGGCCTGGCTCGCGGCGAGAGCGTGGTTGGAGAGTACGTCGCGGGAGTTGGTGAACTGCGCCCGCAGGCTGTCGGTGTCGGCGGTGGCCGCCGCGGTCGCTGCCGTCTTCACGAGCCGGCCCACGTTTCGCATCGCTCCCACGAGCAGCGTCCGCTTGGGTCCGAGACACTGCTGGACGACGCTGACGGCTGTCTTGAGCAGCTGGTCAGCTCCCGGGACGCCGGTGATGCTCTCTATGTCCTCGCCGCCGGTCAGTTCGGTCACCTCGTCTAGCAGGTCGCCGAACCCGGACTCGTAGTCGTCGTCAAGAAAGCTCGTCACGAGCGACTGTATCTCCTGAATCGTCGAGGTCAGCAGCGCCATCGGGTCCGTCGACACCTGCAGTTCCTTGATCGCGGTCTGGGTCTGTGCCCGCATCTCCTTGGTCGCCGCGGCGGCCTGGGCCTTCATCTGGGCGCGGACCGTCATGAGCTGTTTGGCCCCGCCAACGAGGTCCTCGCCGGTCTCGTACACCTCCTGAGCCATCGTCGCGGCCTGTGCTCCCTGCTGGAGCACCTGCCCGCCGCCTGCGAACAGCTGCTGCGCGCCGCCGGCAAGGTTCCCCTGTGCGATCTGGGAGATGCCCGCGACGACCCCCTGGCCGCCCTGGAACAGCTGTTTCCCGGTCGCAAGCATCGCGCCGAAGTCCAGCCGCTGGAGGCGGTAGATGTCGCCGCCGTGCTGGGCGACGTGGGTGAGCTCGTGGGCCAGTACGGCCCGGCCCGCGAGCGTGTCCGGCGCGTACTCGCCGCTGTTGAACACGACGTTCGACCCGACGGCGTAGGCCCGCGCGTCGACGGCCGTCGCCGACGCGGCCGCCCGCGGCCCCGTGTGGACCGCTACGTCGCCGAAGTCCGCACCGATGTCCGCCTCCATTCCGGCGCGGACGCCCGACGGCAGCGGCCGGCCGGACGAGGCGACCACGTCGGAGACGATATCGGGCGCTCGCTCGCCGCCACCGGATCCGTCAGCGGTCCGTCGCACGGTCGGCGTCCTCCCTGCGGGCCGCTGACGGTCCGCCGGGGCCTGACTCCCGGCGACGACGCGCTCGGCGACCGCTTCGGCCTCTCGTTCCGCGGCGCTGTTCGGGTCGCCCAGTCGGATGTCCGGCCCGCGGTCGGCTCCGTCGGTGCGTGCCATCGCCCGCTGGACCGCCTGGTTACCCCGCGTTCGCTGGAGTCGGCGGAGCGGCTGTCGCTGACTGGGGCTTTGCTCGGCCGACTCGCTGTCCCGTCCGTCGTGGGAGGAGCGCAGTCGCTCGGTCTCCCGGTCGGCAGCGTCCGTCCGTTCGTAGAATGGGTCGTGTTGCATCTATCCACCGACCGAACTGGTCTGACTGTCACTCACTCCCGGAGAGCATTAGCTTTCTGTCTGGTATATAACACGTCTTCAGACGCGAAGACGTGGTAGCGACGTGACTCTGGTCGGATCCATCCGGTGTCAAAGGCTATGTACACCGCTCGCAAATAGCTCCCAAGCACGACGGTTTCCGAAGCCAGCGGGACCGTGTGGACGCGACCGAGCGGGGCCAGCGACACCGGTCCCGGCGGCACACAATCCAACTATCATGAGGCTCACAACTATCCCCCGGACGATTTCGCGGGGCGTCAGGAAGCTGACCACCCCCCTCAAACGCCTACCACGGCGACTGAAGCGGATCCCGCGACAGTTCAAACAGATTCCCCGCACCCTCAAGCGAGTGCCCAAGACGCTGCGGAAGACGGTGCAGTCGCTTTCGCAGTTCCTGCAGACGGCTCTCGGACTGCCGGTGTGGCTCCAGTTGCTCCCCGTCACCATCGCGGTGGCGCTGCTTTCCGGTGTCGGCGCGGCCCTCGCGGGCGTCCAAACGCCGGTCCAGCGCGTCACGGTGCCGGTCGTCGACGTGACCGTCCCGCTCGGCGTCGTGAGCTATGAGGTGGCCAGCTACGCCGTTCCCCTGCTCGTCGCAGCCACGCTGGCGGTGTGGCCGGTGCTCGTCGTCGCGACGGGGACGGTTCGCTGGTGGACAACGCACGAACACCCCATCGCCGACCGCGTCGTCACGACGCTGGTGACCCGAACGGGGTTCGTCCAGCGCGAGCGGCTCCTCGGACTGGGATTCGCCACCGGCGTGAGCCTCGTCAGCGCTAGCCTCGGCTGTGCCGGCGCGTACTATCTGGGAATCGACTCTACGGCCATCGCCATCGGCTTCGCCGTCGGGTGGCCCGCTGGCACTGTCCTCGCGCTCGTCACCCTCTGGCAGCGCAACCAGGCGTACCAACGGGACGACCTCGCCATCGTCGCCGTCCACGAACGCGACGGTGGGACCCGCGAGCTGTCGCTGCGCAACACCGGGACCACGACTATCGACCTTCGGAAGGCCAAGCTGCAGGACACGCACAGGCGGCGCTACCAGCTCGCCAAACGCCTCGTGCTGGACCCGGGTGACACCGAGATGTTCGCCCTGCCGGCGGGGTTCAGGCTCGAACCCCGCGAGACGGCCGTCGCCCTCCCGCTTGGCTTCGAAATCGAGCGCGACCGGACGATGGCCGCCATCTACACCCGGAGCGGCGAGACGTTCGTCCTCGACTGGGACACCTACGAAAAGCGGTGGGCCGCGGTCGACAGCTGGCAGTTCGGCGAGCAGGAAACGACTTAATTGTCGGGCACGACATCGTACAGCTCGGCCATCGAATCGATGGCTTCGGCCACGCCGTCCTGTGTCATCGCGACGGTCAGTGCCGACGCCTCGGCGTCTAGTGCCGCCCGCTGCTCGGAGAGTTCGTCGAAGTACCGTGACAGGCTCTCTGTCGTCACCGCCGGTTCAAGCTGGTCGCCCAGTTCCCGTTGGAGTTCCAGCAGCCGGACGACGAACCCGCGGAACTGCTCGGCGTCGGCGTGGACGTCGCGGCCGACAGCGTCCTGTGTTACGTCCGCGATTTCCCGCGCCACCTTGCTCGCTTCGCCGGAGAAGTCTGTGAACCGCTCGGCGGCGGCGTCGAACAGCCGGACGGTGTCTTTCAGGGACTTGCGCATCGCGTAGCGCTCGAAGGTGGCCCGCTCCTGCCGGAGGGTCCCGACCGTGCGTTTGAGGTCGGTCACCTCGCCCTGCAGTTCGTCCAGTTCACTCAGCTCCTCGGGGACGTGTGACTCCCCGGCGCTGGTCGTATCGCCGCCGTGGCTCTCCGTGTCGCTGATGTGGGCGAACACTATCGCGGCCAGCATTTCGGTGTCGTAGACGAACCGGCGCGATGGAGCGTCCTCGGCGGGCTGCCACGTCCCATCGGCCCCGCGCTCGAACGCGCCGAGGAACACAGCCGGCGAGCCGGGGCTCGCGGGGTCGTCCCGGTAGGTCTCGTGGTACTGCTCGGCCACCGCGGCGGCGGCCTCGGGTCCCATCGCTCGTAGCGCGGCCGCCGACGGGAGGTCCATCTCGGGCGTCGGGCGCGTCGTCGTGGGCGGGGTCTCTGTGTAGTGAAGTTCGAACACTTCCAGGACCCGGTTGAACGCCGTCTCGTTGCGGTCCGCGCCGGGAACGGGGACCGACTCACGGCGATACTCATCGTAAGAGAGCTGGAGATAGATTTCGTCGGCAGCGGGCGGGTCGAGCCGCTCGGTCGTCGTGTTCGGCACGAGGACGAGCCGGCCGTCGCTGTCCACCGCGACGCCCGGGGCGACGGTCACCCGGAGCGACTCCTCGACCGACTCGACCGACTCGACGTGCAGCCCCGAGAGGATACCCGCCCCCGCGAGGAACTGTACAGCCGCGTCGAGTCGATCGACGTGGTATCGCTGGTCCGCGGCCATGTCGTCTGCGGTCAGGAGCTTCCCCTCGAAATACCGATTCCGCTCGAAACTCGCAAGCTCGAACTCGCTCGTCGTCTCTGTGTCCGTCTCTCGGCTCATCTGACTGACCGTCATGACGCTAATCACGGTAATGTATCTTCGCCTTATCAGCGTGCCAATCAGGGGGAGGCGTGGGGCCGCCGCGACACGCGCAGGGGTCAGTCGACATCGCCGCGGCCGCCGAGGACAGCGTTCTGCCCGAGCACCGAGTCGTCGAGGACGAGGTCGCGTCGCGGGAGTGCGCTGTTGACGCCGAGGTAGGTGTGGGTGTCCAACCGACAACGGGACGACAGCCCGACGGTCGAGACGGCCACGTGGGCGGGCGTCTCCCGCGTGACGATGGCCTCGACGCCCCGGACGTGGTCCTCGTCGACGGTCGGTCCCACAAAGACGAGCGCGCTCTGTGGCGACGCCAGCGCCTCTTCGTACGCTGTCGTGACCGCGCTGTCGTCGGCAGCGTCCAGTTCGCTCGCCTCCAGCACCCCCAGATACGGCGTATCCGTGTCGTCCGCCGGTTCGACGTAGTCGAGATACAGCGAGCAGACGGCGAGCAGTCCAGCGCGGGTTCCCCGCTGTCTGTAGAGGGCGGGCGCCCTGGCGATGAACTCCCGTCTGGCCGCTTCGGGCCACGTCTGGTCGGTCGCGACGGCGAGCCAGCGACCGAGCCAGTCGACGGCGTCCGAGGGGACGCCGGCCGGGTCGAGATAACGGGTCGTCGTCTCGATGTCGTGCTCGATGTCGGCGAAAGCGCTCTCGAACAGCGCCAGGAACCGTTCGAGAAAGCCCGATTGCTCCTGGTACAGTTCAGGGAGATATCGCGTGTACGACCGACGCGGGCGGTAGGCTCGAACCCCGACGACGCGGGGCGAGTCGTCCCGGCTGCCGTACAGCGACAGCCGGACGTACAGATACCGGCCGCGGGCGTCGTCCAGCAACACGTCGCGGGGGTTGGGCGTCTCGACTGTCAGTTCCCGGTCCGTCCAGCGCGCGGCCAGTTCGGCGGTCGCCGCCGCCTGCACCGACCTGGCCCCGCGCTCGGACGTGCCCAGCAGGTCGGCCAGCCGTCGCGTCGACAGCGCCGTCAGCGTCCGGCAGTCGTCGACGTTCGCGTTCCCGAGCCGCTCGGCAGCCGCCGAATCGACGCCGTCCAGCGCCGCCACCGGCGGGCCGTCGAGCAGCGTGTCCGATGCGAAGTACGCCACACGGACCTGTGTACTCGCGGTCACACCGTCGATGTCTACGGTGAGTCGGTGCCACCGCGTGGCTTCGCTGCCGGCGTCGAACCTGCCCAGCGCCACGCCGTCGTACCGCCCGCTGTCCGGGTTGCGACGGGTGGCCGTCCGCTCGGACAAGCGTGAGACGGCGCCGTCGGCTGCCGCGACAGCGTAACCGGACAGGCCGTCGGCTGTCGACCCGCGAGCGAGGACGAGCCGACGGCTCGGTTCGTCGACACCGGACAGCAGTTCGAAGCCGGCCTCGGGCCGGTACCGTGCGAGCAGTGCCGACCCGTCGACCGACCGTCGCCCACTCAGGACCAGACACTCGGGCCCGCGAACGGCGAGGCAAGGGTCGTCGATTGCCCCGCCCTCTCTCGGGAGAGTGACCGGGAGCGGGAACCGCTCCACGTGTTCCTCGTAATCGGGACCGAACCGCCTGACGGTCGTGTCGTCGCCGCCGCCGTTGAGGACGTAGAGGTCGCCGTCGTCGACCGCGAGCGCCGACGGCGAGAGGAGTCCTGTCACCACCCGTCGCAACTCCGGAGTCGGTCCGAGAGCCGTGACCACTCCGGCGCTGCCGTCCAGCACGTAGACGGTGCGGTCGTGCGCGGCGACGCTCGTGAGTGAGTCGACTGGCGACTCCATGGCCCACCGTCGGGCGAGCGTGTGCCGGGAAAACGCCGTAATCCGGGTCGCCGTGAAGACGTAGATGGCGTCGACCGTGAGCGCCAGCGCGCGCGCCGGTCCGTCGGCGGCGGGGTCGGCGTCGAGCCTGACGGGTTCGAGGGCCTCGCGCTCGGGATCGTAGCGACCCACGCGGCCGTCGTCCGCGAGCGCGAACAGGTTATCGCCGATATCCAGCGCCAGGTCGACGGCGGTGAATCCGAGGTCGGTGTCACGCACTGTGGGTCGCGTCGCCAGTTCGAGACCGCGATTGGTGACCGACGTGTTCAGCCCCGCCCAGCGCTCCCAGCCACGCCGCGTGGTGGTGGGGTCGACGGTGAACTCCACGGCCTATCGCTCCCCGTCGGTCCGAACGGCGGTGACGCTCACTTCGCCGTCGTCGACGGCGAACAGCGCCGCCTCGTCGATCAGGACGTTTCCGCTGTCGTCGCGGCCGCGCGCGCCCCTGGCGGAGAGCGACAGCCCGCGGACGTAGTCGACGCCGGGCACGTTGTCGATGCGTTCGTACAGTTCGGACCGGTGGAGGGGCCGTCCGAAGGGCCAGCCGTCTCCCTCGAACCCCGAGAGAGGGTCCAGAAACGACTCGATAGCGTCGGCGACCGCCCGCTCCCGGTCGGCCGGGTCGTGGCCGTCGTCGATGGCAACTGTCGTCCGGACTCCGACGTCGATGTACGACGGTGCCACGACGGTCGCCCGGTCACACAGCAGCGTGTGGTCGTCGAGGTGGCGACGGACGGCATCGAGGAACCCGCTACTGGGCGAGGGCTCCGCGGTCCCGCGCGGAACGAACGGCACCACGACGACGCGGACCCCCGGGGCGTCGCCGTTCGTCCGAAACGCCGCGGCGCGGGCGATGCGCAGCCCCGGCGTGGCGAGCGCTATCGTCCGGTAGTCCGCGAGCGTGACCGCGCGGGAGGGAGTCGACAGTCCCGCTCGCACGCGGGCGAGCGCGGCGTCGACAGACTCACGATTCCGACCGCCGCTGGCCGGACCGCGCGGGCTGACCGCGACCTCGTCGAGTCCTCTCTCACCGTCGGTAGCGTCGAACTGCCAGTCCGAATCGGCGGTGACGTTGCCCGCAACCCCGCCCCCGTAGACAACGCCCTCGGCGACGACGCTAGCTCCCGGCCGCGGACGTTCACCACGCAGACCGTCGCCGAACGTGACGACGCCGTGTTCGGTGTCGAGGACGTAGTGGCGGTCGTCCGCCCCAGACGCGTCGAAGTCCGGCACCGGTGCCCAGTTTTCGTCGTCGACCAGAATCTCGGCGTCGAGTACCGGGGCGTCCCCGAACACGAACGCGGGACCGTCCCCGGTGCTGGCGAGTCTGTCCTCCTCGCCAGTCGCTCGCCGGAGCCGCTCGGTCGCGACGGCCCGACGGTGGCTGGCCGTGACCACGTTCGGCGCCACCGAGTCGAACTGCGGCGGGATCTCGTATCCCGGCCGCTCGATGACACACCGGAGCCAGACCAGCCCCGGCGGTCCCCCGGCGACAGCCTCGTCCGTGGCCGGCGCGTCCGGCCAGGCGTCGGGCCTGTCGAGAACGAGCCGCCCGCCTCGGTAGAGCCGCCGGGTCCGGTCGTCGCGCACCGACAGCGCTGCCCAGGCCCGCGGCTCGCGCCACCGACCGGGATCGGTGCAATACTGCCACGACAGACGGACCGAGGGCTCGAACTCGACCGGATCGGCGTCCGTATTGAGAGCCGGAAAGCCGTCATCGTGGAAGTCGACGGTCAGGGTAAGCGTCGCCGCCACCGCAAACGGGTCGCCGTCGAATCCGAGGTAGAGCGCGTCGCCGACAGCCGCCTCGTCGAACGCCCGGTAGTGCATCCCGTCGGTCGCGTTCGCGTGCGTGTTGTCAGTCAGCCCGCGCCGGCCGGCTGTGACCACGGCTGCGAGCGTCGCCGTCGTTAGCGTGAGCGGGTCGTCGGTCCGGAACCACTTCGGCGTCCCCGAGCCGTCGTCGACGACGAGCGGCTGGCCGGCCGGCACGTCGATGCCGTCGGTGGTCGCCGACGGCGTGAGCCGCAGGTCACCACGCGCGGGCCGTGACAGTCGCCGCTGCCCGCCGGCCAGACGGAGATACTTCTCGCGGTGGGCGTCTGTCACCTGATCTAGCTGGTAGGCGTACGACTCCGAGAGCCACGCCAGCAGCTCGATGACGGTGATACCGGGGTCGTGGGCGTTGTAGTCGGTCCAGGCTTCGGCGTGGACCGGCAGGGCGTTCATCGCCTCGGCCAGCAGCTCCTCGTAGCTCCGGTCGTCGAGCACCGGCGGGTCGAGCCCCATCAGGTCCGCCCCCTGGTCACCGTTATCTCGTGGCGGCCGTTGCAGACGAGTGCGTCCGGCCCGACCGTCGGGTTCGACTCTCCGTCCGTCACCGTCGCCTCGCTACCCACGGCGTGGAAGGTCATCGAGAGGTCGTCGACCTGGTCGATACCGTCGAGTCCCTCGACGAGCGCGTAGAGGTCCGAGAGGTGGGGCAGCGAGCCGAAATCCCACCCGTCGCCAGTCTCGTTGCCGGTCAGCGGGTGGAAGAACTCACACAGCGCCCGCTGGGTCCGGGTCTCCAGCGCGGAAATGCTTCGGCCGCGTTGCAGTTCTATCGTCGTGTCGACGCTCACTGCCACGTAGCTCGGGCCGGCGACGACGAGCCGGGAGTCGCCCCCGTCGGACAGCGTGGCCGGGGCCAGCGCCGACACCGCCTCGTGGACGTGTTGACGCAACTCGACCGAGGGCACCGGCCGGGGTTCGCGGCCCTGCGGGACGACGAGCAGCGTCACCCAACCCGGTGTCCGCTCGCCGACGCGGTCGATGCCGGGCTCGCAGGTCACCCGCGCGAGTTCGCGCGAGGCGGCCCGCGCGACCCGCTCGTAATCCGCGGCCGTCACCGCGCGCCCGCGGTCGCGGAGCGCCGACGATGCCCGGTCGCGAACCGCCGCGAGAGGCTCGGCGTCAGCGCCGCCGTCCGCTGGCTCGGGGTTGGTCACGTCGTCGACGAACCGTGGCGACTCTCGGAGGCCGCCGACAGCGCCCGCCGAGACGTTGCCGTCGACCCCGCCGCCGGTCGCGTAGTCGATGCGGACGTTGTCGCGGCCGCTCGGCGGAACGCGCCCGTGTTTACCGTCGCCAAACGTCACCTCGCCGGTGAGCCGGTCGAGGGTGTAGTGGCGGTCGTCGGCGCCCGAGCCAGCCAGGTCGGCGACGCGGGTCCAGCGGACCCAACACGCCCGCACCTCGTCGGCCGCGGTCGTCTCCAGTTCCACGTCGTCGGGTCGCTCCCGGGCCAGCTCCCGCTGTTCCGGTTCGGAGAGGCGCCGCCGCTCGTCGACCCACACCCTCTCCGACAGCACCGGCGTCTGTGCGGTATCGAACGACTGGGCGGCGACACCGTTGCTCGCGCCGAGCCGCTCCGCGCCGATGGTCTCCAGGTTGTGGGCCCACGCGGTGTTGGAGTACAGCCCGCGGAGGACCGGCGGCGTGCGCGCTTCCCGGTGGACCAGCTGCTCGGTCCGCAGTTCACGAACGGACCGGGCCGTTCCGCCGTCGGACTGGCGTTCGAACACCGCCTCGGTGGTGTACTCGAACTCGTCTCTCGTCACCCGGGCCCGGAGCCAGTGGCGTCGCCGGCCGAACAGCGTACAGGCTGTCGTTGGCTCGGGGAAGACCAAGCTCAGTATCCCCCGTTCGGTCAGCCCCTCAGTCCCGTCCTCGACCTCGATTTCGGCCCAGCGGTCCCGCTCGGGGTCGACGCAGTACTCCCACCGCAGCCGCGGGTAGAACGACGCCGGGTACGCGGCCCCCCTGACGGGGACGAACAGCTGAACAGGGCCGCCCGACAGCGGGCGGTCGAAGCCGAGATACAGCCGCTGTTTCCCGTCGCCCAGTCCGACGAACGGCCGGAGGGGTGCGTCCGAGTCCTGCAGTTCCCCGCTGTGTTCGAGGTTGTTGTAGGTCCGAAGCGTCGTTGGCCGGTCGCTGTGACCGTAGCGAATCGCCACGCCGCCAAAGCGGGGTGGCCGGATATGGGCGGTGGTGCGCTGGTAGTCGCCGTCGGCCGTCTGCTCGACTTTCGGCTGGCCGTAGTCGCCGCTGATGACGCGGGCGCGCACCCAGCGCCGCTCCTGACCGGCGACGCGCTTTGCGTCCATGTCTCGCGGGACGGTAAAGCGAACGCGGCCGCTCTCGGTCAGTGCGTTCAGATCGTCGGTGACAGCCAGCCGGCCCCAGTTGGTCCCGTTCCAGTACTCCCAGGAGAGTTCCGCCGTGACGTCGCCACGCATCTCGCCGGGGTCCGCCCCGCCGTCGGTCGGCTCCGACGACGAAACCGTCTCGTCCGGCTCGAACCACAGGTCGACGGTCGCGCCGGCCTTCGTGAACGCCTCTGCCGAGGCGACGTAGAACGTACTCGCCGGCCCGGGGTCGCGGCTGAACGGGTAGACCGGACCATCGAGGCTCAGGGGCACGTCGTTCGCGAACGCGGCGTCGGGGGCCAGCCCGGGTGCGTCGCCGTGGGTGTCGGGACCGACGGCGATAGCGAGCTCGGCAGCCGAGAACTCGAACAGCGCCTTCGACAGCTCCGTCGGCGGTACCCGACAGCGAATCCAGTGCGTCGTCCGGCCGTCGACCTCACAGGGCGTTGCCGCCCCTGGGATTTCGAAGGTGAGCCGCACGTCACGGGGGTCTTCGCCCGGTGCCACGATATCTCCGCCTTCGGTGAGTCGCTGTTCGAGCAACGTGAGCTCCGACTGCAGGAACCGCAGCACCCGCGGCCGGCTCTCGCCCGGTGTGACCAGATTGCGGACCAGCCCGTGGTCGTCGCCGTCGGCACTGTCTATCGACCCATCGAATCGACCCTCGCGCACGTCTTCGGCGATACTCCGAACCAGTTCCCGGTGGGTCCACTCGTTGACAGCGCCCGCCCGCTCGTAGCCGTACCGGCGCATGTACGGCTCGACGTGGTCGAGCATCGCCTCGACGTGAGCCGTCTCGGACACCTGACACCTCTCCGTCTCGCCGCCAGTGCGGTCGAGAAGGGGGTGCCAGCCGGCGTCGCCGTCCTCGCCCGGCGCCTCGCCGTAGTACTCCCAGTCCAGACAGGACCGGAGGACGGCCCCGGGCGTCGCCGTCCGCAGTCGCAGGTCGAACCGCGACCCGGGTTCGAGTTCGAACATCGTGTCGTGGCCGACGTAGAGCACGTGTACCTGTTCGTTGTCACCGCGGAACAGCGGTGTCGTGTCGCCCTCGAGCAACTCGGGATGGGTGAATATCTGTTCGGTTCCCGGGTCCACGCTGAGTACGTCCGTCAACGTCGCCGGGGTCGCCTCGAAGCCGCCGTCGACGAGTTCGAACACCCGCTCGTCGCCGTCCTCGGTCCGCGCGGTCGCCTGCACCCGCTCGGAAAGGGGCACGTTCGCCGTGGCTGCCTCCGAAAGGCGAAACTGCAGCGGGAGGCGGGCCGCCTGTGGCGGGTCACGCTCGAACCCGAGCGCGTCGAGGAAGGCGAGACGGTGTTTCCCTGGCACGCGGTCCAGTCGGTCGATGACGCCCCCGGCTAGCAGGCCGAAGACCGAAAGCAGCGCCGTCCCGGCATCGGGCGAATCCGGGTTCCACTCGGGCGTGTACTCGGGGGCGATGTCGGCCACCCACGCCTCTAGCGCCTCGCCGTCGCGGCCGTCGATGATGGGGTCCTCGGCCACGTTATCCCTCCCCGAGATAGAACGGGTAGACGAGATTCGACCGACTGTTCGTGGTCCGCACCCGGTAGTCGATGCTGACGAGGATGCGGTCGGGGTCGACACCGTAGGTCGCCTCGACGTCTCCGATATCGATGCGTGGCTCCCACTTGACCAGCGCCTCGTGGACGTCGGTCTCGACGACGTTCAGCGTCGTCGCATCGACGGCCGCGAACACGTGGTCGTGGATGTCACAGCCGAAGTCCGGGCGCATGACCCGCTCGCCCTTTGGGGTGCCGACGATGATGCGGATAGCCGTCTCGATGTCGTCGTTACCCGTCGTGAGCCGGATATCGCCGTTGTGGGCGGTTCCGACGGGGAACTCCCAGCCGGTCCCCTGGAACTCACGCGCCATCGAGGACCTCCGAATCGTCCGCCATGGTCATTCGATGAAGACGGTCGGTGCCCCGGTGAGAATGGTGTTCGGCGGACCGCCCTCCTCGACGATGATATCGCCCATCGTCGCCGCGGGCAGCCCGTTTATCAACACCGTCGGCACCATCGGCGCCGTGACGCCGCCGATGTGTGGCACCGGCCCGGTCACTAGCGGGCAAATGTGCATGTCGAGGCCGGCCCGCCAGGCGGGCAACCCCTCGATGAGTACGTCCTCACTGCCCGGTCCGGGCGCGAGCGGCGTTCCGTGTGCGGTCTCCATCATGAGTGTTGCGGCAGGTGGCATGTTAGTTGAGCATTATCAGCAGTGCTTCGAGCGTCATCGCCATCGACGCCGACATCGACATCTCCATCCCTGCTTCCATGTTCATCGCGCCGCCCGACTCCAGGCTCAGGTCCCCGGCGCCGGCGATGTCCACCGCGTCCCCGGCAAGCGTCAGTTCGCCCGCGGTGTCGAGCGTCAGCGATTCGGCGGCCGAGAGCTCGATGTTCTGTGCGGAGAGGCTCAGGTCGCTCATCGCGTTAACCTCGACAGAGCCTTCAGCGGTGTTAATAAGCACCGCGTTGCCCGCCGGGTCGCTAATGCTGATGAACTCTTCGCCGGCTGTCTCGCTCAGCGTTATCTCGTGGCCGCCGTTTGTCATGATGTTGATGAGCCCCTCGCCGGGGGTGTCGTCGAACAGCAGGTGGTGGCCGTTGCGCGAGAAGATACCCCGAATCGCGTCCTCGCCGGCCTGTGCTGCCGGCGGTCGAACTTCCTGGCTCCAGATGGAGCCCATCACTATCGGCTGGGTCACGTAGCCGCCCGCAAAGGCAACGACAACCTGCTCGCCCTCGTCGGGAACGAAGTAGGTGCCGCTCTCTTCGTAGGCCATGGGCGTAGCGACGGGCGCCCACGGGCTCTCACCCATGTCCATCCGCCAGGGGAAGGTCACTTTCACCCGTCCGAGTTCCATCGGGTCCATGTTGTCGACGACGAGCCCGATGCGGACGCCGTCTATCTTGCCGCTCCCGCCGTCCTCGCCGCCGAGGAAGTCACCGACACTCACGAACGCCCTCGCGGTTGTACCTTGTCCTCACGTCTCATGCAGTTCACCCTACGTCTGCCGGGCGAGAGCATAACTCATTTGGTCGGGATGGTGCCGCGTTCAGCCCGGCAACCCCTCGATTTCGGCCTGTTTGGCCACCTCGAAGGATGTCTGAAAGCCCGAGGAGCCGACGCGGTGAGTCGCGCTGGTCACGTAGTAGTCGTCGGAGAATCGCTCGGTCACGCCGGTGATACGGACGACCTCGCCGGCCCGGACGGCCGTATTCCCTCGGGTCTGCCCGGAACCGCTGATGTAACCACTGGCCCGAAGCTGGAGCTGCGATGCCGCGACCAGCTCCGCCTCCGCGTAGGACCTGACCGGGCGCCGGAGTACCTCGTACTTTATTTCGGCGTTTTCGAGCATTCCACGGATGTTCTTGATACTCTCCACCCGAGCGGGCATCGATTCGACGGACTTCGACACAGCAACCCCGAAGATCGGTTCCATGCGGCTCTGCTCCCAGTTGGTGACGACGACGACACCGATGCGCTTGGCGGGGTCGACCTGTGGCGAGAACGACTGCAGGTCCCGCTCGTAGTCCAGCGTCAGCGACGGTGAGCGGAGCCGCGCCGTCAGCGGCCGGAAGACGAGCGTCCCACGGGTCCCGAACACCTCGTGGCCGTACTGCTCGCCGAGATCAGTGAGAAACCGGTAGTCGGTCTCATTGTCCTGCATCGTCTCGCCCTTGAATACGACGTCGCAGTCGACGTCCAGGTCGCTCGTGGCGAAGTACCCCCCGCGGGTGTTCAGTTCGTACACTATCTCTTCGATACTCGTCATCCCGGTCTCCCCGCCCCAAGAGTTCGAGTGGGGCTTCTGTGTCATCTCGTAGGTCAGCCCGTAGCCGCTCACCGCGATGCTCGGAACGCCGGTCGAGGGGAAGTCGGGCGCCACCTCTTTGATGCGGCCGACACACACCGTCGACAGTTCCCCGCCACCGTAGCCGAGCTTTATCTTCACCGTCGTGTTCGGGCTGAACAGCGCCCAGCTCATCCCGTCGAACTCGCCACTGGCGTGGTCGAACTCGTAGTTCAGCGTGAAGGAAAAGCAGTCCGCGCCCTCGACGGAGGTCTCGACGACGATATCGGAGACGACCCCGCCTTCCCGGAAGGTTCGCGTCCCCTCCTCGACGTCGATTTCGAACCTGGGAATATACTCGTGTTTCGGGCTCATCTACAGTGGCGGCAGCGTGAGTTCGGTTCCCGGTGTGAGCCGGCGCGGGTTGTCGATGCCGTTGACGGCCGCAATGGTCCGCCAGTGGGACGGGTCGTCGTACTCCGCTGCGGCGACGAGCCAGAGGGTGTCGCCCTCAGTGACCGTCCACACCTTCGTTCGGTCGGTCGATTCGAGTTTCGTCGCGGCGCTCAGCAACTCGTTGCTAAACCCGCCGCTCTCGCCGTCACCGACACCACTGGCCGTCGTCGCAGGCGGCGTGTACTCTGTGAGTGTGACGTCGACAGACGCGCGGACCGGGACACCGCTGGGGAGAAATCGTGTGAACTGCTTCTTGGCGCTCTCGAGGAACGCTTTGAAGTCGAGCCCGCCACCCCAGGTGAACCGACACACCGGCGGCGCGTGGAGTTCGCCGTCGACCCGCAACAGCGAGTCTAGCGCATCAGTGTAGGCCTCGCGCACGTCCTCGCCGGTGTCGGTCGTGTCGAAGAACAGTTGCATCGACAGCGTCTCGGCCTCACCGCCGACGAACTGCCGCGGCGACGCGGTCGAGCCGGGGTTGTCCTGTGTTGCGTAGGTAGCCGCAGTCTCCAGGTCGTACTCCGTCGGATTGAACCTGCATTTGATTACGGTACCCTGCTGTTTCCCGTTCACGACGGTTAGTTGCGCTTTTTGCAGTTTCGATTTCATAATCTATAGGCCTCTACGGTCCCGTTCGCGCCGGAATTTCCGGCTGAGTTCGTCGTACAGTTCGTCGACGAGGCGGTCGAATTCCACACCGGACCGCGGGAGCCCCGCTCCGGCGTCCAGTCGGTCGGTCGACACCGATGAGCTGTCGGCCTGTCTCGCCGTCGACTCCGACAGCTCGCGTCGCCTGGAGCGTCCCGAGCGCGTCAGGGACTCGTCGAGTCTGTCGGGACCAGTGCGCGTGTCGGCATCCCGGGCTGGTCGGTTCGCAGCTCGCGCCAACGTGAGGGTCGGTGTCGCCGCATCAGCAACTGGGACTACCTTCGAGGCGACGCTGTCCGGGCCACTCGACGTGGTGGACGGGGCTACGGTCACTGTGGAAGTGCGAGACGGCCCGACCGAGAGCGACGGAGACGGGTCCGAGCGAGCTGTCTGCGTGCCGCTGGTGGCCGCAGCGGCGGGGTCTCGGACCGCGGTCGAAGCGCTCGCCACGCTATCGACAGGGGGTGACCTGACGGTGGCCGTGTCGTTGTCGACCGACGACGGTGCCGACTGCCACGCCAGACGGGACGCCACCGCGTGCAGGTGGCGTGAGACCAGCGGCACCGAAACAGGGTCTGTCCGGCTCACCGACAGCTGGTTGTGT
>Ga0209945_1000152_pt1 | contig 24010 bp, 26 predicted proteins | sample SalPonR2_A_D2_MG_FD_185703 | JGI IMG/M metagenome (GOLD analysis project Ga0209945, IMG submission 185703) | Salt pond soil microbial communities from South San Francisco under conditions of wetland restoration - Salt Pond MetaG R2_A_D2_MG... ...
CCACGTTCACCCGCTATCGGTCGGTGACGCCCGCAGCATCCATCTCGGCGACCTCCATCTCGAGCCACTCGCGGAGCCACCGAACGCGCTTGAGCCGCTGGTGAGCGATGCTCTCTGCGGTGTCCGAGACGATCCGGTCGATATGGTCACGGCCGCGATCGAGTACCCGGTCGACCATCTTTGCGGCGTCCATGTGCGTTCGAGACTCGTAGCCCATGCGCAACAACATCAACACGGCGCCGTTCGCCCCGACTTTGTCGAGCACGTCGGCCTCTATCAGACACCGGCTTTCGAGGGGAACGTTTGCGAGGTCGCCGGTGTACGAGTGGTCGACGACCGCGCCCGCTACCTCCTCGATGAACGACTCGGGGTACGTTCCGCGGCTCTGGAGGTATTCCCGGGCGACCCGGGCACCGGCCTCGGCGTGGACGTCCTGGTCGGCTTCGAGCTTCGCGACGTCGTGGAACACGGCGGCGACCCGAACGACGTCGACGTCGGCGCCCTCGGCGTCCGCGATCTCCTCCGCGAGGTCGACCACGTTGAGGATGTGGTTGAAGCGGTAGGCGGCCGAGTGCCACGGATACCACCGCATCCGACCGCCGTCGTCTTCGGCCTCGACGCTGGCGGCGAGATAGTCGCGCACGAACTGTTTCATCTCCGTGAAGTCCGCATCGGTGACCTCCGTCTGCTTAATTTCGACGCCCACACAGACCACCCCGGACGAGAGACTCGTGATTCATTACGCTACTGGACGGGCGTTTCGTTCTTAGGCGTTACGACGCCCGCCGTCAGGCGGCAGACGGCGGATGGTACCCGGATCGTCACGTGAGCCGCGACCGGCCAAGCCCCCGAGAGGTATACGTGCGCCGGCCGAGTAGCGCGAACGTGACCGAACAGCGCTATCTCACCGACGACACGGTCGAGACGTTCGAAGCGACCGTCGAACGGACCCTCGACGACCGGGTCGTCCTCGATGGAACCCACTTCTACCCGACCGGTGGCGGCCAGCCACACGATACCGGTACCCTGGCCGTCGCTGACGACCCCGAGCGACGCTTCCGCGTCGTCGACGTGGACAAACAAGATGCCGTGTACCACACGGTCGAGCCAGCCGGTGGCGACACGAGCGAAGGAGCGGCAGATGCCGCGACGGCGCTTCCCGCACCCGGCACGTCCGTCGTGGGGACGGTCGACTGGGAGCGAAGGCGAGCACACTCGCGGTACCACACCGCCCAGCACCTGCTGTCGGCACTGTTGCTCGAGGCGTTCGACGCCTCAACGACCGGGAACGCGCTCTACGCGGACCACGCCCACCTCGATGCCGCCTACGATCGGTTCGATGACAACGACCTCGAACAGATCGAGACGGGGCTCAGAGAGCTCGTCGACGCTGACCTGCCGGTCGATCGCTACACGCTAGACCGCGCGGAGGCGGAGGCGACGCTCGACACCGAACGGACGCGTATTCATCTCCTCCCCGACTCCATCACCGAGCTTCGCATCGTCGAGATTGGGGGCACAGACGACACAGAACCGTACGACCGCACCGCGTGTGCGGGCACACACGTCGATACGACCGGTGAGATCGGCGAGATTGTACTCACCGGACGAGAGACCAAGGGGGCCGACGAAGAACGGATTCGCTTTGCGCTCGCAGACCACCTCGAAACGCCCTGAGCCGGCTGTTGCGGTCTGTAGAACGGCAGATCCAGTCGAGTCGGTGCCGCTGGACGGCACGGCGGATCCCGCCGCTTATGTATCGTGCGGGGTTGTGACCGGCATGAAGTTCTGCGATGAGTGCGGATCGATGATGAAGTCGGGCGAGGGCGAAGACCACTGGGTCTGTACGGCGTGCGGCTACGAGGTCGGTCGTGACGACGACGACGAAGACGTCTGGACAACGGAGTCGCAGGTCGAATCCGAGATCGTCGACGTCAGCGACGCCGAAGACAAAGGACTCCCGACGACGACCGCGCATTGTCCCGAGTGTGACAATGACCGGGCGTACTGGTACATGCAGCAAATCCGCTCGGCAGACGAGTCCGAGACGCGGTTTTTTGTCTGTACAGCCTGCGAACACAAGTGGCGCGAAGACGACCACTGAATACACTCCCGGAGACGGGCGGCGTGTCGTTCGAGCACCGATCTCGACGCTGCTGACAGCGAACCGAGCGATCCCCGGTGTTTAACCCGCCTGCGAGGGACACGACGAGTATGGATCCGCCGGTCGTCCCCGCCGATCGGCTCGGCGACTGGCACCGAGTCGAGCACGCCACGGAGCAGCCATTCGCCGCCGGCCCCGTGTCGGTCACGGCGACAACGGTTCGATTCGAGCGACCGGCCGAGCAGCCGCCCGCGCCCTTCTTTTTCGCGAGTCGACTGGCGATTCGACCCAAGACGTCGCCGAACCGGGCGCTCACCCGACTCGTCGAGCGTCGCGCGCGCTCAGGATTTCGCGACCGCCTCGCGGACCGCAGCATCGACGCAGTCGAGTCGCACGGCGAGCGACAGATCAGTATCGACGATCCGGCCGCTTCGCGGGCGACGCTCGTGACCTACCGCGGGCAGGCCGTACTAGGGCCGGTCGAGGACGCACCCAACGAGACGGTTGCGGGCACTCCCGGGCACGTCCCCGTCGAGGCGCTGCTCGCCGTTTGGACGGCCGACGACTACCTGCTTGCGGGAGGCGGGTATCCGCTCGGCGACGGGGCCGACGAGGCGCGTCGAACGTTGCTGGGGCTCGTCCGCCGCGTGCAAGGCTAGCGTCGACACGGGACGGCGTCGGCAGCGCTTCCCACCGGCGGACCATCGCCCCGGTACGTGGACGTATCGAGTGTGCCGGCAAACATCGGGAGCTGAAGCTCGTAGGTGTACAAGAGATCGAACGCAGCGAACGGATTCGCGCCGGCCGCGAGGAGTCCCGGTGCGTCGAGGCGGACACCGGCGGCGAGCGTTACGATTCGTGCTTGCTCGAGGCTGCCGGCGAGCTCGACGCCTACCTCATCGTCAGCGCCCGGATCCGTGAGGACCGAGGCGTGAACGGCCGCATCGATCCGCGCCGAGCCATTCCCGATCGCGAGCGGGTATCCATCGCCGGTGAAACACCGCGTGATCGGGCCGACGTCGCGGTCTGGTGGACCGGCAGGTGATGAATCAGTTGAGTGTCCGGTAAGTGGATTGGCAGTCGGCCCCGCATCGACGAGCTGCTCGCCGCTAACGACACCGGGGCCAATCGCGGCAGCGAGACAGCAGACGCTCACGAACACAGCGACAAGCGTCAGCCGAACGCGCCGCGTCGACGATCCGTCCATAATCGTCGTGCGGCGGAGTGGATACTAAACTCCGGCGGCCTAGATATCAGCGGTGAGAAGCGGGACACGACGCGGCGGACTCGTCAGTCGGTGAGCGGCGACGCTTCGTCTAAGAGGTCGGTGTCGAACGAGCCGCCGTGTTCGAAGAGCCCCTGTACGAGCAACTCAGCGGTCGCCATGTTCGTCGCGACGGGCACGTCTTTCACGTCGCAAACGCGCAAGAGCGCGGAGATATCGGGCTCGTGGGGCTGGGCCGTGAGCGGGTCGCGGAGAAAGATCAGGCCGTCGACGTCGCCGTCGGCCACCATGGCACCGATCTGGAGGTCACCGCCGAGTGGTCCAGAGGCCTGCGGAGTCACCGACAGCGACGTCTCATCAGCAATCCGGCCGCCGGTGGTGCCAGTCGTTACCAGCTCGTGGTCGGCAAGGGCGTCCGCGTGGGTGTTCGCGAACGCGACCATCTCGTCTTTCAGTTCGTCGTGCGCGATGAGCGCGATGCGCATGTTCAGGCACTCTCCGGGCGGGGGCTTAAGCGCTCTCGTCGCGTCGAGTGACGGCAGCACACACGAAGGTGTTGAACGACGATGACGGCCCAGAGGCAGTCACGGACGCCTCACTTGAACCGGAACGTCTCTAGATTCTTCGGGGCGAACGTCCGCATGTTGTAGTCGTGATACAGCGCCGACGAGAGGTCCTGGACGGAGCGCTCGTCGCCGTGGACACAGAGCACCTTCTCTGGACGCGGGTTCATCGTCTTCACGAAGTTCTCGAGCCCTTGGCGGTCGGCGTGTCCGGAGAAGCCGTCGACGGTCTCGACGCCCATCTCCAACGAGAGCGTGTCGCCGCGGCCGCCGTTGCCCCAGTCAGAGACAGGAATCTCGTCCCAGCCGTTCTGGAGTCGTCGGCCAAGCGTCCCCTGCGCCTGGTAGCCGACGAAAACGAGCGTCGAGTCCGGGTCGGGACCAATGTGGCGAAGCCACGACATGATCGGGCCGCCTTCGACCATCCCGGAGGTCGAGAGCACGATACACTGGTCGCCGTCGGCGACATCTTGGCGCTCGTCTTCACCGCCGTCGATGTGGTTGAACTCCTCAGCGAGGAATGGGTTCGCGTCCTCGTGGAAGATGCGGTCGCGCAGGTCGTCACGCAGGTACTCCGGATACGTGGTGTGAATGGCGGTCGCTTCCCAGATCATGCCGTCGAGGTGGACCGGCATCGACGGGATGTCGCCCTCGCGCATCGCCTCTTCTAAGACGAGCATGATCTCCTGTGAGCGCCCCACCGCGAACGCCGGAATGACGACCTTTCCACCGGCCTCGTACGTCTCGTTGATCACCTTTTTCAGCTCGCGCTCGGAGTCGGCTTGGTCGGTCTGGTAGTCGTTGCGGCCGCCGTATGTCGACTCTAACACCAGGGTCTCGACCCGCGGAAAGTCGTTTACCGCGCCGTTGAACAGTCGGGTGTCCTCGTAGTGAATGTCACCAGAGAAGGCGACGTTGTAGAGCCCGTCACCGATGTGAAAGTGCGTCACCGCGGAGCCGAGGATGTGGCCCGCGTTATGGAAGGTGATCTTGACGTCGGGCGCAATGTCGGTGACGTCACCGAACTCAAGCGGAATCGTGTGTTTGATCGTCTCACGGACCTGTGCGGACTCGTACGGCGGCGTCCGTCCCTCCTTGGCGGCGACGTCGAGGTAGTCGAGTTGGAGCAGCCCCATGAGATCACGGGTCGGCTCCGTCGTGTAGACGGGCCCGTCGTAGCCGTACTTGTACAACAATGGGAGCAGCGCCGAGTGATCAAGGTGCGCGTGAGTCAACACCACCGCGTCGATGGTCGCAGCGCCCGTGCCGAGCCCCTCTGGCACCTGCAGGTATGGAACCTCGCCCTCCGCGCCCGGCTTGTCGCCGCAGTCGATGAGGATCCGGGTCTCGGGCGTCGAGAGCACGAACGCGGCGCGTCCGACCTCCCGACAGCAGCCGAGTGTCGTAATCCTGACCCATTCGTCGTCCGAGAGCTCCTCACGGTGGATCTGTCTCCCGACGCGCTCAAGGATGTCGCGGCGCTCTTCGCGCTCATTTTTCAGGAATCCCCGGACGTTCGAGACGGTCGACGACTCGATAGGTGGTGTCCGTACTACCTCGGGCGTCCACCCCACTTCTTGGGTGATCTCACGGAGCGTCGACCCTCGTCTCCCGATCACCATTCCAGGTTTTTGTGCCTCGATCACCACCTCACCGGTATCCTCGTGGAAGTCGAGGTCCGTCACACCGGCCGCTTCGGGGATCACCTCGCGGACCTCCGCTTCGGCCCGGTCCGGTGAAGAAAGCACGGACGGGTCGGGACGGACCGTAATTCGCTTCCGGAGTTTGGAGGCGAGCCGGCGTATCAGGTCGCCATCGCCGGCAAACTCCTTGGGGTCGCGGGTGTACACGACCAGTTCTGGGCCCTCGTACTTTACGTCCGTAACGCGGACGTCGCTCGGGACCTCCTGTTCTATCGTCGACTTCAGATTCTCGAGTTGCGTATCGACTTGGCTCATAGCTCAACCGCGGGCCGTAAGGTGCCGTCGCCGTCTCGCCGACGGGTACGCGACGCGTTCAGGTGCGTACGAACCGTGACGGAAGACATCGTGGACGGACTCTCTGTATGTATTGTGCGGGAACAGCCAGCGAAAACCCGCTTGTATCCGAGTAGACCCCCATCGTTATAAAACACTTCGCAAAACGGATATTCCCTCGCGGGCACCGGGATGCATGCAGATCACCCCAACGCGCGTCCGCGAAGAGCGCGACTGGCTTCGCGAGCGCGCCCCAGTCGTCGTGCCGATACTGAACGAAACACGCGACCGCCTCGGCCGGCGCTTCGACACGCAGGTCGCACACGTCGAGCCGGAGACGTACCGTTGTGAGGTCGACGCCGTCTTCGCGGACGGCGCGGTCGCGGTGAACGTGGCTGGCTACGTCGGACTGTTACGCACCCTCGACGTCAAGGATGACTACCCGGGCTTCGTCGTCGACGAGGTGCTCGGGCGTGAGTTGGCCGCAACGATAGCCGGAGGGCAGCCACTATCGGTCCTCGCGGGCGCGACGTTCCACGTCGCAGATACGTTCGTTGACGACGATGCCACCGCGACAGGTACCGGCACCGCGGGCGCCGACGACCTCGACGCGGCGGTCGCCGCGGGGTTCCAGACACGGCTCCCGGGGTGGCCGTGGCGTGCGCGTGAGAGTCCGTTTGCGCTCGATCCACACGACGAACGCTAGCGATACCACCCCAGCCACGACCGCAGAGCGGGTCGCCTGCGAGTGCGTCCCGGCCACAAATCAGTCGCTCAGGTGGTGAGCTTCCGGAGGAGGTCAAATCCGCGGTCCCGAACCGAATCGGGGAGGAACCGCGCAAGGACCCCGATCCGCGCCGGGGTTCCGGGTTGGACGCGCGCCGGCGGGTTTCGTGCGGCCGCGGCGTCGACAACTGCCTCGGCGACGACCACCGGATCGACCGCACCTGGTCCATCGCCACCGATCGCCTGGGCGTCCTCGAAGAGCGCGTAGAAGCCGTCGTACGCTCCGGACCGCTCGATACCGTCGGTCTCGTCTGGGTCGGCCTCTCGGCTCACCCGGTCGGAAAACTGCGTGCGAACCGGACCCGGCTCGACGACAACAACGTCGATGCCGAACTCCCGCACCTCGTTCCGAAGGGCGTCCGAGAGCGCCTCAAGCGCGAACTTCGAACTCGAGTAGACGCCACCGCCGGGGACAGCGACCCGACCAGCGACTGACGAGACGTTCACGATGGTTCCATCACCCTCACGCCGCATCGCAGGCAGGGCCGCGCGGATCAGCCGATGGGGGCCGTAGACGTTCACGGCGAACTGGTCGTGAACCCCATCGGGGGTGACGTCTTCAACGGGTCCAAACTGGCCGTAGCCGGCGTTGTTCACCAGCGCATCGATTGTGCCCGTCTCGTCGAGCACACGGTTGATCACGCGGTCGACGTCGTCTGGGTCGGTGACGTCGAGCGTCGCCAACTCACAGCCCGCCTCGCCGAGCGTCTGCACGTCGGCCGGACGTCGCGCGGTAGCGTACACCGTCCACCCCTCCTCGAGGAACGTCTCCGCCGTCGCGCGACCGATACCCGACGAACAGCCGGTGATGAGTGCCGTCTGCTGCACGGTCAACTTGTCGGGGGCCGTCGGGATAACTCTCCCGAAGACCCGGATGGTACACGGTCACCCGTACAGCGCACGGTCACTCGTACGGCGAGCGTTGGCTCGTACGGCGAGCGTTGGCTCGCGTGCCGTCGATCACCCGTCTGGCGGGCGGATCGGTTGCAGCGACTCACTGCGGACGCCCATGGCCCTGGACGCGGGCGCCGTGCCCTCGAAGCCCCACCGCTCGTAGAAGCCGTCGACGTCGGCGAGCAGGTCGACGTAGGCACCGTCGGGAGCAGTCGTCCGTATCCATCGAACCACTGCGTCGACCATCGCGGTGCCGATCCCTCGTCCCTGGTGTGGCTCGGCGACCGCGGTGTCGACGAGGTGAAAGTTCGCGCCCCCGTCACCGACGACACGCGCCATCCCAACCGCCGTCTCCGTGTCCGTCTCGACGACGTGAACGCCGAAAAGCGTGTTCGGGAGGCCGCGTTCGACCGCCTCAACGGATCGCTCGCTCATCCCGGCCGCTCGTCTGAGTCGACAGAAGGCGTCGGCCGTCGGCGGGGACGGCCGGAGTCGGTAGCCGTCTGGCAACAGTGCGGACGGCGTAGCCGTCGGGTCGGGTTCGGTCATGTGACGGCACTTCCGCGGAGAAAACTAGTCGTTTCGGTCGGGCCCGACGCGACTATTCGGTGTCGCCGGCGTCGTCCTCGTCGGACTCGTCGTCCGGCTCGGCGAGCAGGTTGTGGTCGGCGAGGATCGTCTCGAGTTCGTCGGCTGGCACCTCGCGGTACTGCCCGTCGTCGACCGTGATCGTCGCGACGCCGACGCCGTCGGGCTCCATCCCCTCGTCTGTCGTCTCCGCGAGGGTGTCGAGTGCGAGCGCGACCGCCTCGTCCGTCGAGATGTCGGGCTCGTACTCGGCCTCAAGATAGTCACGGAGGTCACTCCGGTTCGACCCGATAGAGAGCGCCTGCCACTCGTAGGGCGTGCCGGAGGGGTCAGTCTCGAAGAGGCGCGGCTCGCCGTTCTCGACGCCGCCGACGATCAGCGCGACCCCGAAGGGACGGGCGCCACCGATCTGCGTGTACTGCTGGATGTGGTCAGTGATCGTCTTCGTGAGCGTCTCGATGCCGATCGCCTCGCCGTATCGCAGCCGGTTGACCTGTGCCTGGCGGCGGGCGAAGTCGATGAGCTGTCGCGCGTCGGCGACGTGACCCGCGCTGGCGACGCCAACGTGGTCGTCCGCTTTGTGGAGCTTCTCGATGCTCTCCGGCTCCATGAGCGGAGAGCGGGCGCGCTTGTCGGCCGCGAGGACGACGCCGTCTGCCGCCCGGATACCGACACTCGCAGTACCACGTTTGACGGCCTCACGCGCGTATTCGACCTGGTAGAGCCGGCCGTCGGGAGAGAAGATGGTGATGCCACGGTCGTACGCCTGCTGTTGGGATTGTCCCTGCATGATATCACTCGATGTCGAACGCGGTCGCGCCGACGGTTCCCGACTCGGTCTGCACGTCGCACGCGTCTCCACGCACGACGGCGGGCCGCTCGGCGCCCCCGAACGCGACGTCTCGCTGTGTTAAACTGGCGGCCGCGCGACCCATATATCTTTCTTCACAGGCTCGCACCGTCCCTGAGATTCCGCGAATGTGGATGCCCACTGGGTCGCCGTCTATCGCGTGCACGCAGGCGATGGCGGCGCGAGCGGACTCGGTGTGGTCTCGCCGAACACGGACGACTGCCTCGCCTGTACCCTCCGAAAAGCGGAACGAGAGAAGCTTTAACCCGGCGTCTGCGCTCCCCGGATCACCAAGGAGGTTGCCGGCGCTGTACCAGAGCGCTCGCTGGAACGCCCGGCGGCCGAAGTCGGCGTCCGGCCACGCCTCGATTCCCACCGCGAAATAGCGCCAGCGTGGGCGGAGGTGCTTCGGGAGGTGCTTCACGAGTCACCGGCGCTCGGGCTGTCGGCCGTGTTCGCGTCGTTCGTAGGGCCCTCATCTGGCTGGTTGCCGTCTCCAAGCCGTTCGGCGACAATCACGCCAACTTGGTCGTGAACGCGCTCAACATCGACGACCGCGAACCCCTCGTCGGTGAATGCCTCGACGAGCGTACCGACCGTTGCCGGGTCGTCGACGGAAGGGCTATAGAAGGGTTCGTCTGGGTCAGGGCCCGCAAAGAACATCACGTCACCGAGGACGATCCGGCGTGCACCCGTCCCGGCCATCGTCGCGATTGCCTCACGCTTCTCGTCGTCGTCGAGGTGGTGGAGCGCGAAGTTCGAGGTGACGATATCGACCGGGCGGTCGTCGGGCGTCGTGAGGTTCGGCTCGCGGAACCGGCCGTGAGCGAACTCGACGTTGGTGATCCGCGCCGCCGAGGCCTTCCGGCGGCCTTCTTCCATCATCCCCTCGCTCACGTCGCGCGCGAGGACGTAGTCGGCGTCTGGCGCGACCGCGAGTGCGATCGCGCCCGTGCCGGCACCGAGGTCAGCGACCACATCGTCGTCGGTCGGATCGGCGTGGGCGACGACGAGGGACGCACAGGCGTGGTACTCGTCGCTCTTCGAGTCGTCGTACTCGGCCGCTTTCTCCGTGAAGCGTGCCGCGTGCTCCTCAACGCTCTGTTTCATACCGGCCACGTCTGACGCCGGGCTCTATGAAACTCCCGGAGCGTCGGTCCCGATTCCGGGAGGCGATTGTCTCCCATGCCGCCAGTCCGGCCTGGATCCACTCCCGGTCGAACCCCGCCTCAACGGCGACCGCGACGAGCTCCCGCGGTGCACGAAGCTCGAGGTGTGACCGTGGGTTCGCGCTCACGACGTGCGGGGCGTCGTAGTGTGTCACGATCTCACGAAGCTTGCGGAGGCTCGCGAGCGCGCGGACGCGCTCACCGCCCGTCGACCGGAGCACCGGTCCGAAATCGAATTCGACGTGAACGCCGTTGTCGCGAGCAGCCTTCGCGAGGACGTGATTGAGATCGCCGCCGGCCGCGGTCGGGCGGGTCAATACGTCGACTCGCGGAGTCTCGACGGCGTACCGATTCAGCCGGTCGTCCCCGCCAACGACGCAGACGACCGTATGATTCGAGCGGGCACTTCCGACCGCACCCGAGGCACCCTCCGGATCATCCGCCTCAACCTCGACCGCGTCGACGACATCGACGTCGTATCGATCGGCGACGGCAGTGGCGGTGGGCGGCCGGTCGGTATCGCGTGTGTCGTCGACGCCGGCTTCCGCGTCTGCCGCCGGGGAGAGTGCCGATCGGGTCCGGACGACGATCCCGTCGTACCCGTATCGGGCGGCGGTGGCCGCGTGGCGCGCGACAGTGGCCTCGCCGTCTGGGTGGGCGTGGACCGCCTCATACATACAGCCCGATTCGGCGCCCCGAGGTATCGTCGTTGCGTTTTCGAGTGCCGGGACACGAAGCTGCCTCTCGGCCCCACGCTGAGCGAGGATCCTCGGGGAGATGCCACGGTATGAACCCGGCCGGGGCGGACCACAAACTCGACAGCCGACGCGAGCGGTCGACGACCGCCTTCACGAGAGCAAACGGGAGGACGGACACGAGGCTGACGCGGCCGCGTGGCAAGGAGCGTCCAGCGGTCATCGGTGGCTTCGAAGCGGGCCGTCTCGAGGCGCGACTCAGAGGACGTCGCCGATTCGAACCGGTTCGCCGTCGAGGGACGGATCCGACTCCACGATCTGTAACACCTCGTGGTCGGTGACGTCACGGTACGCCTTGCCCGTGGCCTCCTCAACGAGGTCGACCTCGAGGGTGAACGCCGTTCCCTCGTAGACGACGTCGACGCCGCGGTCGGTGAACGTCAGCTCGGTGGACATACCACGGGTAGGTCGCCGGATCGTAATAGATCGTCGGATCGCCGAATCGCCCCCGAATCAGCTTGATGAGTCGCCAGAAACACACCACCACGGCTGGGACCGGCTTGTCGGCGTCAGACGCACGACCGACGGCCCCTACCGTTTATGTGGTCGCGCGGAGTGACCACGGGTGTGTCATTGCGGGGACGCGGTCCGATAGACGCGCTCACGGTCCCGTCGGGGACGACCGTCGAAGAGCACGACGTGGTCACCGACGGCGACGTGCTCGTCGGCGGACAGTCGACCGTAGAGCTTGGGATTCGTGGGCGGAACGTCGCACTCGGGGAGCGCGTGCGTGTGGCTGCCGACATTGAAGCCGAAGGTGACTGCCGGATCGACACCTGGGGGACGGTCGACGGCACTGTCCTCGTCGGCGAGGACGCCTACCTCGGCGAGCGGGTGACGATCACCGGCCGGCTGCTAGTCTCCGGCGATCTCGATATCGGCGACGACGTCACGATAGAGGAAGGGTTCGAGGCCAACGGCTGGATCGTGATTCGGAATCCGATTCCCACCATTGTCTTTTACTTCATCGTCCTCTCACAGCTGTTGCGCGCGGGCGAAACAGACGCGGCCGATGAGCTCGCCGCCGCTCTCGCCGACGGCGACGACGTTCGTGACCCACTCGTGGTCCCCCGCGGCGCGGAGGTGTCTGACGACGCCTGGCGGGTGTCGACGCCGGCGACCGTCGGCGACGACTGTCGGCTCCACGGCAACCTCCGCGCCGAGTCGATCGTCATCGGCGAACGAAACGACGTGTTCGGGTCGCTCCGCGCTCGCGAGGACGTCCGCGTGAGCGATGGGACGACGATCCACGGCGACGTGACGAGCCGGAGCGGCACGGTCACCATCGAGGCCGGCGCCCATGTCCGCGGCGACGTGGCGGCGGGTGACCTCGTCGTCCACGAGGGTGCGGAGGTTGACGGCACCCTTCGCGCCCGCGGCGAGATGAAGCTGGTCCAGTCGATCCCCGAGGAAGCAGCCTCGAGCGGAGACGAGTCGACAGCGGCGGCGGTAGACAACGGAGCCGACGAGAGTGGCGCCGAGAAAAATGGCGGTGCCGAAGAAGACGAAACCAGCGAAGACGGCACCGACGAGCCGACACCCGAGGACGGTGGGGGACAGACAGGCGGCACCGAGCCCGCACCCACCGAGCCGGCGGGGTCGCCGGCCGAGTCGGGTTCTCCGACGGAGCCCACGTACGCGTCCGAGCCGGCAGAGACCACGGACACCGCAGAGCCGGCCGAGTCGGGGTCGTCCACGGAGTCGGGCGACGACGCAGACGAGCCGGATGTGACGGCTACAGCTGGCGCGCGACACACCGAACCCGCGTCGGTCATCGATGACGCGGCGGCCGCACTGGGTGCGAACGGTCCGGGTGATTCGGCTGCAGGCGATAGCAGTAAGATCGACCATACCGACGCCGACCATGCCGACGTCAACCGCACCGACGTCAACCGTACCGACAGCAACGACACTGATACCACTGACGACGGGCCACTCGACGGTGAAGCCCAGAACGCCGACGACGACGATGACGCCGAGGAAGCGGACGAGGTGTGGGACGGCTGGCCCGACCACAGCGAGGCGGACCTGACGGCTGACGCGGCGAGCGACCGACTATCGGACACGAGCGGCTCGCTTTCGTCGGTGATCGAGGAAGCAGAAGAGCGCAGTGGCCGGAGCGAGTCGTCCGAACCGGGCGAAGAAGCTCCCGAGTCGAGAGACGACGCTGACGAAACGTGAGCGGCACGCAACCGGTCAGACGTTTGTTCCGACCGGCGCGCCTTCTCACACGCAGACCGATCCCTCTCGAGCGGCTACTCCTCTGTTGGCACGGGCTCGTCGATCGCGGGCGCAAAGACCTCCCGATGGAGTGTCTCACACACCGCGTCGGCGAGTGCCTGGAGGTTCTCGGTGTCGGCGCGGTTGTACGAGACCAGCGTCTCGAGTGCGTCTCGGTCTCCGCGCTCGTACTCGTACCAGAGTCGAACCGCGTCGCGCCCGGAGAGGTCGCGGCGGTCGCGGTCGATACCCAGTGTTCGCTCGATCGACTTGAGCCCGCCTGAGAGGCCCGCACGACGACAGGGGTACATCAGATCGAGGTGCGGGGTATCGACGTCAACATCGAACGACGCCTCCAGAAAGGGGACGTCGAACCGAGCCCCGTTGAAGCTAGCCAGCAGGTCCGCCTCACGGAACTGTGCCGCGATGCGGTCGGCACTGAGGTCGTCGCCGGCGACGAGCGTGGTCGTCTCGCCGGCGCGGTAGAAACTGACAGTCGTCACTTGATCGTGGTGTTCGTCCAGTCCGGTCGTCTCGATGTCGAAAAAGCAGGTACGGTTTCTGAAGTCCTCGTACAGCCGCCACCGCTCGCCGCTCGGGAAGTGGCGGTCGAAATATGCCGCGTTGCCGTCGTCAAGGTGGCTGCGGGCGGTTGCGATGAACGACTCGATCCGGTCGGCGGTGGTCGCACCGACACCGGGGACGTCGAGACTGGGGTCGAAGGCGTCCCAGGTGTGGACACCGCGCTCCCAGAGGCGGCGCTCGGTCGTCTCACCGACCCCCTCGACGGGAATGAAGCTGTTCTCGATGCGCATGATCGAATCCGAGTGACGGGCGGATAAAAACTCGCGGGAGTTGGTCGTCGATCACACCGTGAGGCCTTCGCGCCGACCGGCGTAACGCCTACCACGCGTCACGGAGAGGTGCATGGTATGCAGGCACGCAACATCATGACCACGGACGTGGAGACACTTGCGCCGGACGACGACGTCGCCGCCGCGTTCACCGCGTTCGGTCGACACGGGTTCTCGGGGTTCCCCGTCGTCGACGAGACGAACCGCGTGGTCGGTGTGATCACCGAGTCGGACCTCGTCGACCTCTTCGAGCCCGACGACGAGCCGCTTTGGATCCCGATTGGACTTCCACCGTTCGTCGACACGCTCACCTACCAAGTGAAGCCGCCGTGGGCCGACCTCGACCTCGGCGTCGACCTCGTGCGCAACGCCGACCGACCGGTGAGTGCGGTCATGTCGGCGGCACCTGTGACGGTCGGGCCCGACGCCGACCTGGATGAGGTGCTCGCGCTGCTCGCGAGCGACGACCCGAATGTCAACCGCGTCCCGGTCGTCGAGGACGACGGAACGCTGGTCGGCCTGATCGCGCGCCAGGACGTAATCCGCGCGATCCGGGACACAAGAGACGACGGCCACGACGTGGGGTAGGCGAGTGGCCGCTTGGGCTCCCACTCGCCGGCCGGCCCGCGGGGTCACGCCTGGCGAGCGAGGACGGCGACGCTGTCGACAGTCACGCGACCGTCGACGGTGCGCTCGTCAAAGCGCTCGCAATCGACCCAGTCCGGCACTGCGACGGTCGCCGCGTCGGCGGCGAAGTTGACCACGACAAGGAGTGGCCCGCGCTCGTATGCGGTCACCCGGTCCGGGTCTCCCCCGAGGACGGTGATGGCCGCCCGACCCGCCTCGTGGTCGACCGGTGCGTCTGACAGCGACGGCTCGGCGGCTCGCAACGCGACGAGCCGACGGTGATACGCGGTGAGCTCGGTGTCGCCGTCGTGCCAGCGGAACGGCCCGCGGGTCGTCTCATTTCCCCGCTCCTGGCCGGCGTATATCATCGGTGCGCCCGGCAGCGTGAACGTCACGGCCGCGGCCGCCCGCAGCGCCGCCTCGCCGTATGCGGCCAGGTAGCGCTCTTCGTCGTGGTTCTCGACGTAGCGTAGCTGAACGCCCGGCGAGCCGAACCCGAGCCACGTCGTTCGGTCGAGAGCGTCGCCGATCGCGTCGGCCGGCGCGTCCCCGCTACCAACCGCGCGCAGCGTCTCGAACAACGTGGTGTCGTAGTGGACGTCGAACTCCCCCTCGCCGTAGAAGGGGTCGTGTGGAAGCGTCTCGTCGAGTAGTACGAAATCGGTCGGCACTCGGGCCGCGACCTCCTTCCAGAAGCCGTGGGGGAGGCCCCAGGCGACGTCCACACGGAACCCGTCGACGACAGCCGCCCACTCGTCGACGACATCCAACAGCCAGGCGCGAACGGCGAGACTGTCGACGTTCAGGTTCGGGATCCGCTCCCAGTTGAAGTAGTACTCGGGAATCGCCCCTGCAGGATGGCTTGCCCAGTCGACCCCGGAGACGTCCGCCGACGCGTCGGCCCGGCGGTAGTGATCACGGTACGCCGGGACGCCAGCGGCGTGCAGCTGGAACGCGGGATGGTCACGCGAGGTGTGGTTGATAACGAGATCAAACAAGACTCGGATCCCGGCGTCGTGACACGCATCGACGAGCGACTCGAACGCCGCGCGTGAGCCAAGATCGGCCGCCGTCCGAAAGTAGTCGGTGACGTGGTACCCGTGTTCGGTCGGTGACGCAAGCACCGGCGTGAGCCAGAGGACGTCCACTCCGAGGTGTTCGAGATACGGGACCCGGCGTTCGATCTCGTGAAACGTCGTCGGGAGCGTCTCGCCCGCGAACGACCGCACGTAGGCCTCGTATACGGTCGGCGACACCGCCCAGGCGGGTGGTCGGTGTTGGTCGGTGACCGACACCGACCCATCTGGCTCTTGACGAATCCGTAGCGTCGCCATCGATCCGTGTCGCGTCCCGTGTGGTACCGCGTGGATCCGAACGTCGTCGGGGAGCATCGCGAGCGGCACCGACAACTCCCGTGTCGTTGCGTCTATTCGTTCTACGGAGCGCGCTTCGACTGCCGCGACCGTCTCCGGGTCGGCATCTCGGTCATCGACGAGAACGGAGATTGCAACGTCGGCAGGGTCGACGCCGGTCAGTGACGGGTCAGCGTCGAGTGTCGGCGACCCCCCGATTGTTGCGGTCACGACGAGCCGGGAGTGGGTCTCGTCCGTCGACGACCCATCGGCTGTCACGCGCCCAGACAGCGAGACGCGCGGCCGTCCGGGGCCAGATACCGTGTGCGTACAGTGATATTCGGTCGACCGATCGTCGTTGAGGACGAATCCGATATCGTGGCGTCCGGGCGGAATCTGCGTTCGGTACACCCACGCGTCGCCCTCGCGGGTCGGCCGATCGCGCGCGAGAAGTCGGTCGTTGTGCCGCCACATGATCGACACCCGGTGGACCGACGCATCCGGTAGCGGCAGGTCCGAAACGGGCACGCGAATCGTTGTCTCCCGCCGCTCGTCAGGGAAGACGCGCACCCGCTGTCTGTGGGTGCCGTCTGGGGCTTCAAGCGTGAGGTCGTACATCCCGGGCGCGTCGGGGTCGAGGTGAACCACTGGGTTGTCGGGCCGGCTCGTCTCTCCGGGGACCAGAACCGAGCCCTCGCTCGCCGCCGGTGTGTGCTGGACCGTCCACACGTAGCGTCCGTCTGGGTCCGGGTTCCGCGGTGCCAACTCGACGGGTCGACCGACGCTCGTCGCTCGTGGGGGACCGGGTTCGTGCATGGGTGGACCGGAGACGCCGACCACGTTGGGTGTTTCGCCGGTCAGTGTCATCGACGGATGAGTCACCGGATCGTCACAGACGATCGTGACACCAAACGTTCATGTGTCGCCGGTGCCTCACCACGGTGATGCGACTTCGCGACGTACTCGCCGATTTCGAGCGAACCGGCACCGCTGACCGGCGCTTTCCCGGCGAGCGCCGCACGACGAGCGGGCGGTTCACCGGCGGCGATGGGCGGCTGGTGCACGTCGGTTCCGCCGGAGCGCTGCGCGACTTTGGGTCTCCACTCACCGGGCGACACGGACTCGCCTGGGCGCAGTTCGGTGTCGCAGTCGACGACGACGTGACCTGGTTCGACGACGATCACACCGAGAGCCGCTACGTCGAAGGCGTCCCACTCGTCGAGACGACACACCGCACCGACCGGCTCGCTGTCCGTCGATACGATCTGACGATTGGCGACACACACCTCACGCGAGCCGTGCTCGACGCCCCGGCGGCCGTCGCCGCTGACCGGGTCTCACTCGTGGTCTACGCAGCGTTCGCGCCGGACGGCCGCGAGGAACGTATCGGCCAGCTTCGGTTCGACGATGCCGTCGAAGTGTACCACGCCGACGAACACGACTTCTTGGCGAGCGCGACCGGGCTGACGGCGATCCGCGGACAGCGCCCGCTTGACCCGGCCGAACTACTCGCTGATCCGACCGCAGTCCTTCCCAGCGATGACCGAGAAACGTGGCGCGACGAACAACAGCTCTCCGGTGAAGTCCTCGTCGACATCCCCTTCGAAGATGGGGTAGCGACCGTCGCGACGCTCCTCACCGACCAGCGTGAGACCGACCGTGAGACGGCTCGCAACCGGCTCGATACACGGTTCGACGAGCTCGACTCCGTTGAGGCGCTGGTGGCTGCGGCCGGCGAAACCGTGCCGTCGGTTCCTGAGGATGTACCGGCCCGTGCGGCAGTAAGCGCGGATCTCACCGTCCTGTCGCTTTTGTCTGCGCCGACCGGCCTCCGCATGGCCGGCCCCGACTTCGACCCGCACTATCTCCACTCCGGCGGGTACGGCTATACCTGGTTCCGTGACGACGCGGAGATCGCTGGGTTCCTGCTCGCGGCCGATGAGCAGCTCGAACTCGGACTCGACGACTGGCACGCCCGCTCGGCACAGATGTACGTTACAACCCAGCTCCCCGACGGCTCGTGGCCGCACCGGGTGTGGCCACACTCCGGCGCACTCGCGCCTGGCTGGGCCAATGGCCGGATCGAGGCGACCGACAGTCCCGACTATCAAGCCGATCAGACCGCGAGCGTCGTTGCGTTTCTCACACGAGCGCGCGATGCTGGTGTGGACGTCGACGGACTCGACGCGGCTATTGTACGTGGACTCGCGAGCCTCGACGAGTCGCTCGCGGTCGACGGCCGGCCCGTCGTCTGTCAGAACGCCTGGGAGGACGCGATCGGCCGATTCACGCACACGGCTGCGACGTTTCTCGAGGCGTACAGCGCGGTCGCAGTTCACGCGACAGACCTCGAGGCGAGCGTTGCGGCTGACGTCGCCAACCGATTCGAAGCTGCACCGGCGACCCACGCCCGCGAGCGTGCCAAAACAGTGTACCGAGCCATCGACGACCTCTGGGTTCCCGGCCGCGGGGCGTATGCGGTCTCTGAGGCCCCAGGCGGTGGATTCGACGAACGGCTTGACGCGGCGACGCTCGCGCTCGTGAGCGCCCACCGCGCGTACGACCGGCTCAAAGTCGGCGGTGCAGTCGACGACGACCGCCTCGACCGGCTCACCGGACACGTCGAGACGGTCGTCGACGGGCTGACCCGCGAGACCGACGCGATACGGGGGCTCGTTCGCTACGAGGGCGATACGTGGCGGCGAGACGGGCAGAACGCGTCAAAGGTGTGGACCGTGTCGACCGCGTGGGGAGCACACGCCTGCGGCGAACTGGCGGCGCTCCTCGCTGATCGCGGCGACCCACGGAGCAGCGATGTCGCAGACCGTGCGCGCGACCTCCTCGCGTGTATCGCTCCCCGTGGCCCGCTGTGTGCGCCGACCGGCTACCTCCCCGAGCAGTACTTCGACGACGGCACCCCGGACAGTGCGACGCCACTGGGCTGGCCACACGCGATCCGGCTCGCGACCGTGGGGCTCCTATACGCGTCTGACCGACTCACAGTCGACGAACTCACCGCTAGCGGGTAAGCGCCTGAAAAAGCGGGCCACCCGAATCGAGGCCGGCCCACCGGTCTCACAGTGAGCTCAGGCCCACGCCGCGAGCGACACGCAGTCCTGCTCGCGGAGGGTTATCCACCGCGTCGTTCGGTCGTCCGGTGGCCGCTCCGCCTCGAAGAAGGTTACCTCGGCGTCACCGGTCTCCCCGTCCGTCGTTCGGGACACGAGCGTCGGCTGCTCTCCGTCGGCGCGCAGTGGTGACGCAGACATACATGAAAGTTCGTGTGTGATAAGCTAATAGTTGTTGGTTCGTCTCGGCACTCGAACACGCGCCGGAGTCGAATCGACACGCCCGATATCGGGCGTTTCATCGACCGGTCAACGCCGAACAGGAACGTCGTGTTCCTCGAGGTACGCTTTCGTCTCCTCGATGGAGTACTCGTCGAAGTGGAAGATGGAGGCGGCGAGCCCGGCGTCGGCGTTCGCCTCGGTGAACACCTCACGCATGTCTTCGGGGCTTCCACAGCCTGACGAGGCGATAACCGGCGTCGAGACCGCCTCACAGATGGCGCTCACGAGCGGAATGTCGTACCCGTCTTTGGTGCCGTCCCTGTCTATGGAGTTGACGAACAACTCGCCGGCCCCGCGCGACTCCGCCTCGCGCGCCCAGGAGATGGCGTCGATGCCGGTTCCCTCTCGGCCGCCTTTTTTCGTGCACTCGAACCACACCGATTCGCCGTCCTCGTCGGTAACGTAGTGGTCACCCGCGTCGTCGTAGCGCCGTCTGGCGTCGATCGAGATGACGATACACTGGCTCCCGAACGCGGCCGCACCCTCCTCTATGAGGTCGGGTCTGTCGAGTGCCCCAGTCGTGATTGACACCTTGTCTGCGCCCGCGCGCAGTGTTTCTTTGATGTCGGCGGTCGTCCGGATCCCGCCTCCGACGGTCAGTGGAATAAAACACTCGTCGGCGACGGCGTTGACGACTTCGAGCATCGTCTCGCGTCCTTCGGCGCTCGCAGTGATGTCGAGAAAGACGAACTCGTCTGCGCCCGCGGCGTTGTACTGTTTCGCGAGCTCGACGGGGTCGCCGGTGTACTCGAGGTTCTCGAAGTTGACTCCTGTGTAGACGGCGGCGTCGCCGTGCTCGTCGGTATCGACGTCAATACAGGGGATGATCCGCTTCGTGAGTCCCATTCGTTGGCCTCACTTGCGTGCCCCGGGAGTTAAACAGCCCGGGGCGGCCGCGGCCGATAACAGACGACCTGTCGACCACCGGAACGGGGGCCGGTCGGTATCGCGAAGTCGGTTCTCGGTACGGTCTCATCGGTCGGTGTGCTCTGTGCACTCGTCGTATCGCGTCACCGCTCGGTCGGCGCGGTCTGAGACTCCGTACGGGTTTCGGGCCGGGCTGCGGTCACGCAGGCGAGAGACGAGCCCATCTGCACCGCCGGCAAAGACGCCCGCGAGGACGTCGCGCCCGTTCGACGCCCACCCGGACGGCGTCGCGTCTCCGCGGACCACGTCGGTTGCGACCGAGACGGCGTCCGCGATGGCGTGTCTCACGGTCCGTGAGACGACCGTTGGTCTGATTCCGTAGTTCTTCACGAGGCGATACGCAAGCGCGCGATACTTCCACCCCCAGTCGCGGCGGGTCCGCCCTCCGTCGGCGGCGGTCGGGTTCGGCGGCGCAGCCCACACGGCGACGTCGTCGGTCCAGTGAACGTCACGGTCCATCCCGGCGAGCCGGTGTGCTGCGTCGCGTGCGGCGCCAACGCGCAGATACTCGTCGAACCCGTCGAGCGCCTCAAGTGCCTCCCGACGGAACGCAACGTTTTCACTTGGAAAGTACGTTACCGGCCGCCCTACAATGTCCCGCTGTTCTGGGCTCTCAACTAGCCGGTGTGATGTGTCGTCACCACTTGAGTCGTGGTCATCGCTCGTCGGGTCGACCGACGGCTGGTCGGACGACGGCTGGTCGGACGACGGCTGGTCGGGAGGCCCCGCACGGACTGGACCGGTCACTACGTCTGCGCCGGAGAGCCCATCGATGATACCATCGTACCACGAGGCCGTGATTCGGGTGTCGTAATCGACGATAGCGACCGCGTCGCCGCACGCCGCCTCGATACCCGCGTTGCGAGCAACGGCGACTGTTCGGTCGGAGACCTCAATGAGCACGTCGACGTCTTCTCGTGCGCGGACCATACCAGTCGTGCCATCGGCGGACGGGCCGTTGACCACGATGACCTCCGCCTCGGGCGCGTGGGTCGCTAACGCGTCCAGGCCAGCGGCCAATCGGGCTCGGCCATTGAGTGTGGGAACGACCACCGACAGCTCCATACAGGCGACGATAGGGCTATAGGGTTAAAAACACACCACCACACATTGTATCGACCGCAAACGGCGGAGTGGTGATGGGTCGGGAGAGACTCGGCTTCGGCTCGGCTGCAGCGTTGGCTTTGATACGGCTTTGGCTCTGATGTGACTTTGGCTCTGATGGCGACGGGGATGGCCGACGCCAACACACGCCTCAGATCGTCAGGAAGTATACCTGCTTGCGTGCGTCCTTGAAGCTGTAGCGGGAGTCGACGAGCTCCTGTTCTTCGAGCCGGTTGAGGGCATACCGAACGGTGCGGTCCGGAAGAAGTGATTCTTCGGCGAGTCCACCCTGTGAGAGCGGTGCGTCTCCTTCGAGAACCTTTGCGACGAGTTTCGCACTCGGCGGCAGTTCGCGGAGGCGCTCGCGGTATTCGCTCTTTGAGAGGTGATCCTGATCGGCTGCCCCGACGGGACTGGTACTCATACACCACGCGATGACCGCAGTTGTGGTAAAGGTTAACTACATATAGAGTAAGCTAATCAGTATTATATTAGGTGTTTAAATTCGGACATCAGGTGGCGACTATCACGCACAGGTGCGGGTGCCGGTGACGTGCTCGGCGACCGCATCCAGTACGGTTTTGGTCGTTCGGCGTGCACCGACACACAGTGAAGGGTCAGGATTGGTACCAGACCGACGAGGTCGCCGAGGGGTACGAAGCCCTCCGGTTTTCCGGCGGCGGTGCGCTTATCGACCGGCGCGAAAAGAAGGCGGTACGCTCAGCGCTCGGCGACGTCGACCCCGGTCACCGTGTGCTTGAAGTCGCGTGTGGCACCGGCCGGTTCACCGCGATGCTGGCCGACCTCGGCGCCGACGTCGTCGGGCTCGACATCTCCCGAGAGATGCTCGCACAGGGTCGCGAGAAGGCCGCGGCGACCGGCGTCGACGACCGTATCGAGTTCCTCAGAGGGGACGCCTCACGACTCCCGTTTCCAGACGACCACTTCGACACGGTAGTCGCCATGCGATTTTTTCACCTCATGGACGACCCGGCGCCGTTTCTCACTGAGTTGCGTCGGGTGAGTAGTGAACAGGTGATCTTCGACACGTTCAACGTACGGAGTCTGCGCGTGTTGTATACGTGGATGCTCCCGATGGGCTCACGGCTCTACGCCGAGTCACAGGTCGCAGCGCTGCTCGCCGATGCTGACCTGCGGCTCGCCGACGAGCACCACGACTTCGTGCTCCCGTACGGCTTCTACCGCGGACTCCCAGGATCCGTCGCGAAGCCGTTCCGAGCGGTCGATAGACTCATTGGACGGACGATCCCCGGCGACTACATCGCGACCGTCTCCTACTGGAACGCGCGGCTCGACGACGACTGACGGCCACCGGGTTTCGACCGACCCGAAACTGGGCACTGCGGTGGTGAAGCAACCGATCGGAGGACGAATCGACCGCAGACGACCTCAGACAGCCTCGTCGACGACCTCGCCGACCGCGAAGTTCGACTTCACCTCGGTCACCTCGATCTTCACGCGTTCACCGACGTCGGTTCCGGGGACGATGATCACGTAGCCGCGCTCGACACGGGCGATCCCGTCGCCCTGCTTGCCGAGGTCTTCGATCTCGACGTACCGCATCTCGCCCGGTTCGACCGGTGGCTGTGGTCCATCGCTCACACTCGTCTCCGTCTCGTCCGACTCGCTCGTCGTGGACGATTGTTGGTCGATGAGCGCCACTCGGTACGTCGCCCCCGGCTCGAGCGCGCCGGTCTCGATCTCCCGTTTTGGGATCTCGACGCGGTACTCGCCGCCTTCATCACGAACTTCGGCACTGAACAGACAAAGGAGTTGCTCGGAGATTTCCATGATAGACTCCATCGATACGTTGTGGCGGTTCGGCATAGGTGTACCGCCCCGTCCCGACGCGTGGGACGTCTAATGACTCGATGTGTTTACCCCAATAGCCTGACAGTAGCTCACGACGGCGCCGGCCCGGATGTGACTGGGGGCGGTCTCCCCCGTCGCCAGACTCAGCCGTCGACCGGTTCGCCGTCGCTTCGTTTTGGTCCTTCGGAGTCGAAGACGACGAGGTCGGCATCGGTCCGATCCGCGGCCGTCGGATCGTACGTATCACGGACCCCGATCGCCTCCTCGAGCTCTCGAATGGCGCGTTGCTTGAGCGCGGCAGCTAAGGCCTCGGCGTCTCCTCGGGAGATATCGCGGCCGAGCCCCTCGCACTCGTGTGCACGGACCATCCCCGCAGCGTCGACCGCCTCGCCCATCGGCTGACTGGTGCCACCAAGTGCGACGCTGAACGGGTACGTCTGACAGATGAGTGGCCGGGCGTCGTGGACCGTACATGCACCCTGTCCGTCCGACTCCTCGTAGAAGGTACAGTCACCACAGCCGTCGGTCGCGAGCGCCCACTCAAACGTCTCACCGACCGACTGTCCATCGGCGTCCTCGGAGAGGCCGTACGGCATCGGTCGCGCCACGTCCCGCCAGTCGTACGCCGCGTCGGCCTCCTCGTGGGTCGATTCGGTGGCCTCGACGAGCTCGCGGACCTCGTCCGGGAAGACAGTCGCGGTGTGGGGTTCGCGGTCGTCACCAGTCTCTGGATCACCTGACGCCGGCTCGCTGGAACCAGCCGGTTCTTTGCTCGGCTCTCCGCCCGGCTCGCTATCCGGCTCCTCGCCCGACTCGTCTGCCGGTGTGCCATC
>Ga0209945_1000155_pt1 | contig 23879 bp, 24 predicted proteins | sample SalPonR2_A_D2_MG_FD_185703 | JGI IMG/M metagenome (GOLD analysis project Ga0209945, IMG submission 185703) | Salt pond soil microbial communities from South San Francisco under conditions of wetland restoration - Salt Pond MetaG R2_A_D2_MG... ...
CCCCGCGGGCGCGGAGACTCCCGAAGACGTTGTTGTCGGCGCCCATATCGATGGACTTCGCGCGGACGTTGCCGTGGAGGCGACAGCCGTCGCCGACGTGAGCGGGCGTCGACACCTGCCACGAGTCGTCGGAGACGTCGCCGCCGCGGGGGATCACCAGCGGGTCGTCGGGGGCGTCGCCGCCGAGAGCCTCCGCGATTTCGTCGGCGGCGTCCGTCTCGCCCACCCGCAGGAGTTGCGAGAGGACGATGAAGTAGAAGACGAGCGTCGGCACGGGGTTCCGGATGACGATCCAGCCGTTGGCCTCGAACCCCTCCTCGATTTCCACGTCGTCGCCGATGTCCAGATCGCCCGAAACCATCAACTGCCCGCCGACGTGGACGCGTTCGCCGAGGTAGGCGTCGTCGCCGACGAGGACGTTCCCAGCCACGTCACACCACATGTCGAGCCGGCAGTCGCCTTCGGCCTCGATGTCACCGCCGAAGCGGACCCGTTCGCCCGCGACGACGTTGCGGCCGCGGACGCCGAACTCGACGGTGCTCTGCCCGCCGACGATCACGTCCCCGTCGACGACCAGATCGTGCTCCTCGACGGTCGTCCCGTCCGGAATCTCCAACGCGTCGAGGGGGTCCCTCCCGAGTGCCACGCGCGTCTCTTCGCACTTCTCGTATTAAAACGGCCGTCAGACGCAGGGCTGACGACAGGGCGGTATCGGAGAGACTTCGGGCAGACGGCCGGGAGGCCGACGACGCCCGCGTGACGGCAGGGTTTTTTGCGGCCGTCGACTACGGCCCGCCATGACTGCGCTCTCCTTCGACGAGAACGGCGTCGACGTCGTCTACGAGGGAACCGAATTCCGACTGGAGAAGCCCCTGATCGAGGAGGCGGTCGGGAAGTCGTACCCGAACGTGACCGACCACGAGGTGTTACAGATGGTCGACAAGAACCCCGCACTCAGCGGCGAACCGCGGCGGATCGGCGATATTATCCGTTAGGTGCGCTCCACGCTGTCGGTCGTCGTCACCGAATCGAGCGAGGTGCCGAAGCGTTCTTCGATACCGATCCGAAGGATGGATTTCGCGATGGCGGCCCCGCCGCGGAACGGGTCGAGTTTCGTCTCGCCCGCCCGCTCGTCGTAGTCGATGGGCACCTCCGTCACCCGGTCGTTGCGCGCGACGGGTCGCATCAGGAGCTCCGCCGAGAGGCCCGTATTCTCGGTCCACTCGATGCGGTGGAGCAGGTCGCGCCGATAGGCGCGCATCCCCGTCGTCACGTCGTGGAGCCGACGGCCGAGGAGGAGGCTGGCGAGACCCGCGAAGGCGCGGTTTCCGAGTCGGTTGAGCGCCGGCATCGTCTCCGGGCGGGGCGTGATCCGGTCGCCGCTCACCACGTCGTACCCCTCGTTGATGCGGTCGAGGAAATCCGGGATCCGCTCCATCGGGTAGGTGTCGTCACAGTCGGTGGTGACGATCACCGGCCGGTCCGGCGTGAGAACGGCTTCACGAACGGCGACGCCGTACCCCTGTGGCTCCTGTTCGATCACGCGGGCGCCCATCCCGCGCGCGATGTCCGGCGTTCGGTCGCTCGATCCGTCGACACAGACCACCTCGGCCCGACCGTCGGTCACCCGGTCGATGTCCGCGAGCACGCTCCCGATGGCCTCCTCCTCGTTGTACGTCCCCATGACGACGGCCACGTCGTCGACGGTGTACTCGTCCATATCCGTACCAACGATCCCCCCTACTTGAGCTTTTAGGTTTACCTAAAACGTCGCGTCGGCGGGACAGCAGTCGTCGTGGAGGCGCGTCGTGACGTGGTTCGCGAGTCGTTCGAGGTTCTCCGTGTCCTCGCGGTTGTACGAGACGAGCGTGTCGAGGGCGGCGTCGTCGCCGCGTTCGTACTCGCGCCAGAGGCGGACGGCATCCTCGCCGGAGATATCGGGGCGGTCACGGTCGATACCCACGTCTTTTTCGATGCGCTTGAGGCCGCCGGTCAGGTCGAGGCGCCGACAGGGGTACATCAAGTCGAGGTGGGGCGCATCGATGGAGAGCGGGAACGACTCCTCGAGGAAGGGCACGTCGAAGCGCGCGCCGTTGAACGAGACGATCAGCGGGGCGTCCGCGAACTGCTCGCGGAGCGCCCCGGGGGTGAGGTTGTCGCCACGGACGAGCGTCGTCGTCTCGCCGTCGCGGTAGCAACTGACCGTCGTCACGTCGTTGCGCGCGGCGTCGAGGCCCGTGGTTTCGATGTCGAAAAAGCAGGCGTCGTCGCGGAAGTTCTCGTAGAGGCGCCAGCGCTCGCCGGAGGGGAAGGCGTCGTCGAAAAAGCGGGCGTCCCCCCGTCGGAGGTGGTCGGTCGCCACGTCGACGAAGTCGTGGATGCGGTCGGCGGTCGTCGGGCCGACGACGGAGCCGTCGAAGGCGTCCCAGTGGGTGACGCCGGCCTCCCAGAGGCGGCGCTCGGTCGTCTCGCCGACGCCCCGGACCGGGATGAAGCTGTTTTCGATGCGCACAGCGGGAGTGTCGGGCCGGGGAATAAAGCGTTTACGCGAACGGCGAGGGCGAACCCAGTCCGGGCGACCAGCCATCGGGTTTCAGCTGAACGTACGCCCGCGCGCCGACGGCGACGCCGATCAGGCCCGCCACGGCACCGAGGCCGACGCTCACTGCGGTAACGACGAGCGTCGGCGCGCCGACGAACCCGAGCAGGATGCTGGGGACGGCACTCGCCAGTCCGATGGCGAAGATGACGAGCAGGAGAAGGAAGACGGCGAGTCGATCCCCCTTCGTCAGCGCCCAGCCGGTCCGCAGGGCGTCGATGGCGTTTTTTTCCTCGACGATTACCTCGAACTGGACGAAATAGAGCGCCACGGCGAGGTAGATGCCCGGAATGACGAGCAGGATTGCGCCGAGGCCGATCAACACGTTGACCACGAAGCCGGCGACGAGGGCGTTGAACACCACCCACGGCAGGTGGCTCGTCAGCCCCGTCGGGAACGACGCCCGGGCGTCGCTGACGAACGTCCGGATGCCGACGACGCCGACGACCTGTGCGAGCACGACCTGTGCCAGAAAGAGGACGACGGCGACGGGCAGGCTCACGTCGATGGCGAGTGCGCCGCCGCCGCCCATCCCGGGCGTCGTCGGCGCGGTGGCGTCGGCGGGAATCGTCGTCTGGAGCGCGTCGACGACGGCACGACTGAGCGTGCTCCCGGTGACGGTCGATATCGCCCCGATGGCGAGGTACGCGGCAAACAGGATGGCTGCGACGCGGGTCGGGAGGCGGGCGAGTCCGTCCTCGAGGGCGGCGGGGATGTCGAGCGGCATGAGGGCAGGTCGACAGAGGCCGCGGGCGGACAAATAAGTGCGGGACTGCGGTGCGGTCGCCGGCCGCATCCTGACGGAGCGTCGGGCCCGTCGGCGCGCACGACGCCACGGCGGACGGCCGACGCTTAATACCCTCGCTACGGAAGAGGAGACGAATGCTGGCAGACACCAACGTGGCCCTGGGCGTCACCGGGAGCATCGCGGCGGTGAAGACGGTCGAACTCGCCCACGAACTCCGCCGGGAGGGAGCGAGCGTCCGCGCCGTCACGACGCCGAGCGCCGAGGGAATCCTCCACCCGTGGGCACTGGAGTTCGCGACGGAGCGCCCGCCGGTGACGGAGATCACGGGCGCGGTCGAACACGTCGGCCTCTGCGGGCGCGAGGGGTGGGCCGACACCCTCCTGATCGCGCCCGCGACGGCGAACACGGTGGGGAAAATCGCCGCCGCCGTCGACGATACGCCCGTGACGACGTGTGCGACGACGGCCCTCGGCGCCGGCGTGCCGGTCGTAATCGCCCCCGCGATGCACGAACCGATGTACGACCATCCCGGTGTGCTGGAAGCCATCGAGCGCGTCGAGTCTTGGGGTGTCGACTTCGTCGACCCGCGGATCGAGGAGGGGAAAGCGAAGATAGCCAGCGAGGACGCCATCGTAACCGCGACGGCGCGGGCGACGACGCCCGCGACGCTTTCGGATCGACACGTCGTCGTCACCAGCGGCGCGACGACGGAGTCCATCGACCCCATCCGGACACTCTCGAACCGCGCCTCGGGACGGACCGGCCGCGCCGTCGCCCGCGCCTGCTACGTCCGAGGGGCGGACGTGACGCTCGTCCACGACGGCCCGGCCGTGCCCTACGCCGACGTGCGGCGCGCCGAGAGCGCGGCCGGGATGCTCGACGCCGTGCAGTCGGCCGTCGACGGCGACGGCGACCCTGCGGACGCCCTCGTCTCCGCCGCCGCCATCTCCGATTTCACGGTCGAGGCGGCGCCCGAGAAGATCCGGTCGGGCGAGCCCCGGACCCTCGACCTGCAGCCGACGCCGAAACTGCTCGACACCGTTCGCGACGTCCATCCCGACCTCACGATGGTCGGGTTCAAGGCCGAGACGAGCGGCGACGACGACGCGATGATCGAGCAGGCGCGCGCGCTCCGGGACCGGGTGGGTCTCGCCTTCGTCGTCGCCAACGACGCCACGGCCGTGATGGGCGAGTCGGAGACACGGGCGCTCGTCGTCGATGCGGACGGGGTCGAGACGTACGCGGGGTCGAAATCCGGCCTCGGTGGCCGCGTCGCGGACGCACTCGCGGCGGCACTGGAGTGAGGAACGCGTCGGTCCTGGGCGGTGTCACGGCCCCGGCGGGTGTTGTATAGCAATAGTTATCAAACCGGAACCGAACGCTACAGAGTGACAAGAATGAACGGGGGAGCCACCGCTAGAATCGCCGGAGGTCGACCGCCAGATGGTGGCTGACGCGCGCGACGTGCTCGTCCCCGTCGGCGACTCGGAGACGCTCCGACGGACGGTCACGTACGCGGTCGAGCGAGCACACGAGGCGGCTGTCGAGTCCGGCGAACCGATCACGGTACATTTCGTCTTTCCCGCCCGGTGGCGCATCTTCGAGGCCGACAAGTCGGCGGCCGACGCCGCCACGTCGCTGCTGGACCGGGTCGTCGCGTGGGGCGAAGAGGACCTCGACGACCTGATCGGCGAGGACGAACCACCGACCGTCGCGTTCGACGCGGGCACCGTCGGGACGGGCGAGTACGTCTTCAGCCCCGCCGACTTCGCGGACGTGGTCGGCCGGTACGCGGACGCGAACGGCGTCGGACGGATCGTCGTCGACCCGTCCTTCCGCCCCGGCGGGAGCGTCCCGATCCTCCGGTCGTTCGAGGAGGAACTCGCCCAGCGAGGGTTCGACGTACTGGAGGCGCCGGTCACGCGTCGCACCCGTCGTCGCCTCCCGTTTACCGAGATCGGCCTCCCCGAGTTCGCGCTGATCTACAGCATCTCCTTTCTGTTCTATCTCGCGCTCGGTGGCTGGAACGTCACCGACCCGTACGAACTGGTCACCGGCGTCGTCACCGCGAGCGTGGTCACGCTGACGCTCTCCCGGATCGCGCTCAAGAGTGAACTGCCGAACCTCCGGTTCGTCGGCGTCTCGGTCCTGCGGCTGGCGGCGTACACGCCGATCCTGCTCTGGGAGATTGCGAAGGCGAACGTCGCGCTCGCGTACGTGGTGTTGCATCCACGCCTCCCCATCGACCCGCGGATCGTCGAGTTCGACGCCGCGGTCTGGGGCGACATGCCCGTCACCACGCTCGCCAACTCCATCACGCTGACGCCGGGAACGCTGACGATCGACGTGTCCCGTCAGCATTTCCTCGTCCACGCCCTGATCCCCGACGCCGAGGACGACCTACTGGAGGGAACGCTCGAACGACTCGTCCGCTTCGTCTTCTACGGCCGCGAGTCGTCGCGTATCGCCACGCCACGGGAGCGACTCGAAGACCAGGAGGGGGACGCGTGATCGCTTCGCTCCCCCTCGTCGCCGCCGGCGGCCCGGACGTGACCCTCTCGTCGACGTTCTCGGCCGTCCTGCTGGCCGCCGCGGGGGCCTTTGCCCTCTTCGCGGTCGTCCTCCTCTACCGGGTGGTCCGGGGGCCGACAACGCAGGACCGCATCGTCGCGATCAACGTCGTCGGGACGAACACCGTCATCGTTATCGCCCTGTTGAGCGTCGCCTTCGGCGAGTACGGCTATCTCGACGTGGCGCTCGTGTACGCCCTGCTCAACTTCGTCATGAGCATCGCCGTCTCGAAGTTCACCGTCGAGTGGGGGGGCGTCATATGACGCCGCTGGAAATCGTCGCGACGGCCTTCATCGCCGTCGGGACGTTCTTCGGTTTCGTCGCCACCGTCGGTATCATCCGTCTGCCCGACCTCTACTCGCGCCTGCACGCGGCGTCGAAAAGCGACACGCTCGGCTCCGTCCTCTCGCTCGTCGGCCTCGCCGTCATCCTCGGTCTCACGACGGAGTCGGTGAAGCTCGTCTTCCTGCTCGTCTTCCTGTTCGTGACGAGTCCGACCGCCGCCCACGCCATCGCCCGCGCCGCGAAAGAACAGGAGGTCGAACCGGTCGGCGAAGTGTCGGTTCCGTGGACCGAGGACGGGGAGGAGGAGGACCGATGAGCCTCTCGCTTCCCGTCGCGGCCGTCCTGCTGTTCATGCTCGGGAGCGCGCTCGCGGCCGCCGTCCTGCGCGACGTGGTCGGCAGTATCGTCGCCTTCGCCGGCTACAGCTTCGGCGTCGCCGTCCTCTGGGCGTTCCTCCGTGCCCCCGACGTGGCGCTCACCGAAGCGGCCGTCGGTGCGGGCATCACGACCGTCCTCTTCCTGCTCACCATCGCCCGGACGACCGTCTCGCGCTCCGAGCGGTTCGAGGGGATCAGCCTCCGCTCCGGGCTCGCCGTCGTCGCCATCGTCGTCACCGTCGGCGCGACGGTGCCGGCTCTCCCTCCGGTCGGCGCCGCGGGCACCCCGATCCTCGCGGGCGACGTGAGCCAGTACTACCTGGGCAACGCGTACGATCAGACCGGCGTGACGAACGTCGTGACCGCCGTGCTCGTCGGCTACCGCGGGTTCGACACCCTCGGCGAGGTGGCCGTCGTCTTCGCGGCCGGCATCGCGATGTTGCTCGTCCTCCGGCGGGAGGCGTTCGTATGAGCGAGCGCGACGCCGACGCCGACGCCTCGACCGACGGCGCGGGGACGCTCACCCGTCCCGCCGCCGAGCGGCCGCCCTACGTCGAGAGCACGATCATCATGACGACCGTCCGGGTGATCGCCCCCTTCGTGTTGACCCTCGGCGCCTTCGTGATGCTTCACGGCGCGAGTTCGGCCGGCGGCGGCTTCCAGGGCGGCGTCATCGCCGCCACCACCGTCGTCATGCTCGGGTTCGCGTTCGGCATCGAACCCATCGCCGCCCACCTGCGCAACGAGCATCTCGCCCTCCTCGTGCTCTCCGGGGTCGGCACCTTCCTGCTCATCGGATTCGGCGGCTATCTCGTCGGCGGCAACTTCCTCCAAGTGTCCGGATACGAGAGCCTGTTTCATCATGGTAGCAAGTACAGCATCGAACTCGTCGAAGTCGGCATCGGCGTCGTCGTCTCGGGGGTCATCACCGGCCTCTTTTTCCTGCTCGGGACGGGCGTCGAAACCACGCGTGACGCGAGCGAACCCGAGACGGAGGAGGAGCCGTAGATGATCGAGCTGATTACGACGAAGTATACGTATCTCGTCGTCGTGGCGCTGCTCGCCATCGGTGCGTACGTGATGATCGAGAGCGACAACTTCGTGAAGAAGATCATCGGCCTGAACGTGTTTCAGACCGGTATCTTCGTCTTCTTCATCTCGGCCGCCTTCCGGACGGGCGGAAAGTCGCCCGTCGTCCAGTCCGGTGGCGGTGGCGGCCCGTTCGTCTCGCCGCTCCCTCACGTCCTCATCTTGACGGCCATCGTCGTCGGCGTGAGCCTGACGGCCGTGGCGCTCGGCCTCGTCGTCCGCATCTACGAGAGCTACGGCACGGTCAACGAGGACACCTTGGAGGAGGTGCTGGCGAATGACTGATGCGCTCGTTCCGCTCCTCGTCGCGATGCCGCTCCTCGGCGCCCTGTTCGTCGTCGCAGCGGGGCTGGTGAGCGAGCGCGGCCCCCCGGCGGTCACCGCGCTCGTCCTCGTCGCCCAGACGGGACTCGCGGGCTGGATCGGCTCGCGAGCCCTCCTGACCGGCGAACTGTCGAACGAAGTCGGCGGCTTCGTCGCGCCGTACGGTATCGAACTCGTCGTCGACGGCCTCTCTGCGGTCGTGGTCGTCCTCGTCGCCGTCGTCTCGCTCGTGGTCCTCGTCTACGCCGCCAGTGACGACCCCGGCGGCACCGCCTTCTACACCGAGTATCTCCTGCTCGTCACCGGCCTGACAGGGATGTCCGTCACCGGCGACGTGTTCAACCTGTACGTCTTCCTCGAAATCTCGGGGCTGGCGACGTACGCGCTCGTCGCGAGCGCCGGTACGGGTCGCTCCGCGGTGTCGGCGCTCAAATACCTCCTCTTCGGCACCGTCGCCGCCTCCCTCTACCTGCTCGGCGTCGGCTACGCGCTGGTGGCGACGGGGACGCTCAACATGGCCGACCTCGCGACCGAACTGGCGGCCGTGGGCTACGACTCGCCGCTCGTGCTCGCCTCCTTCGGCTTCATCGTCGTCGGCCTCGCGACCAAGACGGCGCTCTTTCCGCTGCACACCTGGCAACCCGACGCGTACAACGACTCGCCGGACAGCGTGAGCGCACTCATCTCCGCGCTCGTCTCGACGGTGGCCGCGTACGCGCTCCTGCGCATCGTCTACACCGTCTACACGCCCGCGTTCTTCGAGGCCGTGCCCGTCGCCCGCGACGCACTCGTCCTCTTCGCGTGCGTGAGCATCGTCGTCGGGAGCGTCCTCGCCATCGCCCAGTCCGAGGTGAAGCGGATGCTCGCGTACTCCTCGGTGTCGCAGTACGGACTGGTCGTCGTCGGCCTCGCCATCGGCACCCGCGCCGCCCTCTTCGGCGCCATCGTCCACCTCGTCGGCCACGCGATCATGAAAGGCGGGCTGTTCGTCGCCGCGGGGACCGTCGACGATCTGACCGGCGCGACGACGGTCGAGGGGTACGCCGGCCTCGCCGACCGCTTCCCCGTCCTCGGCGGGGCGAGCGCCGTCCTCATGCTCGCGATGGTGGGCGTCCCGCCCGCCGTCGGCTTCGCCGGCAAGTGGTACATCGCACTCGGCGCCGTTCGCGCGGGCGTCTGGCCCGTCGCAGTCGTCATCTTCGCGTCGACGCTCCTGACGCTCGCGTACTTCGCCATCCTCGTCGAGCGGATGTTCGTCGCACCGGCGTCGCCGAGCGTCCGCGCCGCCACTGATGGGGGCGCCGACCGCCTCGGCGGTGCGGCCACCGCGCCACGTCGCCTGCTCGCGCTCGTCGTCGGCGCCGCCGTCGTCGCCGTCGTCCTCGGCTTCGCCGTGACCGGCCTCGAAACCGCGCTCGAACCGACCCTCGATACGCTCCTCTCATGACCGACATCGCCTCACTCAGACCGGCTCTGGCCGTCGCCATCGCGGCGGTTGCCGTCGTACCGATCCTCGCCTCCGGCCGTCGGCCGAACGTCCGCGAGGGCTGGACCGTCCTCGCGGCGGCGAGCGCGTTCGCCGTCGTCGCCAGCATGCTCCCCGCCGCCATCTCGGGCACGACGTACGTCTCCACGCTCGGCACCTTGGTGGCCGGCGTCGAACTCTCCCTGCAGGCCGACCCGCTCGGCCTCCTCTTTGCCACCGTCGCGAGCCTCCTCTGGCTCATTACGAGTTTCTACAGCATCGGCTACATGCGCGGGCTCTCCGAACACGCCCAGACCCGCTACTTCGCGGCCTTTGCCGCGTCCGTCGCCGCCGCCCTCGGCGTCGCCTTCGCCGACAACCTCGTCACCATCTTCGTCTTCTACGAACTCCTGACGGTGGCGACGTACCCGCTCGTCACCCACGACGAGACGGCGGAGGCCCGCGCAGCCGGCCGCAAATACCTGGCCTACACCTTCGGCGGCGGCGTCGCCGTCCTCGCGGGGACGGTTATGGTCGCCACGATGACCGGCACCACCGCCTTCTCCCCGGGCGGCATCGCCGGCCTCGCGAACGCCGACCCGCTCCTCGCACAGGCCGCCTTCGTCCTCCTCGTCTCGGGCTTCGGCGTTAAGGCGGCGCTCATGCCCCTGCACTCCTGGCTCCCCGACGCGATGGTGGCGCCGACGCCCGTCTCGGGCCTCCTCCACGCCGTCGCCGTCGTCAAGAGCGGCGTGTTCGGCATCGCACGCGTCCTGCTGGACGTGTACGGCGTCGACCTCACCGCCTCGCTCGGGATGGGCCTCCCGCTCGCCGTCGTCGCCGCCGCGACCCTCCTCCTCGCGAGCATCATCGCGCTCAGACAGGACAACCTCAAGCGACGGTTAGCGTACTCGACGGTGTCACAGCTCTCCTACATCGTCCTCGGCCTCGCCGTCCTCGACCCGACTGCGGTCGTCGGCGGCCTCCTCCACATCCCCGCCCACGCGTTCATGAAGCTCACCCTCTTCTTTACCGCCGGCGCCATCCACGTCGAGACCCACACCGACGACATCAGCGAGATGGCCGGCATCGGGAAACGGATGCCGCTGACCATGCTCGCCTTCGGCGTCGCCGCGGCGGGCATGGCGGGCATCCCGCTCGTCGCCGGCTTCGTCAGCAAGTGGTATCTCCTGATCGGGAGCGTGGACGCCGGACAGTCGATTTTCGCCGTCGTCCTCCTGCTCTCCGGCGTCCTCAACATCGCGTACTTCTGGCCCGTCTTCTACCAGGCCTTCTTCGAGAGCGAGGACGCCGCCGACGCCAAGCCGCTGATCGAGTTCCCACTCGGCGGGAAGGAGTGGTCGATCCGGCCCGACGAGCCGGCGTACGACCCCGACCCGGTGACCGACGGGGGGCCCGCGAACGACGCGAGCGATGACGCGTCTGACCGCCAGTCCGACGATGGTCACGGGGACGCCGACGGCGGCGGTCACGACCACCACGACGATCACGGTCACGACCACCACGGCGGCCCGCCGGCCGACGGGTGGGAGCGCCGCGGCTGGCGCGGCGCCGAGAGCACGTGGTTCATGCTCGGCCCCATCCTCGCGGCCATGACGGGCGCCGTCGTCCTCGGCGTGATTCCGCGGACGGCCGTCTTCCTCCGCCTGATCGAGGTCATCGTCGCCGCGGCGACGGGGGTGAGCGTCTGATGGCCTCGGCACTCACTGCGGTACCGCCCGTCGTCGTCGTCCTCGCCGCGGCGCTCGTCGCCGGACTCGCCCGGCACCGTCGCCGCCTCGGCCACCTCCTCGGCGGCACGATTACCGGCCTCGTCACCATCTGGATCTGGCTCGTCCCAGCCGGCACCCACCTCACCGGCCAGCTGTTCGGCTTCGACGCCGTCTTCTTCGCCGTCGATCCCTTCTCGCGGGTCGTCGGCCTCGTCTTCGCGTTCATCGCCACCGTCGCCGTTGCCTACTCGTGGGCGACGGGCGCCGAGAGCAAACAGACCGCCTACGCCCTCACGTACGTCGGCTCCAGTCTCGGCGCCGTCTTCGCCGGCGACTGGCTGACGATGGTCGTCTGGTGGGAACTGATGGCCGTTACGAGTACGATCCTCGTCTGGGACTACGGCGGCAAGGCCGTCCGGGCGGGCTTTCGCTACGCCGTCCTGCACGGCATCGGCGGCAGCCTCGTCCTCGCGGCCATCGCGTGGCACTACGTCGCAGTCGGCTCGTTCCTCTTCACCGCCGCGGACGGCATGGTGGGGACGGTGCCACAGCTCCTGGCGGCCATCGGAATCGGCGTCAACGTCGGGTTCATCGGCCTGCACGCGTGGCTCCCCGACACCTACCCTCGGCCACACATCGCCGCCAGCGTCTTCCTCTGTGTCTACACCACCAAGACCGGCGTCTACGCCATGTATCGGGCATTCCCGGAGGGCCACCTCTGGATCGCCTACATGGGCGGGGCGATGGCCGTCTTCGGCGCCGCCGCCGCCCTCCTCCAGAACGACATGCGCCGCCTCCTCTCCTATCATATCCAGTCGCAGGTGGGGTACATGGTCGCCGGCGTCGGCATCGGCAGCGCGCTAGCGCAGGCGGGCGCGTTCGGCCACGTCTTCAACCACATCCTCTACAAGAGCCTCCTGTTCATGACGGCGGGGGCGGTGATCTACCGCACCGGCGAGGAGAACCTGAAATATCTCGGCGGCCTCGCACGGAAGATGCCCGTCACCGCTGCGGCCTTCACCATCGCCGCGCTCTCCATCGCCGGCTTCCCCGGGTTCAACGGGTTCGTCAGCAAGGGTATCGTCATCTCCGCCAGCCACTACACGTTCGTGAAGGGGCCACTCGTCGTCGGGGAGTTCTACACGCTGGAGATACTACTCTTGATCGGCGGCGTCGGAACCTTCCTCTCCTTTATCAAGTTCGGCTACTACGCCTTCCTCCACGGGCCGTACGAGGGCGGCACCGTGACGCCGGCGCCGCGGCCACAACAGGTCGCGATGGTCCTCGTCGCGGGGCTGTGTGTGTTCTACGGCGTCTTCGACGGGGCGCTGTTCGGCCTGCTCCCGTTCGACGTGACGGACGGGGCCGTCGTCGACCACGTCTACCACACCTACACCGTGGTTCACATCCTCGAGGGGCTCGCGCTCGCTGCGGCGGGCGTTATCGGCTTCGCGCTGTTGAAAAAGCCGCTGTCGAAGGTTGGGCGCGTGCCCGACGTGGACGCCGCGTACAACCCGCTGGTCTTCTACGGGACTCGTGCCGCCGTCCACGGCGTGACCGAGACGTACGCCGCGGTGGATCGGGTCGCCGTCGCCGCCGCGGACGCCGCCGCCGACGTTCGCGCCGACCCCGAGGTGCTCTCGCGGTACCGCGCGAACATCGGGGGGAGCATCTTCATCCTGATGATCGTCCTCGGCGGCGTGCTGGCGTGGCTCGGTATCGTCTGACCGGTCACGCTCCGTCCCGTCGGTCGACGTAGACGCTCACGGCTCGGCGTGAGTGAGCGAGACGACGACCGTGACGCCATCGTCACGGAGGCGCGATCGTCGCAAGCGTCGGCGGTCGTCCCGACGAACAGTCCGGCTGCGACTTCGTCCATACCCACTGAGATACCGAGCGCGCTATCAAAGCCCGTCAGACGGAGCGTGCACCCGCACGAGTGAACCGGGATCGCCAGCTTTTATTCTCGACCCACAGTACGGTCGACATGGACCAGTTGCGGCAGTCGCTTCTCGACGCGCCGATCATCGAGAAAGGCGATTACGAGTACTTCGTACATCCCGTCAGCGACGGCGTCCCGATGCTCCGGCCCGAGCTCCTACGGGAAATCGTCATCAAGATCATCCGCAAGGCGGATCTGGAGGATATCGACAAAATCGTCACGCCGGCGGCGATGGGAATCCACATCTCCACGGCCGTCTCGCTGATGACAGACATCCCCCTCGTCGTCATCCGCAAGCGCCAGTACGGCCTGGACGGCGAGGTGTCGCTCGCGGCCCAGACCGGCTACTCCGAGAGCGAGATGTACATCAACGACGTCGAGGCGGGCGACCGGGTGCTCGTCCTCGACGACGTGCTCTCGACGGGTGGGACGATGAAAGCCATCCTCGACGCCCTCGAACACATCGGGGCGGAGGTGATCGACGTGGTCGCGGTGATCAAGAAGTCGGGACCGAACGAACTCGACGACGCGGGCTACAGCGTCAAGACGCTGATCAACGTCACCGTCGAGGACGGCGAAGTCATCATCACCGACCCACACGGCGACGGATAGCGGCCGAACGTCGCCGGCGTCTGCCGGTTCTGAGGTGACCGATGGGTATTAGTGCGCACCGCCGTTTTGAACAGGTATGCCGTCTGGTAACGACCGCCGAAGCGACTCGGGCACGGCGGGTCGTCGGAGACGACGCGACGTGTTGAAACTCATCGGAGTGACGGGGGTCGCCGGACTCGCTGGCTGCTCGGGGAACGGAAGCAACAGCAACGGTGGTGGGGAGAGCACGGACCGAAGCGTTCAGGGAACGTACGTGTCGGCGTCCAGCGTCGACGCGCAGTCGCTCAACTGGCTGACCATCGCCGACGCCACCTCGGGATCGTACGTCACCGCCACGCTCGACGGAACGTGGGCGATCATGCCGAACCGCGAAATCTTCCCGCTGTGGGCCGACTACTCGACCGACGACGGGCGGGTGTACGAAATCGAACTCCGCGAGAATCTGGAGTGGGGTGCGGGCTACGGGCAGATGACCGCCGAGGACTGGGTGTACATGATCAAGAACGTCTTCCAAGCCCAGCCCAACTGGAGCGGCTACCCCAACGCCGACGCGTGGTTCCGGACGAACCCGGACTCCGGGCAGCGCGAACCCATCCCCGTCGAACGGACGGGGACGCGGACCTTCGAGATCAGCCTGTTCGAAATCGACCCCTCGTTCCCGTTCAAACCGATCCTGTGGCGCCAACAGTGCATCCCCAAGGCGATTCTGGAGAAGTACGTCTCGGATCAGGACACCGAGGGCCTCCAGCAAGACGAGGAACTCAACACGCTGGCCTACACCGGGAACCTGGGGCCCTACTCCTACGACGCGTGGGAGCGGTCGGCCCGCTACACCGTCACGCGAAACGAGGACTACTACCTCAAAGACGTGGAGGGCGTCCCCGAGCGGTTCCGGGAGGCACCCTACTTCGACGAGCAGGTCGTGCGCGTGATCAGCGAGGAGAGCACGCGACTCGGCGCCCTGGAGTCCGGTGAGGTGGACTCGTCGGGCATCCCCCCCGATAAGGCCACTCGCTTCGAGAACCTCCCGAACGTCAACGTCAACGTCACCCCCCAGCCGTACGCCCGAATCATCGTCTACAACATGCGGGCGAACGGGTGGGAGCCGTTCCGCTCGAAGGCGGTGCGGCAGGCCCTCGGCTTCGCCGTCGACAAGGAAACCGTGGTCGGGAACGTGTTGCGTGGCTACGGACAGGTCGCCCAGACCATGCAGCCGAAGTGGTCGCAGTGGTACGACGACAGCCGGGTGATGGAGTTCGGCGTCGGCGACCGGTACGGACCGGAACGGACCCGGTCGGCGCTTGAATCGGCGCTTTCGGACACCGAATACGGCTACGACGGCGAACGCCTCGTCGACGGCTCCGGCGAACAGGTGACCCTCTCCATCTACTACGACTCCGGTCAGCCCACAGAGGGGACCATCGCCGAGTTCGTCGCTCAGGAATTCTCCGAGAACGCCGGCATAAACGTTCAGCCCGAAGCCGTCTCGTCGTCGACGTTCCAGAGCAACTACGTCCAGACGTCGGCACCGGACGGGACGGAGCCGGAGTGGACCGCCGGCGTCTTCAACGGCGGCCCGCGCGACGTAGCGACCAGTGCCAAGTCGTGGGATATGTCGATCAACCTCCAGTTCAACACCTATCCATTCACGCCCGCCTCCAGCAAGGGCTTCTTCGAGGAACGCGGCGGGATCAACTTCTACGGTTACTATCCGGACGAGGACATCGCGTCGCTGTACGAGGAGGCGTCGGCGACGACGGACGAGGCGCGCCGGCAGGAGCTGTTCGGGGAAGCATTCGGCCTCATCAGCGAGGAACAGCCCTTCGGATTCCTGGCGATGCCGTCGAGCGTGAGCGGCTACGCCGAGAACGTCCGCGGCTACGACGAAGAGTTCAACACGGGGTGGGACTCCCAGACATGGTACTTCGCGTGAGCGGGGATATCGACGCGAGCGGGTCGCCCGCCCGGACCGCCGACCGGTCGTCGACGGTCACCGGGGCGGCGGTGCGTAGCGGGGGGCGAACGGACCGGTGAGCATGCGCTGGTACGTGGTCCGGCGGGTCGTGTGGGCCGTCGTCGCCACGTTTCTCATCCTCTCGATTACGTGGGGGTTGCTCGCGATTACGCCGAATCCCGCGGCCGAGCAGATGCAGTTCCAGGCGGCCGCGAGCGGCGGGTCGGCGGAGGCGGCCCAGGAAGCGTTCGAGGCGCGGCGCGGCCTCGACCGCTCCCCTTGGGACCGCTACCGCGAGTACATGACGAACATGGTGACGCTCAACTGGGGGTGGTCACAGAGCCGCTCCCAGCCCGTGACCGACGCCATCGCCAGCGCGCTCCCCTACACCGCCATCTACTCCGTCCCGACGACGATACTCTCCATCCTGGTCGGGCTCTCCATCGGCCTCTACTCCGCGACCCACCAGTACACACGGACCGACTACGCCGCCACCTTCTTCGCGTTCTTCGGCTACGCCATCCCCAACTTCTGGTTCGGGATCATCCTCCTGCTCGTGTTCGGCGTGCAACTCGGCTGGTTCCCCGTCGTCTTCGACTCCGACCTCCCCTTCTTCAGCCTCGGGATGGCCCGTCAACTCGTCCTTCCCGTCATCGTCCTCGTGACGGGCACCATCGCGGGCATCATGCGCTACTCGCGGGCGGAGGCGCTGGAGTACGTCGAGGCGGAGTTCGTCAAGACCGCGAAGTCGAAGGGTGCGGACGGCTACCGCATCCTCACTCGACACATCCTCCGACCGGCGGCGGTGCCGCTGATGACGATTCTCGTCGGCGACATCCTCGGCATCTTCCTCGCGGCCTCCTACCTCGTCGAGGTGGTGTTCGGCATCCCCGGGCTCGGGCAACTGTCGTACAACGCCATCATCGCTCAGGACACGTCGCTCGTGTTGGGGACGACGCTCATCTTCACCTTTATTTCGGTGATCGGCAATCTGATACAGGACGTGGCCTACACCGTCCTCGACCCGCGGATCGACTACGGTGATCGCTGATGGCGAGAGGCACCGACACCTTCGAATCGGTCGATTGGGAGGAGACGGGGAGCCGGCTGTCGACGCTCTCGCGGCGCGACTGGGGGGCGCTCCTGTCGGGGCTCGCCATCGTCGCCGTCTTCCTCTACGACTACCTCGTCCTGCCCGCGAGTCGGCCGACGATCACGGTCCCCGTCGAGTGGAACGTCACGCAACTCGACTGGCTGTTCGTGGCGACGCTGCTCGCCATCGTCTTCTACGTCGCCGTCCCGCTCTACGACAACCGCCGGCTCACCGCCTACTACTGGCGGGAGTTCCGCAAGAACCGGATGGCCGTGTTGAGTCTGGGATACCTGCTCGTCGTCTTCTGTATCGGCGTCGTCGGCCCCATTCTGCTGGAGAAGCCGACGCTCGCCCTCGATCAGGCCTACCAGCCGCCGGCGTACATGAGCGTCGACTCGTCGGTGCCGGTCAACTGTCTGGGCGAAGTGGCCAGTGGCCGGTGTCAGGGGACGATGGCCCATCCGCTCGGCACCACCGGCGACGGCAAGGACATCCTCGTCCTCGTCATCTACGGGATGCAGGTGAGCATGAAAGTCGGCCTCATCTCCACCCTGCTGGTGGTGACCATCGGGACGGCCGTCGGCACCGTCGCCGCCTACGGGAGCGGCCTCGTCGACGAACTCCTGATGCGCTACGTCGACATCCAACTCGTCTTCCCCGCTTTCTTCCTCTATCTCCTGCTCACCTACCTCTTCGGCGGGAGCCTGTTCATGTTCATCCTCATCTTCGGGCTGACAGGGTGGGGCTCTATCGCGCGACTCGTCCGGTCGGAGGCACTCCAGCGGGCCGAGGAGGAGTACATCACCGCCGCCCGGAGCGCCGGCGCGGGGACGCTCTACGTCATCCGACGCCACCTCGTCCCCAACGTCTCGAACAGCGTGATCACGGCCGCGACCCTCCTCATTCCGGGCTTCATCCTCTTCGAGGCGTCGCTTTCCTTCCTCTCGCTCGGCGATCCGACCGTCCCGTCGTGGGGGCAGGTCATCGCCAACGGGCGGAGCGACCTCTCGACGGCGTGGTGGATTTCCACCGTCCCCGGCGTATTCCTCTTTACGACAATCCTCGCGTTCAACTTCATGGGCGACGCGCTCCGAGACGCGCTCGACCCGCGACAGGAGACATGACAGAACCACTACTCTCGATCCGCGACCTGCGCACCGTCTTCCACACCGACGAGGGACTCGTCCGCGCCGTCGACGGCGTGAGCTTCGACGTGGGGCGGGGCGAGACGGTCTGTCTGGTCGGCGAGTCCGGCAGCGGCAAGACCGTCACCGGCGAGTCGATAACCCGTCTCATCCGGACGCCGCCGGGCGAGATTGCGGAGGGCGAAATCGTCTTCGACGGCCGGGATCTGACGACGCTCTCGGACGGCGACCTGCGCGACCTCCGTGGCGACCGTATCGCCCACGTCTTTCAGAACCCCCAAGGTGCGCTCAACCCGGTCTACACCGTCGGTTGGCAGATCGTCGAGGCGATCCAGCTCCACGCGGACGTGCCCCGGGCGGAGGCGCGGGCGCGCGGCGTCGACCTGCTGGATCGGGTCGGCATTCCCGAGGCCACCCGCCGGTTCGACGACTACCCACACGAGTTCTCGGGTGGCATGAAACAGCGCGTCGCGCTGGCGATGGCGCTCGCCACTAACCCCGACCTCCTGATCGCGGACGAGCCGACGACGGCGCTCGACGTGACGATCCAGAACCAGATCCTCGGCCTCCTCGACGAACTGCAAGCGGAGTTCGACATGAGCATCCTGCTCATCACGCACGACCTCGGCGTCGTCGCGGAGGTGGCCGACCGCGTCGTCGTCATGTACGCGGGCAAGGTGATGGAGCGCGGCGGCGTCTTCGACGTGTTCGAGCGACCCTCACACCCGTACACCCGCGCCTTGCTTGACTGTCTGCCGGGGCGGGGCGACGGGGGCGCCACCTCGATCGGCGGCAAACTTCCGTCACCGACGGACCCGCCGGAGGGCTGCCGGTTCCACCCACGGTGTGCGTACGCCGTCGACGCCTGCAAGCGGGGCGACCAACCCCCCGACTACGCCGTCGATGGCGACGAGGACCACGTCGTCTCGTGTGTCCACTACGAACCGGGCGGCGACCCGTCGGTCGTTCGGGGGGAGGAGGCGGTGCCGACCGACGGCGGCCGGCCGGTCGACGACGAACCCACCCACACGGACGGGGAGGAGCACACGTGACCCGACCGCTCCTCGACGTGGAGGGCCTGGTCAAGCATTACCCGGTCACCGAGGGGGTCCTCCGGAACGAGGTGGGTCGGGTCCGCGCCGTCGACGGCGTGAGCTTCACCGTCGACCGCGGCGAGACGCTGGGGCTGGTCGGCGAGTCGGGGTGTGGGAAGTCGACGGCGGCGACCACCGCGTTGCGACTGGAGGAGCCGACCGACGGCCACGTCGTCTTCGACGGCGAGGACGTGACCGAGTACGACGACAAGGCGCTCAAGCGGTTCCGCCGCCGCGCCCAGATGGTGTTTCAGGACCCCACGTCGAGTTTCGACCCGCGCATGAGCATCGGCGAGTCGGTGGCCGAACCCCTTCGGGTCCATGGGATGCGCGACCGGGAGCGGCGGCGGCGGATCGTCGGCGACCTGCTGGAGCGGGTGGGCCTCGACGCCGCCGACATGGATCGCTACCCCCACGAGTTCTCCGGCGGGCAGAAACAGCGCGTGGGGCTGGCGCGGGCCTTGGTCATCAATCCCGACCTGATCGTCGCCGACGAGCCCGTGAGCGCCCTCGACGTGAGCGTGCAGGCGGACATCCTCGACCTGATCGAGGAGCTACAGGCGGCGTTCGGCCTCGCCATCGTCGTCATCAGTCACGACATGGGTGTCGTCCGCGAGGTGTGTGACCGCGTCGCGGTGATGTACCTCGGCGAAATCGTCGAGACGGCACCCACGGACCAACTGTTCGAGAGTCCACAGCATCCGTACACCCGCGCGCTACTGGGGTCGACGCCGATAGCCGACCCACGCCGTCGGGGGCAGGGGACGAGTCTCACCGGCGACGTGCCGAGCCCGTCGGACCCGCCGCCGGGCTGTCGGTTCCACACCCGGTGTCCGGAGGTGATCCCCGACGAGGACTACGGACTGGACGCCGGGACGTGGCGGGCGGTGTTGAACCTCCGCTTGCGGGCGGCGTCACGGGGAATCGACGTCGAGGCGGTACGAACCTACGCCGCCGGGGGTGACGACCCCGAGGCCGCCGACCCCGAGGCGGTACGGGCGGCGATCCGCGAGGAGTTCGACCTGCCCACCGAACTCCCCGACCGGCGCGCCGAGGAGGCACTGTCGGGGGCGCTCGACCGACTCGTCGTCGGCGACACCGAGGGTGCCGCCGAGCGCCTCGCGGACGCCTTCCCTACCGTCTGCCGGCGCGAGCGCCCCGGTCTCGTCCCCGAGGAGACCGACCTCTCGGCGGACGAGTGGGCGGCGATCAAGCGCTTCCGGACGTGGCTTGCGACGCTCGTCGACGCGGACGCGGACCGGGTGACCGACCGCCTCGACCGACGATGTGCGTCGGAGACGGACCGCGAGGGCGGGGTCGACCGCCTCGCCGTCCGGGCGGCCTTCCGCCTCCCCGAACCGCTGTCGGACTCGGACGCCGAGCGGTCGGTCGGCGCGGCCATCGACGCCCTGCTTGCTGGGAAGGCGGCCGACGCCGCCGACGAACTCTACGGAACCTTCGGCCCGCTCCGGGAGAGCGCCTGTCACCTGAACCGTCGGGAGTGACCCGCCGGTCACGCGTGACGACGGTCAGTCGATCCGGAACGCGGGTTCGGCGACGCTCTCGCTCCGGCACTCGGGGCAGGTCGACGGGTGGTTGATCGGGTCGTCGAAGCCGTCGAACCCGCAGTCCCGGCAGGTCGGCGGCGAGACCAGCACCTGCTCGTCGTCGGCGTCCCGAAGCGACCGGGCGACGTGTCGGACGTGGTCGTAGACGGCGGAGCGGGAGGTGCCGACGCGGGCCGAGAGGTCGCTCGCCGTCGCCGGTGACTCGCGAAGCGACGCGGCGATGCGTTCCCGTGTCGTCGATTCCATGCTCGCCGTTCGCGGGGCGAGGTCAAATTCCTTTCCTCCGGGGGCGACCATTTATGCCCGTGCCGGTCGGCCACCGACGCATGCATCCCGATCCGCGGAGGCGACGATGACCGACCGCGCGCCCGAACTCCACCCCGAGGCGGCGGCGATACTCGAACGCGTCGACCTCCCGCCGACCCACGCGCTGTCCGTCGCGGGCGCCCGCGAGGCGCTCCGGGACCTGCTGGTCAGCGACGCCCCTCCGGACGACGACCTGACGGTTCGTAACCTGTCGATTCCGGGTCCGGAGGGGCCGGGGACGCCGCTTTCGGTGCGGGCGTACACGCCGCCGGTCGAGGCGTCGGGGACGCCCCACGACGACGCTGGCGTCGAGCGCCCCGTTCTCGTCTACTTCCACGGCGGCGGGTGGGTGCGCGGCGACCTGGACACCCACGACGGGCTCTGCCGACTGCTGGCCGAGGCGGCCGACTGCGTCGTCGTCTCGGTCGACTACCGGCGCGCGCCGGAGCATCCGTTCCCGACGCCGGTCCACGACGCCTACGCGGCGACGGCGTGGGTCGCGGAGCACGCCGAACTCGTCGGCGGCGACGGCGACCGGATCGCGGTCGGCGGCGACAGCGCCGGCGGCAATCTCGCGGCGGCGGTGACGCTTCTCGCCCGGGAGCGCGACGGGCCCGACATCGACCACCAGGTGCTCCTCTACCCGGTGACGGATTACGACCTCGACACCGACTCCTACCACGAGAACGAGTCGGGCTACCTGCTCTCGCGGGCGAGCATGCGCTGGTACTGGGAGCGCTACCTCGACGATGTGGTGGACGGCGCCAACCCCTACGCGTCGCCGCTTCGGGCGCCCGACCTCTCCGGACTGCCGTCGGCGACGGTCGTGACGGCGGGCTACGATCCGCTTCGGGACGAAGGGGCGGCGTACGCCGACCGCCTGCAGGAAGCGGGCGTGGCGGTTACGCACGCGAACTACCCGGGGATGGTGCACGTCTTCGCCTCGTTCCCGGAGCTGGAGCGGGCACGGGACGCGCGGGCGACGATAGCGGACGGTCTGGACGCCGCGTTCGATCGGTGACGGTGTCGCCGATATGTTTTACGTCGGGCGCTCGTACCACGGGGATATGCTACTGATCCGCGGCACCGGCGGCGACACGACGCTCACCGGCACCGTCTTCGAACGGGGTGAGCGCGCGCCGTCGTTCCAAGGTGCGCCCGACGAGGACGCGCCCTACGTCTGGGTCTGCGACGAGTTTTACGAGGTCGAGAGCGGCGGATCGACCACCCGGATCGACGGCGAGGAGAAACGGATCGCCTTCGAATCGCCGATGCCCCGCGGATTCGACACGCGCGCGCAGGCGGTCGAGGCGGCGAAAGAGCACCTCCGGACCCAGTTCGCCCGCGTGGGCGTCCCCGAGTCGACGGTCGCCATCGACGTCGAGAAGGCCGAACCGATCGACTGATCGACGGCGAATGCCCGACTACAGTCGCCGCCTCCTTCGATCGCTGCCGATCCTGGTGACCACCCACGCCGACGACGGCCAGGGGACGTACACCGGCGTGTACACCAGCCTGCAGGTCAAGAGCCACGCGTCGCCGAAGGAACTCGTCGGCGAGGCGCTCGCCGACGTGCTCAATCCGGAGGCGACGGCGACACTCCTCGACGCGTTCGCCGAGGCGCTCGGGACGGGGAGTCGCCAGTACGTCGAGTTCCCCGTCCACTTCGGCGACGAGACGTTCTGGCGCGGGAGCTACGTCTCGCCGTTCCCGGCCGACGGCGAGGGCGCGGACGACCCCGAGGAGGTTATCGTGGCCGGGTTCGACCTCACGCGACACGACGAGCGCGAGCAGGCGCTCTACGACGTGTTCGACGCGCTGGAGTCCCACACGGCTCGGCGTGACCTCGAACGCGGCTTCTGTGCGCGGCTCGTCGACGGGCGGCGGTACGAACTCGCGTGGATCGGAACGGTCGATCACGCCGACGAACCGACCGTGCGCGCGTCGGCCGGTGCCGACGGCTATCTCTCCGACCTGCGGGACGCGGTCGGGAGCCTCGACGGCGCGCCCGACCCCGGCGTCCGGGCGCTTCGGTCGACGGGGCCGGTGTCGGTGCACGGCGTCGACGCCAGCGACGGGGACTGGGCGACGGCCGCGGCGGCGCACGACCTGCAGGCGGCGGTCGCGATACCGCTCGTCCATGGGGGTATCGACCACGGCGTCCTCGCCGTCTATCTCGCCGACTCGGAGTATCTGGTGCCGTGGCGCGAGGACGTGCTCGTCGACTACGCCGACGCGGTCGGCTACGCCCTGAGCGCCGCCATGTGGCAGTGGGCGCTCGCGACCGACGTGGCGGCCACGCTCACCGTCCGCATCGGCGACGAGCACCCGTTGCTGGAACTGTGCGACGCCGCCGATCGGTCGGCGCTGACGGCCGTCTCCGCCGTCCCGCGGCCGGAGGGGACGGTGTACTACCTGCGCGACGACGGCGACGACGGACGGGACCTGGCGGCGGCGGCGGAGCGATGCGACGAGCTCGCACCCTACGGCGTCCGCGGGACGCCGGCCGTCGTGACCGAGACGACGACGCCCGAGGGGCGACTGGTACGGATCGGTGCCCGTATCCGCACCATCCGTGTGACGACACGGACGGCGACGGTGGACCTGACGGTTCCGTCGTCGGAGACGGCGCGCCGCGTCCGTGAAGAACTCCGGGAGGCGTACCCGAACGCGACGATCACCGTCCGGTGGGGGACCGACGACGCCGTCGCCGACGCGATCGTGGGGACCGCGGGGAGCGTGTTGACCGACCGACAGTACGAGATGCTGGAGGCGGCCTACCGCCACGGCTACTTCGACCGGAACCGGAAGTGCAACCTCTCGGAGCTAGCTTCGGAGCTCGACCTCTCGCGGTGGACCGTCAGCGAACACCTCCGGCTGGCTCAGCGCCGGCTGTGTTCGCACCTGCTCGACGGCTAGGCGGGCACGATTCCCCAAATGTGGGTGCGGTGCTTATGCTCGATCCATCCAAGTA